>Ga0187780_10002255_pt1 | contig 14509 bp, 10 predicted proteins | sample 1015_Q2_SP10_20__FD_132429 | JGI IMG/M metagenome (GOLD analysis project Ga0187780, IMG submission 132429) | Tropical peat soil microbial communities from peatlands in Department of Meta, Colombia - 1015_Q2_SP10_20_MG | ecosystem: Environmental > Terrestrial > Soil > Wetlands > Peat | place... | reverse complement strand
CGCCGCCCAGCGCGCAGAAGAGAATGATCCCCTGCATGACGCCGACGAGGCCGGACGGGAAGTCCACGCCCTGCAGGGTGAAGCCGGCGTTCTGGAGGCCGCCGAGCAGCACCGCGACGACGCACACCGCGAACGGGTTGTAGCGGGCGAGCGCGGCGATGACGATCCCCGTGTAGCCGTAGCCGAGCTTCTGCAGGCCGTTCGGGTCGCCGTCGAGGGAGTGCGCGAAGTCGCCGACCTGACTGGCGCCGCCGAGGCCGGCGATCCCCCCGGACAGCGCCATCACGGCGAGGATCTTGCGGCGCACGCGCACGCCTGCGTAGCGCGCCGCGCGCTCCGAGTCGCCGAGCACCTGCGCCTCGAACCCGAAGCGCGTCCGCTTGTAGAGCCCCCAGAGGACGATGGCCGCCAGCACCGCGAAGCCGGCGCCGAGCGGCACGTTGATGCCGCCCTGGAGATGGATCGTCCACCCGGGCCAGACCGCCGACGAGGGCAGCGGCTTGCCGGTCGGGAAGACGGTCGCGTTGAAGCCCTTCGTCTGGCGCCAGTACGACTCGCTCTCGAAGATCAGGTACGTCAGCACGAGTCCGGCGACGTAGTTGAGCAGCAAGGACGTGAGGATCTCGTTCGTCTTCAAGAAGGCGCGCAGGATGCCCGGGATCAGCGCCCAGGCGCTGCCGCCGAGGCAGCCCATCACCACCATCGCCGCGATCGCGAAGGCCGACGGGCCGCCGCGGCCGCCGAGGTAGAGGCCGGCAGCCGCACCGGTGATCGCGCCCATGTACATCTGCCCCTCGGCGCCGATGTTGAAGAGCTTCATCCGGAACGCCGCGGCCGCGGCGAGCCCGGTGAAGGCCAGCGGCGTCGACGTGATCAGCGTCTGGTTGAGCGATCCGGTCTGGATGAAGCCCGCGTCGAACAGCTGGCGGTACGTCGACAACGGGTCGTGCCCGGTGGCGAGAAGCACGATTCCCGCGATGAGGAAGGCGACCACGACCGAGCCGACCGGCACTGCCACCACGAGCCAGCGCGGCTGACGCAGCCTCCGTTCGACCGTGATGCGCATGTTCTCTTGTGCCGGGTGGTAGGGGGACGGTCAGCGGGAGCGGCAGGGGGCGCCGGCCGGCGCCCCCTGCACACGGTCGGCTAGCCCTTGGGGCTGCCGATGACGCCCTTCACGAGCCAGTTCATCCCGTAGAGGCTGTTCGTGCCTCCCTTGAGCACCTGCATCTTCACGCCCTTCGCCACGCGCAGCTTCCCGCTCTGGTCGTAGAGCGGGCCCGTGAACTCGAAGAAGGACCCGTTCTCGATCTTCTTCTCGTACGAGGCGATCTTGGCCTTCGTCGCCGCCGTAACGCTCGGGCCGTAGGGCGCGATCGCCGTGAAGCCGTCGTTGATGGTGCCGTAGTAGAAGCCCGCCTTCCACGTGCCGTTCATCGCGGCCTCGACGCGCTTCAGGTAGTAGGGGCCCCAGTTGTAGACCGAGGCGGTCAGCCACGACTTCGGCGCGAACGTCGACGAGTCGGAGTCGTACCCCACCCACGGGATGCCGACGGACTCGGCGAACTGGCCGGTCGCCGGCGAGTCGACGTTCTGGCCCAGCACGTCGACGCCCGCTGCGTACAGGCTCTGCGCGGCCTTCTTCTCCTTGGCCGGGTCGAACCACGAGTTCGTCCAGACGATCCTGACCGTTGCACCCGGGTGCGTGAGCTGTGCGCCCAGGGTGAACGCGTTCGTGTGCCGGATCACCTCGGGGATCGGGTAGGCGACGACGAAGCCGATCTTGCCCGTCTTGCTCGCCGCGCCCGCAGCCATCCCGGAGAGGAAGACCGTGTCCTCGGCGGCACCGAAGTACTCGGACACGTTCTTCGCGACGTACGTTCCGGTGGCCTGCTCGAAGAGCACGTTCGGATACTTCGCAGCGACCGCCGGCGTGACGTAGCCGTACGAGGTTGCGAAGATCATCTTGTAGCCCTGCGCCACGAGGCTTGCGACCGTCTGGCTGAACTGCGCGCCGACGGCGATGTTCTCCTTGTACGTCGTCTGCACCTTGCTGCCCAGCATCTTCTGCACGTACAGGCGGCCGTTCTCGTGCGCCTGCGACCAGCCGCCGTCGTTGTGCGGGCCGACGTAGATGAATGCGACCTTGTAGGCGCCGGTGCTGCGGGTGCCGCTCGCCGAGCCGACCGTCGCGCCGACGAGCGCGACCACGGCTGCGAGGAGCACCGCAAACGCGAGCTTTCTCCTCTTCATCGTCATCTCCTTGGGATCGAACGATTGCCACGGCGACGGCCGCCCGCTCGTCGCCGAGACTCCATCAAATCTCCCGCCACGCTGCTGGACCGACATCGGGGGCGGAACCGAGGGCTCCGGGGTGAACTACCGATGAGGCTACTCGACCTCACGCCGCCACGATCCAGGTACCGGTCTCGCCGGCGAGCGCCCTCTCGACGCTGCCCGGGTCGGTGATGAGCGCAGTGGCGCCGCCCCGCTCGAGGAACTGGATCACGGCCTGGATCTTCGGGGCCATGCTTCCGGCGGCGAAATGACGCCCCTCGGCGAGGCGCTCCTTCGCCTCGGCGAGGGTCATCCTCGCGACCGGGCGCTGCTCGGGCGTCCCGAAGTCGAGCGCCACCTGCTCGACGGCCGTCGTGATCAACAGCAGCTCTGCGCCGATTCGGGTGGCGAGCAGCGCGCACGCGAGGTCCTTGTCGATCACCGCCGCCACCCCGGTCAGGTTGCCCTCGGCGTCGGCGACGACCGGGATGCCGCCCCCGCCGGCCGCGATGACGACGAACCCGTCCTCGACCAGCCTCCGGATCGCGTCCTCCTCGACGATCCGCAGCGGAGCCGGGGACGCGACGACGCGCCGCCAGCCGCGGCCGGCGTCCTCGACGACGTCCCAGCCGTCGCGTTCGCGCCGTTGCGCCGCGGTCGCCTCGTCCATGAAGGAGCCGATCGGCTTCGTCGGGTGCGAGAAGGCGGGATCGTCGGCGGCGACCTCCATCTGCGTGACCACCGCGACGGCGTGCCGGTCGAGCCCGAGCCGCCGGAAGTCGCTCTCGAGGTTCTGGACGAGCGCGTACCCGATCGCGCCCTGGCTGTCGGCGCCGCAGACGTCGAGCGGCACCTCGTGCAGCTCGTGGGCGGCCAGCTCGGAGCGGCGCAGGATGAAGCCGACCTGCGGCCCGTTGCCGTGGCCGATCACGACGTCCCATCCGTCCTTGATCATCGAGGCGACGTGCCAGCACGTCTCGCCGGCCGCGATGTACTGGTCGCGCACCGTCTGGTGCGTCTTGTCCTTGATCAGCGAGTTGCCGCCGATCGCGACTACGGCGCGCCTGCCGCTCATCGTGCGTAACCGCCCATCGTCAGCGCCATGAGCGCCTTCGCCGTGTGCATCCGGTTCTCGGCCTCGTCCCAGACGACCGAGTGCGGCCCGTCCATGACGGCGTCCGTCACCTCGCGGCCCCGGTCGGCGGGGAGGCAGTGCATATAGAGGACGTCCGGCTTCGCGAGCGCGATCTTGTCCTCGTCGCAGATCCAGTCGGCGAACGCGCCCGATTCCGCGAGCGCCTTCGACTGGTCGGTGAACGCGTCGAGCCGGCCCCACGACTTTGGATAGACGACGTCCGCGTCCGCGAACGCCTCCTCCATGCTGTCGGCGTACGTGATCGTCGAGCCTGCCGCCTTCGCGGCCTGCTCGGCCTTCACCATCACCTCGGGCATGAGCTCGAAGCCCGGCGGGTGTGCGAGGACGACGTCCATGCCGAAGCGCGGGAAGAGCGTCGCCACGCCTTGCGGAACCGAGAGCGGGCGAGCGTAGGACGGCGCATACGCCCACGTCATCGCGACCTTGAGCCCGCGCAGGTTCTCGCCGCGGTGCTCGCGCAGCGTCATGAGGTCGGCGAGCGTCTGCGTCGGATGATCGACGTCGCACTGCATGTTGATGAGCGGGATGTCCGCCCACTTCGCGATCTCGCGCATCCAGACGTTCCCCTCGTACGGGGCGAGGTCGTGCCGGATGGCGATCCCCTCACCGAAGCGAGAGAGCGTGAGCGCGGTGTCCTTGGGGCTCTCGCCGTGGGAGACCTGCGTCTTGTCCGAGTCGAGGAAGATCGCGTGGCCGCCGAGCTGCGTCATGCCCGTCTCGAAGGCGTTTCGCGTACGCGTCGACTTGTCGAGGAAGAGGAGGTAGATCGTCTTGTCGGGAAGCAGCCGGTGCGGCTTCCCGGCCTTGCGTGCGGCCTTCAGCTCGCCGGCGACGGCGAGCGTCTCGTCGATCTCGTCGACCGTCCAGTCGAGCGTCTCGATGTAGTCGCGCCCGGCGAGGGTCGCGCGGTCGACGCCAGCGGTTGTGCTCATCGTCCTCTCGCTTTCATGAGTTCCTGTTGTCCGAGCCCGAGACCGAGGTACTCGGGAATCGCCTTCTGGCCCGGCACGTCGGGGACCGGCGCCGGGCCGGTGGTCGTCGCCGGCGGCCGCAGGCCGGCGAGGTCTTCGGGGGTGGCCGGGGCGCGGTTCAGCGTCCGGCCCGTCGCGTCGCGCAGCGCCGCGACGATCGCGGCGGTCGCGACGACCGTCGCCATCTCTCCGATGCCCTTCAGCCCGTACGGCGCGTCGGGTTCGGGCTCTTCGACGAACTCGGTGACGATCGGCGGGACGTCGAGGATCGTCGGGATCAGGTAGTCGGTGAACGAGGCGTTGCGGATGATCCCGTCCTTCAGGTCGAGCTCCTCCAACACCGCGAGCCCGAGCCCCTGCGCCGTGCCGCCCTCGACCTGCCCCGTCGCGCCCTGCGGATTCATGACGCGGCCGACATCTTGCACCGCGGCGATCTGGAGGACGCGAACGAGGCCGAGCTCCTCGTCCACCTCGACGACGGCACGCTCGGCTGCGAACCCGAAGCTGACGTGGGGGGCGCCCTGCCCCTGGTCGTCGAGCTCGGTCGTCGCGCGGTGGTGGTACGTGTACGTGCGCGTGATCGGCTCCTCGAGCGGCCCGCTCGCAAGCTCGCGCTTGATCTCGGCGCAGGCACCGAGTACGGCACCGCCGCTCATCGTCGACTGCCTCGACGCGGAGGTGGAGCCTGCGGAGCCGTTCTCCATCGTCGTGGCCGGCTCGACGGCCACGTCCTCGACGTCGAGCTCCGTGCGAACGATCTGGGCGAGCACGGTGTACAGGCCCTGGCCGTACTCGACCGCAGCCGTGCGCACGCTCGCGACCGGGCCGTCGGGCGTCGGCCGCAACGTGACCGTCGCCTCGGCCGCGTCGTCGAAGCCCTCGCTGTACGCGATGTTCTTGTAGCCGACCGCGAAGCCGACGCCGCGCCGCAGCGACTCGCCGCGGCTGACGTTGCCGGCGCCGCCCGGGTACGAGATCGCGTCGCGGCCGGCCGCCGGTTCCGGGGCGGGCATCGGAATCGCGACGCAGCGCTCGATCACCTCGCGCACGGGTGCGGTGCCGGTGATGACCTGTCCCGTCGGCAGCACCGAGCCCGTGTGCAGCGCGTTGCGCAGCCGCAGCTCGATCGGATCGATCCCCAGCTTGGTCGCAAGCACGTCCATCGCCGACTCGTACGCGAAGCACACCTGCGGCGCGCCGAAGCCGCGCATGGCCCCGCACGGCGGGTTGTTCGTGTAGACGACCGTGCCCTCGACGCGGACGTTCGGAACCTCGTACGGGCCGGGCGCGAATGTCGACGCATTCGAGATCACCGCGGGGGACGACGAAGCGTACGCGCCGCCGTCGAGTAACAGCCGCACGTCGGCGGCGAGAAGGCGCCCGTCGCGCGTCGCGCCGAAGCGGATCCACGTCCGGGATGGATGTCGGTGCACGTGCCCGTTGAAGGACTCCTCACGGCCGTACGACATCCGCACGGGCCGTCCGGTCTTCAGCGCGAGCGCGGACGCGTGGATCTGCATGTGCACGTCCTCGCGCGAGCCGAACGCGCCGCCGACGCCGGCGAGCGTGATGCGCACCTTCTCCTCGGGCAGGTCGAGGCAAGGCGCGATCTGCTGCCGGTCGACGTGGAGCCACTGCGTGGCGACGTACAGGTCGATGCCGCCGTCCGACCCCGGCACGGCGAGCCCCGCCTCGGGGCCGAGAGCGGCCTGGTCCTGCGTTCCCGTCTCGTAGTAGCCGTCGACCCAGACCTCCGCTTCGGGGGAGTCGACGTCGCCGTGGAGGATGTGGACGTGCCGGAGCACGTTGCCGAAGTCGTGCACGCGCGGCGAGTCGGGCCGCAGCGCCGCCTCCATGTCCGTGACCGGCGTCAGCGGCTCGTAGTCGACGACGATCGCCGAGGCGGCCTGCCTCGCCTCCTCGAGCGACTCGGCTGCGACGACGGCGACGGGCTCGCCCGCGTAGCGGACGACGTCGTCGGCGAGAACGGGCTGGTCGCAGAACTCGAGCCCGAACGTCTTCCGGCCCGGGATGTCGGCGGCGACGAGCACCGCGGCGACGCCCGGCGCCCGGTGCGCGGCGGAGACGTCGATGCCCTTGATCCGCGCCGAGGCGTACGGGCTGCGGACCGTGTAGGCCCACAGACTGTTCTCCGCGTCGAGGTCGCTTGCGTACGCGTACGTGCCGGTCACCTTCGGGATGCCGTCGACGCGGCGCGCGCTCGTGCCGACGCCGCTCGGCGTTGGCGTGATCTGCGTCGTGCTCACGAGAGCTCCGCGGCTGCGACGTGCACCGCGTCGAGGATCTTCTGGTAGCCGGTACAGCGGCAGAGGTTGCCGGCGAGCGCTTCGCGGATCGCCTCGTCACTCGGAGCAGGATTGCGCTCGAGCAGGTCGACCGCCGCGACGACCATCCCGGGCGTGCAGAAGCCGCACTGGACGGCGCCGGCGGCGAGGAAGGCGTCCTGCACCGCGTGCAGCCGACGGCCGTCGCCGAGGGACTCGACCGTACGCACCGCCGCGCCGTCCGCCTGAACGGCGGGCACGAGACAGGCGCAGACGAGCTCACCGTCGAGCCAGGCCGAGCAGGATCCGCACTCACCCTGCTCGCACGCGTTCTTCGAGCCGGCGAGGCCGAACTCGTCGCGCAGCAGCGCGAGCAGGCTCGCGCCCGGCCAGACGTCGGCCTCGCAGTCGAGGCCGTTGACGGTGGTATGGATCAGCAGGCCTCGGCCCTCCGGTCTCCGAGCGTCCACGAGAGCTCCCGCCGTGCGAGCACCTCGACGACGTGGCGGCGGTACGCGGCCGATCCCCGGACGTCGTCGATCGGCTGCGCGGCGGCCGCCGCGAGCCGCCCGAACTCCGACACCGCTTCTTCCGGCAGCTCTCGCTCGGGCTCGTCCCACGGGATCACGTCGGCGGCAAAGGCCTCGGAGTCGGGTGCCCGGACGACGGTGGGTGCGACCGAGCCGAGAGCGAGCCGGACCGTGCGCGCGCCGAGGTCGAGCTGGAGGCAGACGCCGGCGATCGCGATCACCATCGCGTTGCGCGTCCCGACTTTCGCGAACGAGCCGGGCCCGGCCGCCGCCTGCCATTCGACGCCGAGGACGAGCTCGTCGGGAGCGAGGGTCGTGCGCTTCGGCCCGGTGAAGAACGCGTCCCATGCCTGCCGACGCTCCCCTCGCGTCGACCCGACGACGATGGTGGCCCCGTACGCCGCGAGCACCGGGAGCGCGTCGCCGGCGGGCGATGCGGTGCCGATGTTGCCGCCGATGGTGGCGCGGCTCCGGATCTGCGGAGAGCCGACCGACCGGGCTGCCTCGACGAGCGGCCGGAACTCCCCGAGCTCGCGCCCGATCCGCGCGAAGGTCATCCCGGCGCCGACGAAGACGGAGCCGTTCTCGCGACGCCAGGACTTGAGCTCCTGCACGCGCGAGAGATCGAGCAGCACGGGCGGCCGCGCGCGCCCGAAGTTCACCGCGACCATCAGGTCGGTGCCGCCGGCGACCGGCACGGCGTCCGGGTGCGCCGCACGCAGCGCGAGCGCTTCCTCGAGCGAGCGCGGCAGGAGCGCCTCCATCAGTGCCCCTTCCAGTGACGCCGCCCAGCTTCTGGGTCGCGAGCACCAAGCGATGCAAGGACGCAGGGAGCGCTCGTAGCTGAAGCTACGGGCGCGACCGAGGACGCGGCAGCGCGCAGCGTGATCGCGGGCCAGAAGCGGGCATGTGTTGCTGGAAGGGGCACTAGGCTTGTACCACCGCGAAGGCGTCGATCATCGCCGACACGTCGTCGCCCAGGGGGTAGAGCACCGGACACGTGCAGCCGGCGTCGACGTACTCCTGCACCTTCGCGCGGCAGTCGTCGGCAGTCCCCGAGGCCGTGATCAGCTGCACCACGTCGTCCGGCACGAGCTTCATCGCCAGCTCGATCTGCTCCGGGGTCGCCGGCCAGGTGAGCACCCGCCCGATCTCCTCAAGCAGCTCCTCGCTCACTCCGCTCGCCTTCATGATATGCGGCTGCTGGCCGAGGTACTGCGCGACGAGCTCCCGCGCACGGTCGAGCGCGAGCGAGCGGTCGCTGTCGAGCGAGCAGACGACGAGCTGGGGCCGGTCGAGCTCGTCGACGGTGCGGCCCGCCCGCGCCGCACCGACGGCCAGATGCTCCATCGCCTCGCGGTTGTAGGCCGGGCCGACGAGGTAGTTGAGCAGGACGCCGTCGCCGATCTCGCCGGCGAGCTCCATCATCTTCATCGCCGTCGCGCCGATATAGATCGGCACGTTCTTCGGCGAGCGGTCGCCGTGGACGATGTCGATCTCGACGTCGTCGAGGTCCACGAACTCGCCGTGAAACGTCACGCGCTCCATCGCGAGGAGCCGCCTGGTCGTCTCGACGGTCTCGCGCATGCACTGGAGCGTGCGCCTGCGCCGGACCCCGACCTTCGCCGCGAGCGGGTCCCACCACGCGCCGACCCCGAGCTTGACCCGTCCCGGTGCGAGGTCGTCGAGGGTCGAGAAGGTCGCCGCGAGGAGGCCGACGTTTCGCGTCCAGGTGTTGACGACGCCGCTGCCGATCCCGATCCGCTCGGTGACCGCTGCGAACGCGGCCATCGGCACGGTCGCTTCCCGCACGAGCCGGCTCTCGGCCTGCCAGACGGCTTCGAATCCCGCCCGCTCCGCGAGCACCGCGTACTCCATGCCGTCGCGAATCGGGTGCTTGTCCTGGAGATAGAGCGCTACGCGGTCCATCAGGAATCCCCCTTGGGCTCGAACGGATGAGCGCCCACGCCGTCGAGGCGCTGCCACAGAAGCTCCGCCTGCGTGCGTGCGCCGGCCGCGAGCTCCTCGACGTCGACGCGCGTGAGGCGACGGTCCTTCACGACCCATTCGCCGGCGACCATCACGTCGCGGACGTGACGGGACGAGAGCCCGAAGGTCCAGTGGCCGGCGAAGCTGGCCGCATGCACGGGTGCGGGCGCCGGGTAGTCGAGCACGACGAGGTCGGCCGGGGCCCCGGGCTCGAGCGTGCCGAGCAGCGGCTCGTCGAAGAGGCGGCCGGCGAGGCGCGACGAGTCGGCCAGGCGCGCCAGCGGCCAATCCATGCCGGCACCGCCGTCGTCCTCGCGCAGCCGGAAGTACGCCGCATGCGCCTCCTCGAACATGTCCGAGCCGATGCCGTCCGTACCGAGAGCCAGCCGTCCGTCCAGCTCCACGACACGCGCGCGGCCGATCGAGTTGTTCATGTTCGAGCGGGCGTTGTGCGCGACCGTCGCCCTCGCGGCTCCGACCGCCGCCGTCTCCGAGTCGTCGAGGTGGACGCCGTGCGCGAGCAGCGTCCGCTCGTCGAGCGCTCCCGCGCCGGCCAGCCGCTCGACGACGCGGGTCCCGTGCAACGCGAGAGCGTCTCGCTCGTCGGCCCCGTCTTCCGCCGCGTGGACGTGGAGACCGGTCGAGAACTCGTGCGCCGCGGCCGAGCAGGCGGCGAGGGTCTCGTCGCCGAGCGTGAACGAGGCGTGCGCGCCGACAAGTCCGCGCGCGAGCGGCGGCTGCTCCCGGCGCACGCGGTCGAGCCAACGCCGGTTCTCCGCCAGTCCGGCGTACGCCCGCTCGGGGCCGTCGCGGTCCGTCGTCTCGTAGCAGAGCACCGAGCGGACGCCGAGGGAGCCGAGCGCGTCGGCGATCACGTCGAGCGAGCCGTCGATTGCGTTCGGCGACGCGTGATGGTCGACGAGCGTCGTCGTACCGGAGAGAAGCGCCTCCATCCCGCCGGCGAGCGCAGACGCCCGCACCGAGTCCTCGTCGAGCGCGCGGTCGAGCCTCCACCACACGCGCTGCAGGATCTCGACGAAGTTCCGCGGCGGCTCGAGGGCGTACGGCATCCCCCGCGCGAGCGCGGAGTAGAGGTGCGTGTGCGCGCAGACGTTGCCCGGGATGACGAGGACGCCGTCGCAGTCGATCCGCACGCCGTCTCCGGACGCTGCGACGCGGCCGTTTGCGATCCAGAGGTCGCCGGCGCCGAGCCGGACCGGATCGAGAGACGTGACGATCACGCGCGCGCTTTGGTCAGGTGGGGCACCGCGGCCAGGGCCGCGGGTGAGTCCTTCATCGGCAGGCGCGTGCGCCGGATGCCGTCGAAGGCGTAGAGCGCGCCCGCGACCGCCGCCGCGGTCGGGACGAGCGCCGCCTCCCCGACGCCCTTGGCCCCGTACGGACCCTCGGGCTGCGGTACCTCGACGAGGATGCACTCCACCGCGGGCATGCCGCTCGGCGGGATGATGCGCAGAGACTTGAGCGTCTCGGTGACGGGGACGGCGCCCTCGACGACGAACTCCTCCGACAGCGAGTGGCCGAGCCCCATGTGCAGGCCGCCCTCGATCTGCCCCTCGATCAGCGTCGGGTTGATCGCCTTGCCGACGTCGTGGGCCGCCACGACCTTCTCCAGGTGCCCCTCGTCGTCGAGGAGCACCACCTGTGTCGCCCAGGCGTATGCGAGGTGCGTGACCGGCTCGTCGGCGTCGTTCGAGGTCGTCCAGTCGACCGCGTACCTGCCCTCGAACTCCTCGCCGGCGAGGCCCTCGAACGGGCCGCCGTCGAGCGCGGCCTTCAGCTTGTCGGCCGCGTCCATGACCGCTCTGCCGCCGAGGACGGTCGCGCGCGACGCCGTCGTCTGCCCGGTCTCGAGCTCGCGTTCGGTGTCGACGAGGACGCGCACGCGTGCCGGCGGCAGCCCGAGCTCTGCGCATGCGATCTGCTGCAGCACCGTGTGGACGCCCTGCCCCATCTCCGTCCAGGAGTGGTAGAGCGTGACGGTGCCGTCGGGCTCGGGCCGCAGGATGACGTGCCCGCCCTCGGGGACGCCGTTGCCGATGCCCGTGTTCTTCACGCCGCACGCGATGCCGGCATAGCGGGCCCCGCGGTACACGTCGCGGACCGCGAGCAGCGTCTCTTTCACACCGACGCCCGGGCCCAGCTTCTGGCCTGTGCCGAACCGGTCGCCGACCTCGACGGCATTGCGCCAGCGCATCTCCCAGCCGTCGATCCCGACGCGCTCGGCGAGGATGTCGAGCATGCCCTCGACGGCGAAGTTCGACTGGTTGACGCCGAAGCCGCGCATCGCGCCGCACGGTGGGTTGTTCGTGTAGACGGCCGTCGCCTCGACGTCGACGTTCGGCACCTTGTAGGCGCTGCACGCGTGTCCGGCGGCGCGTTCGAGCACCTTGTCCCCGACACTGGCATACGCGCCCGTGTCGCCCACGATCCGCGCCCGCAGCGCCGTCAGGTGCCCGTCGGCGTCGCAGCCGACCGTGTAGTCGAGCCACATCGGATGCCGCTTGGCATGGAAGCGGAGGCTCTCCTTCCGCGAGAGCGTGAGCCGCACCGGCCGGCCCGTCCTCTGGACGAGCAGGGCCGCGTGGCCCTGGACGTTCAGGTCTTCCTTCGCGCCGAACGCGCCGCCGGTGGTCGTCTGCGTCACACGCACCTGCTCCTCGGGCACACCGAGCAGCCCGGCGATCTGGCGGCGATCGTCCCAGATCCCCTGCCCCTGCGAGTAGACCCGGAACAGGCCGTCCGGCTCGCGGACGACGAAGGCCGATTCCGGCTCGAGGAACGCGTGCTCGATGAACTGCGTCTGGAACGTCTCCGTGGCGACGTGCGCCGACGCGGCGAGCGCAGAGTCGACGTCCCCGCGCCGGACGCGTGAGACGGAGAGGACGTTCCCGCCGGGGTGCAGCTTCGGGGCGTCGTCCGCGAGCGCCTCGAACGGGCCGGTGACGGGGTCGAGCACCTCGTACTCGACCTCGACGAGCGCGGCCGCCTCCCGCGCCGCGTGCCGCGTCTCCGCTGCGACGACGGCGAGCACGTCGCCGACGTACGCGGTGATCTCGCCTTCCGCGACGAGCTGGCGCCAGTCCTTCGTCAGCGAGCCCTGCGTCCGCTCGCCCGGTACGTCGCGCGCCGTGAGGACGGCGACGACGCCCGGGTGGGCCCGCGCGGCCGCCGTCTCGATGCGCACCACGCGCGCGCGCGGATGCTCGGCGAAGCGCAGGGCGCCGTGGAGCAGCCCCTCGGCGGTCATGTCTCCGACGTACGTGTTGTCGCCGAGCGCGAGCTCCGGGCCCGCGTACCGGGCGCTGCGCGCCCCGATCCGCCCGCTCGTATCCGGCACCGGCGGCGGCTCGCCGCGCCGCGCCGCGGCGGCGAACCGGATCGCGTCGACGATCTTCACGTAGCCCGTGCAGCGGCAGAGGTTCCCGAGCAGCGCGCGGGCGATCTCGTCGCGCGAGGGGTCGGGGTTCTTGTCCAGCAGCGCCTCGGCCTTCAGCACGATGCCGGGCGAGCAGTAGCCGCACTGCGACGCCCCCGCGGCGACGAAGCAGTCGGCCCACGTGCGCCGCTTCTCGTCGGACAGCCCCTCCTGCGTCACGACGTGCTTGCCCTCGATGCGCGTCGCCTTCTGCGCGCACGAGACGACCGCCTTCCCGTCGACGATGACGGTGCACGCGCCGCACGAGCCCTCGGGTGCGCAGCCGTCCTTGACGGAGCAGAGCCCGAACTCCTCGCGCAGCACCTCGAGCAGGCTCTCGTCGTCCCGGGGATGCGCGGTCACCCGCTCGCCGTTGAGGGTCAGCTCCATCTCGGCTACTCCATGGCGCCCAGCACGAGCGAGAGTAGCGCCATCCTCAGCACGACGCCGTTGAACGCCTCCACCCAGTACCGCTGGTGCCGCGTCGCGTCCACGTCCGCCGGCAGCTCGTCCATGCGCGGCAGGCTGTGCAGGATGATCGACTCCGGCTTGGCCTTCTCGCGCAGCAGGTCACGCGTGACGCGGTACGCCTCGGGCGTCAGGGCGAGATCGCCGCCGCGCTCCACCCGGGACTGCGTGTAGTCGGCCTGCACCACGGGCTCCATGTAGATGACGTCGCAGTCCGCGATCACGTCGGCCGTGGAGGGAGCCTCCTCGTAGAGGACGTTGAGCTCGTCGAGCTCGGCCTTGAACTCCGGCAGCAGAGACATGTCGGGCGGGCCGACGACGTACGCCTTCGACGCAAATTGCGAGAGCGCGTAGAGGATCGAGTGCATCGTGCGCATGCGCATGTCGCCGACGAGCAGGTACGTGAGGCCGTCGAGCGTGCCGAGCTCCGTCCGGATCGTGTACAGGTCGGTCAGGACCTGGGTGGGATGCTCGCCCCAGCCGTCGCCGCAGTTGATCACCGGCACGGAGGCCCACTTGGCCGCCTCGGCCGGCGCGCCCTGCTCGAAGTGCCGCATCGCGATCACGTCGGCGTAGAACTCGAGCATGTGCACCGTGTCCTTGATCGACTCCTGGTAGAAGTCTCCGGCGCGCGTCATCTTCGCATCCGAGAACCCGAGCACGTGCCCGCCGAGCCGGTGCATCGCGGCCTCCGTCGACATTCGTGTCCGCGTGCTCGGCTGGTAGAAGGCCGTCAGCAGCGTCTTGTCCGCGAGCAGGTCGATGTTGCGCCGCTTGCGCGCGACCGGCGCCAGCTCGTCGCACACCTCGAAGACGCGCTCGAACTCGTTTCTCTCAAAGTTCTTGAGCGACAGGATGTCGCGCCCCAGAAAGCTCCTCATGTCTCTCTTCCTTGTCGTGGTTTGCGTCAGACCTGCTGACGCCGGTGAACAGCAGTGCCACCCGTTCCTCGTCGCCGACCCCGCCGGCCTCGCGCAGTGCCAGCAGCCCGGCCAGGCCGCTCGAGCCGGTCGGGTCGACGGCGATGCCCGTGGCTTCCCGGGCGAGCGCGTTCGCCCGCTCGAGCGTGCTCTCGCCCACGACGACCGCAGCTCCGCCCGTCGTGAGCATCCCGTCCACCACGGCGAGCCAGTCATAGGTCTCGTCGTCGAGGATCCCGTGCGCAACGCTGTGCGGCTCGTGCTCCCAGGGCCACATGAACTCGGAGCGGTGGCGGGAGGCGTAGAGCAGCGCGCCCGGATCGGTGTGGGCCAGGACTGCGTCGAAGGCCCGTCTCAACGGCCAGGCCGCCTCGGTCTGCACCGTGTCGAGGCGCGGGCGCGGGTCGCAGGCGCCGAGCGCGTGCGCCTCGCGGAAGCCGTGGCTGCAGGCGCTCGCGAGCGCACCGCCCCCGACCT
>Ga0187780_10002254_pt1 | contig 14518 bp, 12 predicted proteins | sample 1015_Q2_SP10_20__FD_132429 | JGI IMG/M metagenome (GOLD analysis project Ga0187780, IMG submission 132429) | Tropical peat soil microbial communities from peatlands in Department of Meta, Colombia - 1015_Q2_SP10_20_MG | ecosystem: Environmental > Terrestrial > Soil > Wetlands > Peat | place... | reverse complement strand
GCCCAGATTCCTCCTTCGCGTGGAGTTGGGACTGTGTAAACGAGCAGTGGACCCTGGCCGTTTGTACGCGAAGCAACGACACGGCCAATATAATCGGAACAGTCGCCGTCCAGACCGCCATAAGTAAAATAGACCATTCCATTTGCAAGAGCGAGTGCTGGGCGCTGCTGGTGTGCTCGTGGATCCATGCCATCAGTGTCAACCAGGCGGCGAACTTTGACTTGCCCGGTTTTGGCATCCAATCCAACCAGGATGTGCGCTGGTCCACTTATTTCAGCGACGGCGAAAACGAGGCCGGTTGCGGGATCATACACAGGTGTGCCTGTGATGCCTAAGGGATCAATATTCCCACAAGGGAGTGAAGATAGTGGTACGGGAGTGCCGACATTCGTATGCCACTGAATATTCCCGGTATTGGGATCGAGCGCGTAGAGCGAGTCTCCTTCTGTCGCGACGATCACAAGATTGTTGACAACCAGCGGTTCGGCGTATACTGAACCGTCAAGTTGTGCGCTCCAGATTTTGCTTAAGCTATGAGGATCAGGAGTACCTGGGATATACCCAGTACGCCGGTTATTGGCATGATATGTAGTCCAATCGGCACTACTTGTAGTAGGTGTATTTGGTGTCGCAGTTGGTTGCGAGTTCACTGTCAGAACAAGTGGCGTAATTGTTGGTGTTGCATTCTCGTTTGAGGATGTGAGACCGCTGCAGGCAGTCAGGAATATGAGGAGTAAGCTCATACCTGCCCAGATACATTTACCGCTAAACTTTCTATTGTAACGGCTTGCTTCAACATGAAATAGGGTGGAGAAGATGTATATCAGAACAACGCTAACACATGTGGAAAAGAACGCCCATGTTAATGCAATAGTCATAGTATGATTCCCTCTATTTGTTCATTCTGTTGCTTTCACCGAAGTAGATGCCTCTTATTTGAACACGTACAGTACTGATCCTTTTATCAAAAATATCCGAAAGTACCTAGCATCGCAGAGCAAATTGTAATGCTTGCAATCAAACAGACCACGACGCATAATTAGGCTAGCGGCTATCAAAAAGTCGCTCAATTGAATAAAGCTGTTCGTGAGGTGAAGCACAAAATGATTGGAAAAATGAAGGCGGCCCTCAAAGTCGAGGCGGCGCCTGGAGCAACGATAGCTCTGGTTGATATTCCTCAAATCGGTCCTCGTGATGTGCTCGTGGAGGTGAAAGCTGCTTCCATTTGTGGCACAGATTTGCATATCTACGAATGGGATGCGTGGGCGCAGAATCGTGTAGAGACGCCGCGCATTTTTGGTCACGAGTTTGCAGGAGACGTTGTGGAGGTGGGAAAAGAGGTTAAGGAACTAGGCCTCGGTGATTTTGTCACAGCTGAAACCCATATTACCTGCGGCCATTGTTATCAGTGTCGTACAGGACAGGCGCATGTCTGTCAGAATGTTCAGATATTAGGCGTCGATCGAGATGGGGCATTTGCACAGTATATAGCGATCCCCGAAAGCGTTGCCTGGAAAACAGGTAAAGAAATCGATCATAGCGTTGCCTCTATACAAGAGCCATTTGGAAACGCAGTACATGCAACGTTTGCCGGTGACATCACGGATAAAACTGTTGCTGTCTTCGGTTGTGGCCCAATTGGTTTATGGGCGATTGGATTGTGTCAAATATCGGGAGCTTCTACCATTTTTGCAATCGAACCTAATCACAAGCGTTTTGAGATGGCGACGAATCTGGGCGCGGACTATGTTATTAATCCTCGTGAGGTTGACCCCGTTGAAAAAATTCTCGATGTAACTGAGGGGTTAGGCGTTGATGTAGTGCTTGAAATGTCTGGTCATCCTTTTGCGATTCGTCAAAGCTTCAAAGCTTTGCGTAACGGGGGTCGTGTTTCACTTCTTGGCATTCCATCAAGTATGGTGGAGCTGGATCTCGCGAATGATATCATATTTAAAGGTGCAAATGTTCTGGGGATTTCAGGCCGGCTCATTTTCGATACGTGGTATCGAACACGTAGAATTCTTGAATCTGGCCAAATGGATTTAAAGCAGGTGATAACTCATATACTTCCGTTCGAACAGATTTATGAAGCTATGGAGATTATGAAATCTGGCGACTGCGGTAAAATTGTGCTGACATTTTCATTTTGATCACTGCAAAGGAGTAAGGCATGGACAAGCTGAAAGCATATCTCAAAAACGAGTTGGATGAGCTGCGCGAAAAGGGTATCTTCAACAGGCCACGTGTATTGGAAACAGAACAGAAGGCTACGGTAACTATTGATGGCCAAGAAGTGATCACACTCTCCTCAAATAATTACCTGGGTTTAACCGTTCATCCGCGATTAAGAGAGGCGGCAATCAATGCAATTGAGAAGTATGGTGTCGGATCTGGCTCGGTTCGAACTATCGCGGGTACCATGACACTGCACAATGTACTGGAAGAGAAGCTGGCCCATTTCAAACACACAGAAGCTTCGCTTACTCTACAGTCTGGTTATGCAACAAACCTGGGTGTTATCTCTGCTGTCATGCAGGAAGATGATATGATCATCAGCGATGAACTCAATCATGCCAGCATTATCGATGGTATTCGCCTGTGCAAGTCTCCACGCAAAATATATCCACATAAAGATATGGCGGGTTTGCGACGTGAGCTTGAAGAGTCCAGAGGGGCTAACAAGGTAATGGTCGTCACCGATGGTGTCTTTAGTATGGACGGCGATATTGCTCCCCTGCCCAAGATTGTCGATCTTGCTGAAGAATTTGGCGCATTTGTGATGGTAGACGATGCCCACTCTAGTGGTGTTCTTGGCAAAAATGGACGTGGTAGTGTCAGCCATTTCGGGCTGGATGGTCGTGTGGCATTGCAAATTGGAACTCTTTCTAAGGGTATAGGGGCATTAGGTGGATATGTCGCATGTAGTCAGGATATGAGGGACTTTTTATTGCAACGAGCCAGGCCTGTACTGTTTAGTACATCGCATCCGCCGTCTGTAGTAGCCACCTGCATTGCAGCCATAGAGATTTTGGAAGAAGATAACAGTCTTGTTGAACGTCTCTGGGAGAATACCGCTTTCTTTAAACGTGGTTTGCAGCAACTTGGATTCAATACAGGAAACAGCGAGACACCGATTACACCTGTGATAGTTGGCGAGGGCGTACTGGCGATGCGCTTCAGCAAGCGTCTCTTTGAAGAAGGCGTATTCGCGCAAGGGATTGTTTTTCCCACTGTTCCCGCGGATAAATGTCGCGTGCGTACGATTGTCACTGCCATTCATACCAACGAGGAACTATCGCAAGCATTAGGTATATTTGAACGCGTAGGAAAAGAGCTAAAGATTATATAAGTGCAGGCAAAACTACATCTTCAATAACGACAGCAACGCCATCCTCGGCGTTGCTAAGCGTGACAATATTCGCGGCCGCTTTGACTTCTTCGTGCGCATTGCCCATTGCTACACCAAGTCCCGCTAGCTGTAGCATGCCAATATCATTGTGGTTATCGCCGAAGGCAACAATTTCTTCGGGTTTGATTTGCAGGTCTTTTGCAATAACGCTGAGCGCATTGCCCTTTGAGACTTCAGGGTGCAAAAGTTCGATTATGTCAAAAGAGGATTGAGCAACGTAGAGCTTTCCATCAAAGATGCGTTCTAGCGCTCGTCGCTTTTCGCGCAGTGTGTTTTCTTCACCGATTCCTGCTACCTTAATGCATAACAGAGGGTAGAGATTAGCAACGTCTTCTACCTCTATTACAGGTGGGACAGGTGGGCGATACCAGTTGAGTGCACGGGGTGTATCTTTGTCGACATAGACGCGATGCAACGTATGGTAAGCACGATGTAGTCTAAGTGTACGTAGCTCGGACAGCGCAGGTAATATGAGTTCAGACGGAATACGTTGTTCATGAAAGATGAAACCACTGTGTATATCTGCAATGATGGCTCCATTTTCTATAATCTGCGGTCCGCTAAGAGGCAGTTCGGCGCAAACATTTTGTAATACAGACAGAGTCTGACCTGTTGCAATCACGATGACCATACCCGCATCAGCTGCCTTGCGCAGCGTTTTATAAGTCCGTGAGGTTATGTGCTTGTACGGTAGTGAGGTGAGAAGGGTCCCGTCGAGATCAATTGCCAGCAGGCGATACATGTACGACTCCTGTTTCGATAAGCCTGTAAAAGAAGAATGATCGATCTATTATCTCAGTATATCTGGCTTTTTGAGAGGTTTGCAACACGAGATTCGAGCCTATACTTTAATGTTCTTGCAACCTTGCCAAAAGTATCATGCCACCTTATACTAGCAGACGTATCATTGAATCAGTTAATTTGCATGTGAAGGAGATTTGTCCAGCGATGAAAGAGAAAATGAAAGGTTGGTTGGCGGGATTGGCCTATAGGGTAATAGTTCTTTTTACGTTTGGACAGATTTCTCCTTTATTGGGTGCGGGTGCCATAATTGAGCAGGACGGCAAGATTTTGCTCATTGATCGATCTGATGGCTTAGGTTATACTGTCCCTGGAGGCATCGTTCGCCATAAGGAGACGGTGGAGAAGTGCGTTTTGCGTGAAGTGCGAGAAGAGACTGGCTACGAAATAAAGCTAACCGGACTGGTGGGTGTCTATTCTAAGCTCGGACGAGATCCGCGTTTTAGGGCCGTGGCAATAGCCTATAAAGGCTCTATTATCAGCGGAACGCAGCACGGTTCCGGTGAAGGAGAGCCGTGCTGGCGCTTACCAGAAGAAGTTTTTGGACATATGGCCTTCGACACAGAAGATATGCTTAAGGATTATTTAAGCGGAAGGCAGAACTTTTCGTAATTGCGTCAACGACGATGCTTCCTGTTTGACCGTTTCTCAGTCTTACCCAGAGTATCCACTACGAGCTTGCTACCAAGGATCAACGATGCCACGATGATGCTTAATGACAATCGATTTGCGGCCCGATTCATACTTTTGACTGCCTCATCAAGGTGATCTACCTCTAATTTCAAGGTGAGCTGGTCATTTGCCAGTTTATCGATGATCATATCGGTACGACGAGGTGAATTCTCAAAAAGACGCTTCATGTCAATCACCCATGCAAACACGCGCCCGGGTGATATCTGTCCAATGACTCGCTTTTCCATGACCTTCAACATATAGTCACGGATCAATTGTACAGGATCGAGTTCGGGAGATAAAACGCGTATTGTGCCATCCAGGTTTAACATGGCCTTGCCAAGTAACGTCATAGCGGTGGGAACGGGCGTGCTATGAGATTGTGCCAGTTTTGTCAAGTCGAGCAAGGCTGTTCCTATAGCCATACGCCCACCACTCATATCGTGATAGCGACTGACAAGCGCGGAAACGTCTTGTGTGAAAGCCCGGCGATCTACATCTTTAGGGATTTCGATCATTTCAAGATACGTATCGGCCACACGCTCGCCCAGGCGTTCGGAGAAAGCCAGTAGGAGGAGTATGATCTTGTCTTTCTGATCGGCATCGAATCTCCCAACCATGCCAAAGTCCATCAGCGCAAGCCGGCCGTCATCAGCAAGGAAGATATTACCGGGATGGGGATCACAATGGAAGACGCCATCAATGACCATTTGTTTGAGATAGGCCGAAAGCAATTCTTTAGCAATGGAACGAGAATCCAGCGAATCCAGTTCTTCGCGGCTCACCTCAGCAAGCTGCCTGCCTTGAACAAAGCTGAGCGTGAGTACACGCCTCGTCGTATATTCGCTGTAAACCGTAGGTGTAGTGAGGAGTTTAAATTCGGATATTTGTTTACCTATGAGACGGGTACTTTCAGCCTCCTGGCGAAAATCGAGTTCCTGACTCAGGCTGCGTTCTAATTCACGAACGATTTGTAGAAAGCCATATCTTTTCCCGTAAGGTGTAAATCTACTTGCAAACCGTGCTACTTCGTGCAGGATTTCTATGTCGACTTCGATCCTCTGGCGGGAACCTGGACGTTGTACTTTTACAGCTACTTCACTTCCATTGGGCAGGAATGCGCGGTGAACCTGGGCCATAGATGCAGCTGCTAGAGGATTGCAGTCGAATGATGCAAATAACTCAGAGATCGGAGCGCCCAGTTCGCTTTCGATAATTGCTGTTATCTTGTCACCGGGTACAGGTGTAACTGTATTTTGGAGCCGGGAGAGTGCTTCAATATAATTCGGTGGCAACAAGTCTGGTCTGGTACTCAATAATTGACCTAGCTTGATAAAACACGGCCCCAGCTCTTCAAGCGCGCTAGCCAAACCGGCCGCATGGTCTTCCTCCTCATCGTGGTGTTCTTCAAGTGAGAAATCGTCATCCTCATGTCTATGGTTCATAAATTGCGCAGCAATGTGATGCAGTTCATATTTTCGCAATACGCTAAATATCTCGAAATACCGTTCGGGATGACGAGAAAATCTGCTCGCTATAAGATTTCTCACTGTAAAAGGTGCATCTGAGTTAACATGAGTCTTGAGGTTTGCCATACTAGTTCACAGTATATTCCTTAGATGTTATGGAATACACCGACCTCCTTTCCTGATAAAAAGCTCCTGTTCTTTCTAACCACATTTTATACCACAGTGTTCTCTCTGTGAGGTTAGGAATGATTGAGCTGCAATTTTAAGTACCTTTAAGAAAACGTTGTAGTTTCGTTTTCGGATTACACGTATCATGAATCATTGGCGATATGGTATAGTGCAGGTACATTCAGAATGATTTCGAACCGTGAGTGAGGAGGCCATGTATGCCTATCTGCCCTATCTGTGATGATACAGGATTGCAAAATTCAGATTCGGAGCATCCCGAATTTTGTTATTGTGCTGCTGGAAAACAGGCGCGCCGTCAATGGGAGGCAGACCGAAGGGGTGAGCAGGGAAAGGGACAACCTAAGCCAGCGAGCTTCATAGACATTGCAAACCTTGATGAGGTAAACGCCAGTGTAGATGCTATGCGGGCCTCATTGCTTGGCTCCGCTGTTAATGATACAAGTACAATCACGAAGCATCCGGCAGTTCAATTGCTCTACCAGGTTGCCCATGCGAATCATGAGGTATCAGTAGTTGAGGCGACACAACTTTTTGAGCTGGCAAAAGCTTTAGAGGAATTTTTGGGGAAGCTTGCGCCCATAGGACGCAATCTCAAGAAGTAAGAGCGTAAAGAAGTAGTAATATTGGGTATTAGTATTGACAGTTTTACATGTTCTACTTTAGTATACTAGTTGCGAGAACATGCTCCTGGTATACTCATGCATGATTCCGAGGCTAAAAGTTACCTCGGATTTTGTTCGTTGACTGACATTATGTAGTAATCCGGCGAAACAGTTGCGGAAAGTAAAAAGAGAAGTTAGTGCTGGTCATGGGGGCACAAAGAGAGGTACATCATGATATGTCCGCGTTGTGGAAATGAGTGGGATGCAACAAAAGGGGCTTGCACTCGTTGTGGATTTGTAGTACGATCGGCTGGTCAGTCAGGATCTTTTCCAAATCAATCAAATATTTCTCTGAGGAGTAGTCAACAATCTGGAGGGATGTCTGACCCCAAACAGCAATCTGCGGGTGGAATGACGTCTTTGAAGCAACAATCAGGTGGATTAAACGCGCCAGTACAGCCTGGCTTTTCTGTTGCTGGGCAGCCAATGACCACCGTCCCTACTCAAAGCAAGAATTATGGGTTTACCAATACATCTTCCACGCTTGAAAGTACTTTTCCTAAGCCTACTTTTGAGAAGCAAGTACTAAGAGGAGTGCCTCAAAGTTCTCAGCAACCTGGAATGGGCAATACAAATTCTTTCCCATATTCGAATGGCGCACATGGACAAGATTTTTCGCCAAATTATCCGACAAATCGATCGATGGGATATCCTCAGCAGGATATGCGTGGTTCGCAGATACCTGCTCAGCCACAAACACCAATGCGTCAATCTCTATCTAAACCCTCTAACAGAAATATATCGAGTCAACAGATACCCCGTCCTGCAAGTTCATTTCAGCAAGTGCCTGGTACACTTACCAGGATAAGATCCAATGTCATTGCGACGAATGCCCGGCCTCTCCTGCCGGGAATCCTTTTGCGTGGAGGCCGTTATCGTCTACAAGAATTACTAGAGCGGCAAGACTGGTTATCTGGAGTTTTTGAAGCCGTTTGGATTGGCAAGGATGCTCATAGAGCAGGATCACAGGTGATCATCACTGAAGTGGTCTTACCCGAAAATACCTCGGTGATGACCCAGACTATTCTACGTACTGCTACAATGACGCTAGCTACTGTAGGGAGACATCCGCATATACCAGGCCTTTGGGATGCATTTAGCGATCAGGGACGAAGTTTCTTTGTTTTTGAGCCTATTGAGGGCGAAACTTTAATAGGGCGTATGCGTTATAGTGGACGCACTTTGCCAGAACAAGAAATAATTGAATGCTGTCTACAACTCACAGATGTACTGGAATTGTTATCGCAACAATCTCCCCAGCTAGTGCATGGCTTGATACGTCCAGAACATATCGTTCTGAGTCGTAACAACTCGCAATATATCCTTACGAACTTCTCAGTAGTGCTTGCTGGAGGCGCAACACAATATATTGCGGGTATGGAGCGTTCTCGCCTGTCATCTTATGCCGCACCAGAGTTTGCTCGAGGAGTAGTGGATGTACGGACAGATTTGTATTCATTGATTGCCACGGCGTATCATGCCGTGACGGGCAGTGCTCCTGTAGGAATGAATGGAAGTGTTCCACAAGCGCAGCGGATCAATCCCAACGTTTCTTCAACTTTCGATGCTATTTTATCAAAGGGGTTACGAACTGTTCCAAACCAACGCTATCAGCGCCCATCTGAGCTTCGTCAGGATTTACTAGCCATGCGTTCAGTAAGCGGAACGCTTGTAGCTGGCAAAGGCAATAATCCAGTATTTCAGAAGAGTAGTCCAACCATCGCATCCAAAAATGGACAGCATACTGTATTACCCGTGCAGAACACTACTGATCAGGTAGCCCAGGCATTACCTCTCTTAATGAATACCAATGATGATTTTGAAGAGCCGGTATTATTACTTCCCAAGCCAGAGGATTTACCACCCATGAAGGCGGGAAATGATACCATGAATGCAGCTATATTGTTGACTCTGATTTTGGTGGTTCTCATTGTCGTTGTTGTTTTGAGCCAAAAGACTTTTTAATGCTTGCGCATTACAACGAAGTCGATTAGCTCATCTAATACCTGGAGATCTTTCGACTGAGTGAAGTGTGTCAAGGCCTCTCGCGCTTTCTGGGCATAGATATTGGCATCAGAAAGTGAGCGCTGCACACCAGAACCAGTAACAACCCAGTTGACAATAGTGCGAATGTCTTCTTCGCTATGAGTTGCTCCATTCAGAACGTTGTAAACCTCCTGGTAGTGTCCATTCCTGGGTTGATCCTGTAAAGCATAGATCAAAGGTAACGTTACCATGCCCTGCCGTAAATCATTGCCTGCTGGTTTTCCAATGGTTTCCTGATTTTCGGTGTAATCCAGGATATCGTCGATAATTTGAAAAGCGATTCCTAGATTCTGGCCATACCTATGCAGGTACTCAATTTCTTGGTCTGATGCCTGGCTAACTATGGCGCCGCCCTTACAGCAGGCAGCAATCAAGCAGGCAGTCTTATGGCTGGTCTTTTCATAGTAACTCTTAATACTTAGATCGATTCGGCCTGAGGTCATCATCTCCATAATTGTGCCTTCACAGACGGTAGCAACTGTATCTGAAAAGAGATGGTCGATGCGATTGTCATTGATATCAGCAATTAGTCCAGCCGTTTTGGCAAAGTAGTAATCTCCTAGCAAAATAGCTATATTGTTACCCCATAGTGCATTAACCGTGGGATTGCCACGGCGTGTAAGCGCATTGTCGACTATATCATCATGAATGAGTGTTGCAAGATGAACCATTTCGAAAGCTACGCTCAGAGGGAGCAATTTGTCAAAACGGTATGTATTCAATTTTCCTGAAAGCAACGTGAGCGCAGTCCTGAGGCGTTTACCGGGCGATCCCAGTGCATGCATCGATGCGGAATTGAGAATATCGAGTCCAGAGGTAGCTCGTTCCTGAAACGTGGTATCCACCATATCGAGGTCAGGCTGGATACTGGCAAGTAAATGGCTCAAAGTGGCCGTATCATTCATGAGCGCTCTCCATTTCGGGCATCATTTGCATGTTATTAAAACAAGAAGCGGTCTGCTCATTGCGAAAACCGCCTCTAAAATACTGTGCCGGTTCATTATAATTATTGCTGTGTAAGATTATAGCACGTCTCAACTATCAGATGGGAGGGATATGGAAGAGATGATTACACATAAGACGTTGTGTCTAGCTCCATCAGGTCTTCTTGAACATAACCCGCAGTCAAATTGAATTCTTCCAGGGCATCGAGCGCAGAACGGTATTCACTCCAATGTAGACGTCGATTCAGGATAGAGTCGTTCACTGCTTTCCAGGCTGGAAAATATTGATCCATGAGACTAACGGGTGTTTCAGAACCCAACTCTTCAGCTATCCAGTGAAGTACTTCGCGAGTGCCTGAAATGTCATCAGGCATTACAAGATGTCGAATAAGAAGTCCACGTCGAGCTATCCCATCTTCGTCAACTTGTAGTGGACCAACTTGCCGATGCATCTCACGTAGTGTGATGTGGTTTGCTTCAACGTAGTGAGGCATTTTGGAGGTTCGTAAGGCATTTTTGTTGTCTGAGTATTTAGCATCCGGTAAATAAATATCGACGACACCATCCAGTAATGTAAGTGTTTCCACTGTTTCATAACCGGCGCAGTTATACACAATCGGCAAACTCAAACCTTTGCCGCAGGCAACAACCAGGGCTGCAAGTATCTGCGGTACAAAGTGGGTTGGTGTAACGAGATCCAGGTTATGACAGCGCTTTTTCTGCAAGTAGAGCATCATATCTGCCAGACGTTCTGGACCGACACGATGCCCCAAACCACCCTGGCTCAGAGAGAAGTTCTGGCAATACGTGCATCGAGCCTGACAATAGCCAAAGAAAATTGTGCCAGCTCCTCGTGTACCGCTGATAGGAGGTTCCTCTCGACGATGGACATTCCATGATGCGATAATTGCCTCAGTGCCAGACCTGCAGACACCTGTTTTTCCAGCAATGCGATTACAACGGCAATTCTGCGGGCAAATGGTGCAACTATGTAATATCTCCCAGGCAGCAGTAGCTCGTTCAGCCAACTCGCCTGTTTCATAAAGGTTGAGGTAACTTGGATACAGCATGATTATGTATATCTCCAAGAAAGTTAACAGGCGTCTGGGTGTTTCAATGAATATCACATCCAATTCCCGCTGAGAAACTCCAGCGCTACGTAAACGCAGTCCGATATTGCTGAACAGATGATCCCAACCACCATTGTGACGAAGTTGGATGAGAGTACATATATTACTGTTATTCTTCTGCCGTAGGCCATTTAAAGCCACGTTGTGATGGTTTTGGGCCAGTTGAACGGGGTTTAGATGTTGTACTTTGTCTCACTTTGGTTTTAGTAGACTTTTTTTCCCTTGCTGGCTCACTGGCATTGTGAGTGCGAGAATTTGTTTTTCTTTTTTTAGATGCGGTAAGTGGAGGGTTAACAGACTGCTTTGTTGCTGTTTCCTGAACAGCTGATGACTCAGCCTGCTTTAGCAGCTCATCTGATTCTTGCCCTACCTCCGTCCAGAATTTATCGCTCTTTTGTTGTGCGCCAGGTTTGCCTTTCAGGACTCTGCCATCTTGTAATTGAGTGACTTTGCGTTCCTCAGGTCGATGATCACCAATATGAGTTTGAGTATTTTGAGCTTGAGCAAGATTACTCCTGTCAAAGTGCTCGTAGTCGCCTTCGAACAACTGCTGATCTGCCTTATAGCGCGCATATGCATGCGATCTATCTGAATGATTGTTCTGTCGCCTCTCGGGATGACTCTGCCAGCGCGTATTGCGTGTACTGGCTCCTGACGTATTACGAGATGACCGATTGTCACGATCATAACTGTGGGGCTGCTTGGTGTCGCTTTCATAGCCGCGTTTTTGTCTTTGATCACGGTCGAAATTGCGAGACGATGATGCGTCGCGAGTTTGATCATGACGCTGGGTCCTTCTGTATTGTTCTCGCCCTTGATAGGGCGTACTCGAATTAGGATGCTGAGAATTTGTACTGTTACCTGGTCGAGAATCTTCTCGATACGGTTGTTTCGAGTAGCCACGTCGTTCGTACTGGTTGTGAAGTTGACCGTCAAATGTGCTCTTGTTTGATTCGAAAGAGCGAGGCCGATGCCTATTGTTCCCTTGAGGGGAACGCTCCCCAGGTTGATAGTTATCCTGTCTCTTTGCATATGGGTTGCGGCCATTACTACTCGTCTGAGAGGAGTACCGGTTGGTATGTTGGTCAGGTCTCCTGTTATCACGCGGCGGATGGGTGTTCCTATCACTACGTGTGCGATAATCAGGGTGATTTTGGCGTGCGCCGTTTTCCCATCCGCGATCTACCATGTCGCGATTGAGTCGAGGTCGTGTAGGGCGTGAATGTCGCTCCTCTTCAAACCTGCGTGAGGATGAACTGCGAGAATCCGAATGTGAGTCTTCTCGCCGTTGATTGTAGAAATCTCTGGTCATGTGTCCTTTCCAAATTGGCCATAGTGGAGGTAACTTATTACGAGGTGGACGGATATAAAAGATTCATTACTATGTTTCCGGGCATTCCGCACTCGCACCTGATGTATTGACGCGCTAATTATACCGGTTATCCGTCCGAGGGAATGAATGTAGTTAGCGCCTTTCATGTAGTATACCACATTGCATAAGTATGTCGATAGTGTGATTTCCTGCTCAAGATGTGGGTGTTGGTATAGGTACAGGTCCTTCAGTGAGTGGTACACCGGTGTAACTCAACTCCTGACTACCAAACATAGCAATGGTCATTTGTTGTGCCTCGTCCGGGAGCAAAGGTCTTAAGGTAACACTATAGAATACTCCCTTTTCAAGAAATACAGCTTGTTCTTGTCCGTGGAGAAACGTTCTTATTTGTTGAAGTTGCTGAGTGTTCAGTAACAAAGCAGTGTGAGGCACAGTGTAGGTTAGACAACCTGTATCGGCATTGGGTCCGGTCAAGTCAGGGGGTATCAATCCGCACTCAAAGGTGGATAGTTGGAATAAAGTGAAATCTTGAAAATACCAATAGGGGATAGATTGACTAAGATCAGGGGAAAATGTTTGATGAACAAGTAGAACCATCTGTTTACTGGTGTACGAGTGGGTAGGTCCAACCAGTGCCTCTGTAATGCTAGTAAGAGCATTTCCCAGGAGTTGGTATTCGCTTATATCCTGAGCACTTTCTTGCATGTTGCCAAAGGGTCCATAGAGATAGGTGTATTCTTTATCGTTGAGCATTACTTGTAACACAGTAGCATTTTGATCTGGAATGTCATAAAATTGCTGCCTGTTTAACTTGAGCAGGTTGTACGTATCCACCAATTTATGTAGTAAGTGTTGCAGAGCCAATGCCTGAAGCCTGCCCTGTTGCATTTGCAATCCAGGTCCGAGAATAAAGGTACCATCACCATATATGCTTATTTCTGGACTTATCTCAAGTGTACCCAGTTTTCCGCCTCCATAAAAAGTGCGAATGAGAACATCTTGTGGCCTGGTATTGTATGTGATGGTACTGCCACTGCTAATTGAAAGTGTTTGTTTGGTATTGTTTATGGAAGGTGTGCTAACACCACTATCGCAAGCTGTAAAAGGAATGATGATTATGCAGAATATAATGGTCTGAAACAAAGTGTATAGGCGCAATCCTTTGATTCTGAGCAGAGGGTGAATCCTTGTTGAAATTTCATGAAATGCCTGCGAAATTCGTTTCCTTTTTCTAAAAATCCGATTCATAAAACGCCTCTACGCTTGTAATGATCGTCAAAACATTATCTCATCGGAAGTTAGTTACTCGATCATCGAACGACGAAGCTCGATGATCTGATCACGCAATTGAGCAGCTTTCTCAAATTCTAACTGCTTAGCGGCTTCACGCATCTGGAATTCCAGGTCTTTAATTAAACGTAGAGCTTCATCTTTTGGAATTCCGTCCAGAGCTACGGCGATGGATTTGTCATCAAGAGTACCGGCGTTTGCTCCACTCATAGCTTTAATACGCTCTGAAAGTGTTTTCACATCCTTCTTGATGCCACGAGGAGTGATATTATGCTCTTCGTTAAAAGAAGTTTGCAACTGACGTCTACGGTTGGTCTCTTAGATAGCAAGTTGCATTGACTTAGTGATCGTATCAGCATACATGATCACACTACCATCTATATGTCGCGCAGCACGTCCAATTGTCTGGATGAGAGAACCCTCTGAACGTAAGAAACCTTCTTTATCTGCATCGAGTATTGCAACTAGCGATACTTCTGGAAGATCGAGTCCCTCGCGCAGCAGGTTAATACCTACAACGACATCATACACACCCAGACGCAAATCGCGCAAGATCTCTACACGCTCAATGGT
>Ga0187780_10002252_pt1 | contig 14521 bp, 15 predicted proteins | sample 1015_Q2_SP10_20__FD_132429 | JGI IMG/M metagenome (GOLD analysis project Ga0187780, IMG submission 132429) | Tropical peat soil microbial communities from peatlands in Department of Meta, Colombia - 1015_Q2_SP10_20_MG | ecosystem: Environmental > Terrestrial > Soil > Wetlands > Peat | place... | reverse complement strand
CCTGCTCGACCGTGGAGACGAAGATCTTGCCGTCGCCGATCTTGCCGGTGCGCGCGGCGCGCACGATGGCCTCGATCGCCGGCTCGACCTGCTGCGCGGTGACGACGACCTCGATCTTGACCTTGGGCAGGAAATCCACCACGTACTCCGCGCCGCGATAGAGCTCGGTGTGGCCCTTCTGCCGGCCGAAGCCCTTCACCTCGGTCACGGTGAGCCCCGTGACGCCGACCTCGGAGAGCGCTTCGCGCACTTCGTCGAGCTTGAACGGCTTCACGATCGCTTCGATTCTCTTCATCGCGGTTCTCCCCGGGGGCGGCGTCGAGATTATACGTCGCGGTAGCGCGAGGTGATCGGGTAGCGCCAGTCCTTGCCGAAGCCGCGCAGCGTGATGCGCACCCCCGGGGGCGCCTGGCGGCGCTTGTACTCGCTGCGGCGGATCATCTCGACCACGCGCTTGATCTCGGCCGCGCCGAAGCCGAGCGCCGCGATCTCCGCCGGCGAGCGGCTCTGCTCCATGTACGCTTCGAGGATCCCGTCCAGCACCTCGTAGGGCGGCAGGCTGTCCTGGTCGGTCTGATTGGGCCGCAGCTCCGCGCTCGGCGCGCGCGTGATGATGCACTCCGGGATCACGTCGGACACCGTGTTGCGGTAGCGCGCGAGGCGCCATACCAGGGTCTTCGCCAGGTCCTTGATCACCGCGAAGCCGCCCGCCATGTCGCCGTAGAGCGTCGCGTAGCCCACCGCCATTTCGGACTTGTTGCCCGTGGTGAGCACGATCGCGCCGGTCTTGTTGGAGAGCGCCATCAGGATCGTGCCGCGGATGCGCGCCTGTAGATTCTCCTCGGTCACGTCGGCGGCGAGGCCCTTGAACTGCGGCGCGAGCGTCGAGAGGAAGGCATCGAACGCCGGGCGGATCGGAATGACGTCGTGGCGCACGCCGAGGCGCCGCGCCATCTCGATTGCATCGTCGACGCTCATCGGCGCCGTGTATTGCGAGGGCATCAGGACCGCGCGCACGCGCTCGGCGCCGAGGGCGTCGCAAGCCACGGCCAGCGTGAGCGCCGAATCGACCCCGCCCGAGAGCCCGATCAGCGCGCCCGGGAAGCCGTTCTTCGCCACGTAATCGCGCGTCCCCACGACCAGCGCCTTGTAGATCTCGGCTTCGAGCGGCAGCTCGGGCGCGACGCGCCCCGGCACCGGCGCCGCGCCGTCGAAGGCGAACAGCTCCAGAGCCTCCTCGAAGAACGGCGCCTGGCGCACGACCTCGCCGCGGCCGTCCAGCACGCAGGAGCCGCCGTCGAAGACGAGCTCGTCCTGACCGCCCACCATGTTCACGTACACGAGGGCGAGCCCGGTAGCGCGGATCCAGTCGCGGAACACGCGCTGCCGGCTTGCCTGCTTGCGCTTGTGGTAAGGGGAGCCGTTGATCGAGATGATCGCCTGCGCGCCGGCGGCCTTGGCCATCGCCGGCGCCTCGGGAAACCACACGTCCTCGCAGATGGTGAGGCCGAAGCGCACCCCCTTGAGCTCGACGATGCAGGGCTCGCTCCAGGGCGTGAAATAGCGCTTCTCGTCGAACACGTCGTAGTTCGGCAGGTCGTGCTTGCGCGCGGTCTGCGCGATGCGGCCGTCGCGGATCACGGCGGCGGCATTGTAGGTGCGGCCGTCGGCGCCGCGCTCCGGATATCCGATCACCGCCGCGAGGCCCGCCAGGCGCGGCGCGAGCGATTCCAGCGCCCGGCGGCAGTCGGCGAGAAAGCCCTCGCGCAGCAGCAGGTCCTCGGGCGGGTAGCCGCAGAGCGAGAGCTCGGGCGTCACGATCAGGTCGGCGCCCTGCTGCCGCGCGCGCCCGGCGTAGTCGACGATCTTGGCCGCGTTGCCGGCGAGGTCGCCCACGGTGCAGTCGATCTGCGCCGCGGCGATGGCGATGCGTGACGACACAGGCCCGATTCTATAATGCCGCCCAGCGATGGCCGATTCCCTGCGCGTGGTCGAATCGCTCGCCGGCATCGCCGCGGCCGAGTGGAACCGGCTCGCCGGCGGCGATCCGTTCCTGCGTTACGAGTTTCTCGATGCGCTGATCGCCACCGGCTGCGCGAGCGCGCGCACGGGCTGGGACCCGCGCATCCTGCTGCTCGAGCGCGCGGGCGCGCTCGCGGGCGCGATGCCGATGTTCCTCAAGTCGCACTCCTACGGCGAATACGTGTTCGACTGGGCTTGGGCCGACGCCTACGCGCGCCATGGCCTGGAGTACTACCCGAAGCTGCTCTGCGCGGTGCCCTTCACGCCGATAACCGGGCCGCGTCTGCTCGCCCCGGGCGACGCCGAGCGGCGCGCGCTGCTCGGCGCGGCGCTCGAGCTGGCGCAGGACGCGTCGTCGCTGCACATCCTGTTTCCGAATCCCGCGCAGGCGCGGCTGCTCGAGGCCGAGGGCCTGATGATCCGCCGCGCGGTGCAGTTTCACTGGAGAAACGACGGTTACGCCGATTTCGAGGCTTTTCTCGCGCGCCTGTCGCACGCGCGGCGCAAGAACATCCGGCAGGAGCGGCGGCGCGTGCGCGAAGCGGGCGTGTCGTTCCGCTGGCTGCGCGGCGCGCAAATCGAGCCGCGGCACTGGGATTTCTTCCATCGCTGCTATCGCCGCACCTACGCCGAGCACCGCTCGAGCCCGTACCTCAGCCTGGAATTCTTCCAGCGGCTCGGCGAGCGGCTGCCCGAGCACACGCTGCTGGTCCTCGCCGAGCGCGGCGGCCGGCCGGTCGCCGCGGCGCTCGATATCGTCACGCCCGAGGCGATCTACGGCCGCTACTGGGGCGCGCTCGAGCGCATCCCGCTGCTGCATTTCGAGGCCTGCTACTACCAGGCGATCGAATTCGCGATCACGCACGGCCTGGCGCGCTTCGAAGGCGGCGCGCAGGGCGAGCACAAGCTGTTCCGCGGCCTGCTGCCGGTCGAAACCTGCTCGGCGCACTGGCTCGCGCACCCGCGCTTCGCTCACGCGATCGAGGACTATCTCGAGCGCGAGCGCGCCGGCATCGCGCGCTATGTCAACGAGCTGAACGAGCACACGCCGTTCCGGCATGCCGGCGGCCCACACTGAGGGAGGACGGGTCATGAGGCTCAAGGACAAAGCCGCCATCGTCACCGGGGCGGGGTCGGGCTTCGGCGCCGGCATCGCGCGGCGCTTCGCCGAGGAAGGCGCGCGGCTGATCGTGAACGATCTCAATGCCGCGGGCGGCGGGCGCGTCGCGGCCGAGGTGCGCGGCGAATTCGTGCAGGCCGATGTCAGCCGCGACGCCGACTGGGCGAAGCTCGTGGCGGCCGCGCAGAAGAAGTTCGGCCGCCTCGACATCGTGGTCAACAACGCCGGCTGGAGCCACCGCAAGAAGCCCTTTCTCGAGGTGAGCGAGGCCGAGTTCGACAAGATTTACGCCGTGAACGTGAAGAGCATTTTTCTCTCGGCGCGGCACGCGCTGCCGGTGTTCCGCGGCCAGGGCGGGGGCTGCCTCGTCAACATCGCCTCGACCGGCGGCGTGCGGCCGCGCCCGGGGCTCGCGGTCTACAACAGCTCCAAGGCGGCGGTGATTCTGATGTCGAAGGCGATGGCGGCGGAGTTCGGGCCGGACAAGGTCCGCGTCAACTGCGTCAACCCGGTGTTCAGCCCCGACACCGGGCTGTCGACCGAATTCGCCGGCGGCGCAATCACGCCGGAAGTGCGCGCCGCTTACCTCGCGACGATTCCGCTCGGCCGCTTCTCCACGCCGGGAGACATCGCCAACGCCTGCCTGTTTCTCGCCTCGGACGAGGCGTCGTTCGTGAGCGGGGTCTGTATCGAAGTGGACGGCGCGCGCTGCGTCTAGGCGCGCTTCAGGCCGCCGAGCAGCGCCGCAACCTGCCGCTCGCGCCGCTTCGGCTTTGCCGGCTGCGCGTGCGGAGCCGGCGTTCCTGCAGGCTCGTAAGGCTTGGAGAAAATCGGGTCGACTGGCGACTTCTGCGGCGCGCGTGCCTCGGGCCGAGGCGCTTCGCGGCGCGGCCCTTCGCGGCGCGGTGCGCGCGCGGCCTCCCTGCCCATCAGCGTCGCCACGGTTCCCGCACCCGGCTCGAAGCCCGGCACCAGCAGCCGGTCAAGCCGCCGCTTGATCAGGCGCTCGATCGCGGCCAGGGCCTCCAGATCCTCGGGCGCCACCAGCGAGATCGCTTCGCCCGTGAGGCCGGCGCGGCCGGTGCGGCCGATACGGTGCACGTAGTCCTCGGGCGAATGCGGGATGTCGAAATTGATCACCTGCGGCAGGCCCTCGATGTCGAGGCCGCGTGAGGCGACGTCGGTCGCCACCAGCACCGCCACGCGCCCGGACTTGAACTCCTCGAGCGCGGCGAGGCGCTCGGCCTGCGACTTGTCGCCGTGGATCGCGTTGGCGTGGATGTGCTCGCGCCGCAGCTGGTGCGCGAGGCGGTTGGCGCCGATCCGCGTGCCGCAGAAGACCAGCACCTGCTGCAGCTTGCGGCTGCGGATGAGGTGGCAGAGGAGCTCGCGCTTTTTCTCGCGCGCGACGGGATGCACCACGTGCGTCACCAGCTCCGCGACGGCGTTGCGCGGCGCGACCTGCACTTCCGCCGGCTGGCGCAGGATGGTCGCCGCCAAGCGCCGGATCTCCTCCGGAAACGTGGCCGAGAACATCAGGTTCTGCCGCGTCGCGGGCAGGAGCGCGATGATGCGGCGGATGTCGGGCAGGAACCCCATGTCGAGCATGCGGTCGGCCTCGTCGAGCACCAGCACGCCGACCTGGTTCAGCATCAGGGTCTTGTTCTGCACGTGGTCGAGCAGCCGGCCGGGCGTGGCGACCAGGATCTCGACGCCGCGCCGCAGCTCGGCGATCTGCGCGTCCATGTCGACGCCGCCGTAGACCACCGTGCTGCGCAGCGGCAGGTGCCGGCCGTAGGCGCGGAAGCTCTCCTCGACCTGGATCGCGAGCTCGCGCGTCGGCGTGAGCACAAGCACGCGCACCGGGTGGCGCGCCGGCGAGGCGCTCGTGCTGGCCAGGGGCGCCAGGCGCTGCAGGATCGGCAGCGCGAAGGCGGCCGTCTTGCCGGTGCCGGTCTGCGCGCCGGCCATGATGTCGCGCACGGCGAGGACGAGCGGGATCGCCTTGTCCTGGACTGCGGTTGGCGATTCGTAGCCGAGATCCGCGACCGCCTGCAGGAGCGGCGGGATCAGGCCGAGGGATTCGAAGGCAGGGTTGCTCAGAGGGCGCGCATTATACCGGGGTCTAGTTGATCGTGCGGCGCTGCCGCGGCTCCTCTTCCTCGGGCTCGGCGCCAGGGAGCTTGAGTTCCATGTCCCAGTCGCTCTTCTTCACCGCCGCCTGCAGCAGCCGGCACACCGCGTGCAGCAGCACGGAATCGAAGGTGAGCGTGATGCCCTGCCCCTGGGCCGGGTGCATCGCCACCGCGGGCTGGCCGTTCTTGTCGCGGCTGGTCTGGATGCGCGCGAGCAGCAGCGGCTCCTCGCCCAGCGGCGTCTGCCGCGGCGCGGATTCGTAGGCCTTGGTGAAGTCGGCCTTGGACATCGCCAGCTCGTGCTCGATGCCGAGCAGCGCCTTTCTCGCCTCGGGATTGGCCTGGGTGCGGATGCGCGGGCTCGCGTCCTCGGCGAGCTTCACCAGCAGCGGCCAGATCAGCTTGACGAAGCGCCGCGTCAGCCACATGCGCACTTCGGCGTTGTCGATGGTCGAAATGAGCATCAGCAGCCGGTCCTGCTCCGGGTTGTAGTCGATCTTGAGCTGGTGCAGCTTCATGCGCGCGCGCCGGACTGCCGGATGCGCCGGACCAGCGCCGTGGTCGAGCGCGCGTGCGCGAAGGGCACCGAGACTGCGCGCCCGCCGCGAGCGAGCACCGCGCGCGCGCCGACCATCCGCGCCACCGGCCAGTCGCCGCCCTTGACCAGCACCTCGGGCCGGCAGGCCTCGATCAGCGCCGCGGGCGTGTCCTCGTCGAACCAGGTCACCGCGTCCACCGAGGCGAGCGCGGCGACCACCGCCGCGCGGTCTTCGAGCCGGTTGAACGGCCGGCCGCGCCCCTTGCCGAGCCGGCGCGCCGAGCGGTCGCCGTTCAGCGCCACGAGGAGCGAGGCGCCGAGCGATTTCGCCCGCGCCAGATAGGTGACGTGGCCGCGGTGCAGCAGGTCGAACACGCCGTTGGTGAAGACCAGCGGCCGGCGCGCCGCGCGCAGCCAGTGCGCCAGCTTTCCGGGAGGCAGGATCTTGCGCTCGAAATCCGCCCTCACGGGCTGGCGGACTTCGCCTTGGGTTCCTCGCCCTGGGGCTTCGGGCGCGGACGGCACGGCTCGTCGGTGGCCTTGCACAGCTCGATGATGCGCACCACCTTGCGCACGCCGGCGGTGGTGCGCGCAACCTCGACCGCCGCGTTCGCCTCCTGCTCGGTGAGCAGCCCCATCAGATAGACCACCGAAGCCTCGGTCACGACCCGCACGTGGATCGGGTTCACCTTGTTCGAATCGAGCAGCCGCGCCTTGACCTTGGAGGTGATGAAGGCGTCGTTGGAGCGCGAGCCGAGGGAGGAAAGGCCGGCGACCTGCACTTCGTTCGCGACGCTGCGCACGTTGGGCACCACGAGCACGAGCTTTTCCAGCTCGGCCTTCGTCTTCTCGTCCGCGACCTCGCCGGTAACCAGCGCCGCGCGGTTGAACGAGGTGACATTGACGTGCACGCGCTCGCCGAAGCGCTCGTTGATCCGGTTGGCGGCCCGCAGGGCGATGCCTTCGTCCTCGACCTGCGTGCCTGAGGTGCGGCGGTCCTCGAAGGACGCCACGCCCGCGCCCGCGGCGCCGACCATGGCCGCCTCGAAGCAGCCCTGCAGCGTGGCGAGCGCCGGCAGCAGCGCCAGCAGCGCAATGCGGTAGAAGGTCATGCCTTGGCTCCGAACAGTTCGTAATCGATGCCGTCGCACAGGCAGTGCAGCGTAAGCAGGTGCACCTCCTGCACGCGCGCGACGCTCGCATGCGGCACACAGACGTGGACGTCGCCGGGGGCGAGCGAAGCGGCCATATCGCCGCCGCCGCGGCCGGTCAGGACGACACAGCGCATGCCGAGGCTCGCGGCGGCGCGCATCGCCGCCAGCACGTTGCGCGATCTGCCGCTGGTGGAAATGGCGAGCAGCACGTCGCCCTTGCGGCCAAGCGCACGCAGCTGCTTCTCGAACACCTGCTCGAAGCCGAAATCGTTGGCGATCGAGGTCAGCGCCGAGCTGTCCGTGCTGAGCGCGATCGCGGCGAGCGGCGGCCGCTCGCGCTCGAAGCGGTTCACCAGCTCGGCGGCGAAATGCTGCGCGTCGGCCGCCGAACCGCCGTTGCCGCAGGCGAGAATCTTGCCGCCGTCGCGCAGGCAGCCCGCCATCAGCGCGATGGCGCGCGCGATCGGAACGGAGAGCTGCGCCGCTGCGTCGCGCTTGAGATTGGCGCTGTCCGAAAATTGCGCGGCGACGCGGGAAGCCAGGTCCAAGCCCTTTTCGGCGTGCCCCATGGCCGCGCATTTTACTCTACATAGACCTCGATCTCGATGCGTCGCGCCGGATTGGGATGCGCGGCGAGCCGGCTGATGCGCGCGGTGACGCGCTCGCCCCGGTCCATGCCCCAGGCGAGCGCCGCGTTCTGCCGCCGCGGCACGTAGCCGAGCTTGCGCCCATGCCACTCGACGCGGACGGCGTTGGCGTCGAACGCGTTGGCGGGCTCGCGCACCAGCTCGAGGGGGTCGCCGGCGCGCAGCTGCGGCCAGACCTCGCGTGCTTCCGCGTAGCGAAAGCCGGCGAGCGGCGAGCTCTGCACCAGCAGGCGCACCGCGGGCCCCGGCTGCGGCGGCTGCGCCTGCGCCAGGGCGGCGGCGAGCAGCAGCGCGCTAATCGGAAAACGCATTGCGGATCCAGCGCACGCGCGGCGGCTCGAGCGCATCGAGCAGCAGTACGTCGAAGCGGCAGGCGCGCTCGCGTCCGCCCGCGAGATACAGGCGCGCGGCGGCGATCAGGCGCGCGCGCTTTGCGGCGGTGATGCTCTCGCCGGCGCCGCCGAAGCGCTCGCCGCGGCGCAGGCGGACTTCGGCGAAGACGAGCGTCCCGCCCTCCTCCGCGACCAGGTCGATCTCGCCCAGCCGGCAGCGCCAATTGCGCGCCAGCACGCGCAGCCCGGCCTTGCGCAGCAGCTGGGCGCAGATTTCCTCCGCCTGCGTGCCCGCGAGGTTCATGTCACGCTTAACGGGCGGTACCATCTCGGGTTGACCGTGCCCGCCGCGCTCTACATCGTCGCCACCCCGATCGGGAACCTGCAGGATGCGAGCCCGCGCGCGCTCGAAGCCCTGCGCCGCGCCGATATCGTCGCTTGCGAGGACACGCGCGTTTCGCGCACGCTGCTCGGGCGGCACGGCATCGCGGCGCGGACCCTGTCCCTGCACGGGCATAACGAGCGCAAGCGCAGCGCGGAGCTCCTGGCGGCGCTGCGCGAGGGCAAGAGCGTGGCACTGGTGAGCGACGCGGGAACGCCGGGCATCGCCGATCCCGGCGCGCTGCTGGTCGAGGCGGCCCACCGCGCCGGCGTCCGCGTCGTGCCGGTGCCCGGTCCGAATGCGGCGGCGGCCGCGCTGTCGGCCGCGGGCTTTCCTGCCGATCGCTACCTCTTCGCGGGATTCCTGCCGCCGGCCGCGGCGGCCCGTCGCAAAGCGCTCGAGGCGCTCGATCTTCCCTGCCCGATTGTGTTCTACGAAGCGCCGCACCGCGTGCTCGACGCCGTGGCGGACCTGGCCGCCTGCTTCGGCGCCGAGCGCGAGCTGGTAATCGCGCGCGAGCTGACCAAGCAATTCGAGGAGGTGGCGCGGCTTCCCCTCGGCGCCGCGCGCGACTGGCTGCTCGCCGGCCCGCACCGGCAGCAAGGTGAATTCGTCCTCGTGCTCGGCCCTGGCGCGCCGCGCGAAGTGCGCACTGGCGATCCCGAGAAGGTCCTGTCGATCCTTCTCGAAGCCTTGCCGCCCGGCCAGGCCGCGCGGCTGGCGTCGCGGATCACGGGAGTGCCGCGGAACCGGCTCTACCGCAAGCCGCCGCGCCGATCCAAGTAGAATCGCGCCCCGTGGATCGTCTCACCCTCCTGCGCCCGGACGACTGGCACGTGCATCTGCGGGACGGCCCGGCGATGGCCGCGGTGCTTGCCGACACCGCGCGGCGCTTCGGGCGCGCCGTGGCGATGCCGAACCTGAAGCCGCCGCTGCGCACCACGGAAGAGGCGTTGGCCTACCGCGAACGAATCCTCGCGGCGCGGCCCGGCGGATCGGGCTTCGAGCCGCTGATGACGCTCTACCTCACCGAGAACACGCCGCCGGAGGAGATCTCGCGCGCCAAGCTCTCCGGCCGCGTGGTCGGCGTCAAGCTGTATCCGGCCGGCGCGACGACGAATTCCGACGACGGCGTGACGCGCCTCTCGCGCTGCTTCGCGGTGCTCGAGCGCATGGAGGAAATCGGGCTGCCCCTCCTCGTGCACGGCGAGGTCACCGATCCGCATGTCGACGTCTTCGACCGCGAGAAAGCCTTCCTCGACGAGGTGCTCGGGACGCTCGTCGAGCGCTTTCGCGGCCTGAAGGTGGTGCTCGAGCACATCACCACGCGCGACGCCGTGCACTTCGTCGAGGTGACCGGCGAGAACATCGCGGCGACGATCACCGCACATCATTTGCTGATGAACCGCAACGCCCTGTTCATGGGCGGCATCCGCCCGCACCACTATTGCCTGCCGGTGCTGAAGGGCGAGGAGCACCGCGAGGCCCTGGTGGAGGCGGCGACCTCGGGCAATCCGAAGTTCTTCCTCGGCACCGACAGCGCGCCGCACGCGCGGCGCGCCAAGGAGTCCGGCTGCGGCTGCGCGGGCATCTATACCGCGCACGCGGCGATCGAGCTGTACGCGATCGCTTTCGAGGAGGCGAGCGCGCTCGAGCGCCTGGAGGCCTTCGCCAGCCTGCACGGGCCGCGCTTCTACGGCCTACCCCCGAACCGCGACCGCGTCACCCTGTCGCGCGAAGAGTGGCGCGTGCCGGAGTCGATCCCCTTCGGCGGCGAGGAGCTGGTGCCGCTGCGCGCCGGCGAGACGATTCCCTGGAAGCTCGCCTAGCCCATTCGGCGTTCGACGCGGTGCGGCCGTGGCTCGCGCGCGCCCGCCCGGGGCTCGAGGCGCTCAACGGCTTCGCGCAGGGCATCCGCACCGCGAGCGGCCGCCAGATCTGCTTCGTGCCGCCGCGCACAGCCGATCCGTACTACGAGGTGAAGGTGTTCGAGTCGGGCGAGATCCCGACGCGCGCGGACAACTGGCACGACCTGTTCAATGCGCTGGTCTGGCTGGCGTTCCCGCGCACCAAGGCACGCCTCAACGCGCTGCACGCGGCCGAGATCCCGCGCGAGGGCGGGCGGCGCGGGCCGCGGCGCGACATGCTCACGCTGTTCGACGAAGGCGGCGCGCTCGTCGTGACCTCGCAAGCGGACCTGATCGGCCTGATCCGGGAGCGGCGCTGGAGGGCGCTGTTCTGGGACCAGCGCGAGCGGCTGCGCGCGCAGCTGCGCATCGTCGTCTTCGGCCACGCGGTGATGGAGAAGGCGCTGGAGCCCTTTCCCGCCATCACCTGCAAGGTCGTGTTCGCGCCGCCGGGGAGGAACCTCGATGACGAGGCGGCGCAGGCGATCTCGTCGGCCGCGCTCACGCCGCGCGGGCTCGCGCCCCTGCCCGTGTTCGGCTATCCGGGCTGGCACCCGGACAACGGCCGCCCCGACTTTTACGATGATCGGCGCGTATTCCGCCCTGCGCGGGAGGTAAAATCCGCCCCGGGAGTCGGCCAGGCAGCCGCTGCGCTCCGCGCAGAGGAAAGTCCGGGCTCCGAAGAGCGGGATGCGGGGTAACACCCCGGCGCGGCGACGCGACGAATAGGGCCACAGAGACGAGCCGGTTCAGTCCGGGTGAAACGGGCAACCTCCATCCGGAGCAACACCAAATAGGCAAGCGCCTGAGGCCGGCTCGGCCGAGCTTGCGGGTAGGTGGCACGAGCCTGGGGGCGACCCCAGGCCCAGAGGAATGGCTGTCGGGAGGGGTTCGCCCCTCGGACAGAACCCGGCTTATCGGCCGTCTCCCGCTACCACATTGCAGACGCACCACGCCGAAGCAGGGCGCGGTGCCCATGCACCAAAGGCTTTCGTTCCGGCGCGGGGATAGCCCCGCGCATGGGCTGGCATGGCCATTGCAGCATGACAGGCGAGCAGGCCGAACCCTTATGATTGCCTTCAACGCCTTGCGCAGGCTGATGCGCCCACCCGCGCGCGGCAATGAGCTGGGCGAATCCGAGGCCTGCGAGCTCTTTTCAGCGATGCTCGACGGCGGCATCGGCGAGCCGGAGCTCGGCGCGCTGCTCGCCGCGCTCGCGCTGCGCCCGCTCGCGGCCGCCGAGCTCGCGGGATTCAGCCGGGCGGCGCAAAGCCGGATCAATCGGCTGCCCGCGCCCGCCAGGACCGGCGCCACGGTGCGCCGCCCGGTGGTCGTCCCCAGCTACGGCGGCGCGCGGCACCATCCGAACCTGATGCCGCTGCTCGCGCTGGCGCTGGCGCGCTTCGGCGTGCCCACGCTCGTGCACGGGCCGCTCGAGGGACACGGCAGCGTCGCCAGCGCGTCGGTCCTGCGCGAGCTGGGAATCCTGCCCAGCAGCTCGCTGCGGCAGCTGCAGACCTCTCTGGCCGAATCCGGAATCGCCTACGCGCCCACCGCGCTGCTGCTGCCCTCGCTCGCGCAGCTGCTGTCGCTGCGCGGCCGCCTCGGATTCGAGAATTGCGCGCACTGGGTGGCGCGGCTCGTCGACCCGTTCGGCGGCGAAGGGCTGATGCTCGTGCCCGCGGACGATCCGCTGCAGCGCGAGCGCTTCGTCGAGGCAATCGCGGCGCTCGGGCACGAGGCGCTGCTGTTCGACGGCATGGAGGGCGAAGCCTATCCCGATCCGCGGCAGCGCCCGGCGATCGAGCACTTCAGCGACGGCGCGCGCCGGCTGCTGTTCGCCGCCGAGCCGGCGGCGTTGCCGGCGAAGAGCCCGCGCCTGCCGCGGCTGCCGGAGGAGCCGCAGGCCCGCGGCACGGCGCGCTGGATCGCGCTCGCGCTGGAAGGCAAGGAGGCGCTGCCCTCGCCGCTCGCCAACCTGCTCGCCTGCTGCCTGTACGCCGCGGGCTACGCCGACGACTTCAACCAGTCGAAAGCGATCGTCGCGGTGCGCGCCCGCGTCGCCGCCGAGGCCTGAAGGATGTGGCGAAAGTCACACCGGCCGCGATTTTCGCCGGCGACGCGGACGCGGGGGCTTGCCTGCGCGGCGCGCTTCGTGGCAAAAGCGGGGCGTGGCCGACCCGCACCCCTCGCGCAAGGACGCCGCTCCGGCCCTGTTCCGGCTGCTGAGCGATAGCGCGCTCGCACGCGCCGCGCTGGACGTCTGCGGCTTCGCCGTCGCGCTCGCGGACGCGACGGTCAAGGGCCGGCCGATTACCTACATCAATCCCGCCTTCCAGGCGCTGTTCGGCTATCGCACCGACGAAGCCGTCGGGCGGCCGGCGATCACGCTGCTCTTCCCCGAGGACGAGGGCGCGGCGCGGCTGTTCGCCGAGGGCCCGTCGCGCACGCAGATCCGCGCCCGGCGCAAGGACGGCTCCGCGGCCCACGTCGAGCTGAGCGTCGGCATGGTCCACGGCGCCGACGGCCGCCTCAGCCACTGGGTGCTCGCGTTCGCCGACCGCAGCGAGATCGAGCGGCTGCGCGAGGAGCTGCGCGTGCTGAAGGCGATCGCCGCCGCGCCCTAAGTCGGCGCCGGAAGAACTAGCCGCCGTAAAGGTAGTTCGGCAGCCAAAGCGTCATGCCGGGCCACAGGTACATGATGACCATGCAAATGATCACTATGATCATGTAGGGCATCATCCCGGAGAAAATCTGGTTAAGAGTGACATGCGGAGGCGAGACGCCCTTCAGATAGAACGCGGACATCGCGACCGGCGGCGATAGGAACGCGGCCTGGAGATTGACGAAGACCAGAGTGCCCCACAGGATCGGGTCGATGTTGAAGTGCTTTAGCAGTGGCAAAAAGATCGGCACAAAGATGACGATTATTTCGGTCCATTCCAGGGGCCAGCCGAGCACGAAGATAATCGCCTGCGACAGAATCATGAACTGCACCGGCGTCATGTTCAGCGACAGAACCCACTTCTCGATCAGCTGCTGACCTCCGAGAATTGCAAACACCGCCGAAAACAACGCGGAACCCACGAACAGCCAGCAGACCATCGCGGTCGTCTTCGCCGTGAGGAAGACGGACTCTTTCACGCGCTGCCAATTGAGCGTCCGAGCTTGCAGCGCGAGCAGAAATGCGCCTGCCGCGCCAACCGCCGCCGACTCGGTCGCCGTGGTGATGCCGAACAGGATCACCGCAAGAACGATGATGGTAAGTACGCCAAGCGGCATCACTGACGATGTGAGCAGCTTCAAGATCTCGAACTGGTCGGCTTCTAATCTCCAGTAGTAGTACGCGAGCAGCGCGAGCGTGCCCGCCACGCTGATCCAGAACCAGACATAGAACTCCGCGGCCGGTCCCTGCTCCGCGGGCGTAGCGGGTCCTTTGAGAAGCTCCGGCGACCCGATCTCCTGCAGCTCTTCCTCTCCTGCCGGCTTTTCCCCGGGCGCGGCTTTTTCTCCGGCACCAAGTTCCTCGAGTTGCTCCGGCGCCGCTGGCGCGGTCGCGTTGGGCTTGGCCTTCTGCACCGCCGCTGGCGAGGCCTGGGGGCCTAGGTCCACCGGTGCCTGCTGGTGAATGACGACGTACCACCAGACGAGCCAGAGCGAGGCCGCGGCCAGCATCAGGGGAAACAGCGCAGCGGCGAGATTCTTCAGCAGCATCCAATAGGTCACGCGCACGCCGGCGGCCTCGATCCCGAGCGCGCGCGCGGGTACGAACACAGCCCGCAGCAGGCTCGCCAGCATGTTGCGCGAATACGCTTGCTGCAGGCTAGATACCCAGGCTGGTACCGGCACTCGCGTTTCGCTTTCGGGCAGGCGGGGCGCAATTTTCGGATTTATCAGCGCCCAGCCCACGATGTACAGGAGATAGAGGAAGGAAAGGAAAAAACCGGGAAACATGGCGGAGGCGTACAGCTTCACCACGGATTGCCCGGCGACCGCCGCGTAGACAATGATCATGACCGACGGCGGAATCAAGATGCCGAGCGTGCCTCCCGCCGTGATGACGCCCGAGGCGAGCCGCACATCGTAACCCGCGCGCAGCATCGGGCTGAAGGCGATCACGCCCATCAGGACCACCACCGCGCCGACTAGGCCGCTCGCGATGCCCCAAAACGTGCAGATCACTAGCGTCGCCACTGCAAGCGAAGCAGGGACACGGCGGAAGGCGAGCTGCACGCTGTAGAACATCTTGTCGACCAGCGCGCCGCGCTCCATCACGTAGCCCAT
>Ga0187780_10002250_pt1 | contig 14526 bp, 9 predicted proteins | sample 1015_Q2_SP10_20__FD_132429 | JGI IMG/M metagenome (GOLD analysis project Ga0187780, IMG submission 132429) | Tropical peat soil microbial communities from peatlands in Department of Meta, Colombia - 1015_Q2_SP10_20_MG | ecosystem: Environmental > Terrestrial > Soil > Wetlands > Peat | place... | reverse complement strand
GGCTGGAAGGGCTGCACCTGGCTGTTGAAGAGAAGCAGATTGAACTTGTCTTCCGGCTTCAACGAGCGGAGCAGAGTTTCGAGAGCTTGATAGCTGCGCTCGAGCTTTTCCCACTGCATAGACAGCGAAATGTCGAAGAGGATCACGACGGTCTTGCCCGGGCTGGCGGGGGAAGTGCCCTGCGCCGATTTGCCGGCCGGACCGAGACCTAAGAGCGCTTCTGCAGCGAAGAATCCGGGCTCGTTGGTGCTGCGTACGGGAGCCATCTCCGTCGGGTTGGGCTGGCCGTTGATTGGATTACGGTGTGTGATGACCGCCAGAGTGTCGCTGCCAGCTTTGTCCAAATCGAAAGTGGCAACGAAGTCTTCGGTGAGGTTAATGTTCTCGCCCTCAAAGGTGCCCCGCACAACGTGGGGCGAATTCTCGACCAAGTGCATCGGGTATGCCTTCATGGCCGCCTGGAAGTTAGCGAGCGCGTGCGCGGAACGCAGTTCGAAATAGATTTTGAGATGGTGCGCGGTCTGGGCCTGGTAAGCATCGGGGCGCAGGGGAATCGCGAAATAGGATTTGAGATTCTCGACGGGGATGGTCTCGTGGTATTCGAATTCGAGGCGCTTCGTGCCGAAAGCAGGGATGGGGACAATGCGGGCGCTGAAAATGGCACTGCGCTTGGCTTCCTCGGCGCCGCGTTCTCCCATCTGCAGGAGACCCGGGTCGATCGATTGCTGTTTCAACTCGTTGTAAATCTCGCCGGCGCGCTTGCGCTCAAGAATGACGGCGGGAATGCGCACGGGGCCGTCCCATACAGCGAAATCGGAGACGGTGGCGCGGCTAGGGAGAGCAAAAACGTAGTTGCCTTCCTGAATTCCCGGGGTGTGATTGGCAAAGATTTGTTTCACGAAGACGCGCGCGTCGCCATTGTCAATGACGACGGCGATCTCCATTTCCTCAAGAGAAAGGACGGAAGGATCGGGTTGAGCTTTGTCGCGAGGGATGAGCACACCACCATCAGGGAATGCGGCTGGGGCCGCTAACAGCAAGAGCAAAAGAATTCGGAATACGCGATTCATGGCTGCAACCTTCTCTCCTCGATGCGGACCAAGCCGTTGTCCGTGCCGACGTAGATGGAACCGCTGCCTTCGGCCAGCGCGGTGACGTTCAGCGAAGGCAAGCCGTCAGTGAGTGGAGTCCAGCGCTGTTTTTCACGGCTGTAGACGAACAGGCCGCGTCCGAGCGTGCCGGCAAAAACGTGATCCCTGGTAACCAGCATAGCGTTGGGATTGATTTCCACTGGGGCGGTAGCAATTTCAAAGGCATGAAATTTTCCGGCGGCGTCGAGGGCCATCACGCCGCCACCGTAGGTGCCAATCATCCACTCGTCGTCGACGCGCACGACGGCGGTAATCCAGTTTTGCTTAAGGGCGGAATTTCCGGCGGTGTAGTTCGCTCTCACGAAACCCTTTTCGACGGCCGAAAGGCCGCCGAGCGTCCCGACCATGAGATCGTCGTCGGCCACGCCCAGAGCGTAGACGTGATTGTTTACAAGGCCGTGAAAGGTGTACATGCTGCGCGGCCCATCGGCGCCGAGAAAGGTGATGCCTGCGGGAGTGGCCAGGGCCAAGCCGTCGTGGTATGGAACGACATCGGTCACGTGGTCAGCGATCAATCCGTCTGCCTTGCCAAGAACCTGCTCGGGCTTGCCGCTAAGGCCAAAGCGCACCAAGCCATTTGCCGTGGCCACCTCCACGGTTCCGTGGTTGGCGTCCAGCAAGATGCGATTTATGCAGAAGACGTGGTCGTTCTCGACGTGGATTGCGTGGCCGGGTGCGTCCGGCAGAACGTCGAGGCCACGGTCGAAGTAGCCGACCCACAATTGGCCATTGGCGTCACGAGCCAAAGCGGAGATGTTGCGATCGGTCAGGACGGCGGGGCGGGGCTTCAGCACCTCTTTCCAGCTGAGACCCTTGGCATTCATCTCGAACATGCCGGCGCGCGTAAGAACGAGGATGCCCTCGTCGGTGCTCAGAAGTTGGCGGACTTCGTCGAGTGCAGAACCCGAAGGATTGCGCGATGTGATTCGCACGGGGCGGGCCGCCAGAAGCACGCGGAGCACGCCTTGATCCTCCGAGCCGACCCAAAGTTCGTCACCTTGGACGGAGAGCGAAGTGACTAGGACGCCGTTGGCGAGGACGCGGGAGAAGCGGCCGCGGTCAAACTCGGCGACGCCGACGGGTGTCCCGACATAGGTTTTTTCTCCGGAGAGCGTGATTGCCTGGACCTGACGATCCGGCAATCCTTGCTCTTCGGCAAAGCTCTCGGTTGTGCCGGCATGCCAGTGCTTGACGCCTTGATCCAGCGTCCCGACCCACAGATCCACCTCGGTACCCGCCAACGCTTGCACATAGAGATGACTCAGGGTGGGGTGGAGCGGCTGGATGGTTTTGCCGTCGTAGAGCAGGACGCCGCGTTTTTTGGTGCCGATGAGAAGATGGCCGCTGGAAATGGGAAGAATGACGGTGATGGCGCGCGCGTCGGGGTTCGCCGTGTAGATTTGCCGGAACTTTTGCCCGTCGAAGATGAGGATGCCCTGGTCGGCGGTGGCGAGGATCAGTTCGGGCTGCGTAGCATCGGCGAGTTGACCCGCGGCCATGGCGACCAAGGGTGAGCCAGGGAGTTCACGGCCGGCTTGAAATTCGCGAATAAAATTGCCGCGGAGGTCGTACTCGGATAGACCGGCCGGCCCGGCGACATACAGACGATCCTGAAGCCGGGCGACCTGTGCGAAGACTTCCGGAGAGCGAACAGGTTCGAAGTTCAGATTTTGGGATGGAGAAAGAGGGCGGAGTGTGAAGGCAATTTCGCGCTCAACGCGCAATTCTTCTTTTGTGGCTTTGAGTGCTTGAGAGGTCCGCCAGACCACGAATGCGCCGGTGAGGGTAATTGCTAGAAGTACGCCCCCGACGATCCACAACCAGCGCGACCTGCCGACTGACACCATGCGACCTCTTCGAGATGCACCACTACAACCCGACTGGGCTCCGAGGAGTGTGTTGCAGGATTGGTTCCATTGGCGACCTGACGGAATCTGGGAGAATTCTCGCAGATTTGTCGCGAGTCCACGTGTCTGATGATAGACACTGTGTCCGAATATTCACAGGGAGGAGTGTGGGCAATTTGAGTACGCGCGAAGATGCCCGCGACCTCTTTACGGACGGAGGAATGCACACTGCCAAGAAAATTCGAGCAAAGATCTGCGCGAGCATCTTATCTTGCGAGCAAAGTTGTACCGCAGTGGCTGCACTTTCCCCTTCTTTTAGTGGAAGCCGCGAGCCGTTTTCGACTGCAGTTAACTATGCTAGAATGCTTGAGTTGCAGTGGGGGCCCGGAGCGGGATTTTGCCGGGTCTTAAGTGGTACACCGTAGGTCTCCGCACAGGTGATCCCGCAATGCAGGTAGAATGAGCCACGGGTCCATTCCTTGGCAGTGGCGGGGTGCCATTTAATCCAAATTCAGATGGCCGCGGAGCGGTCACGAGCGAAAAAGAGGATTTGTCATGTCTGGGCATTCAAAATGGGCAACCATTAAGCACAAGAAGGCCGCGACGGACGCAAAGCGCGGCCGTGTCTTCACGCGAATCATTCGAGAAATCACCATCGCGGCGCGCATCGGTGGGGGCGACGCAAACTCCAACCCTCGCTTGCGCACGGCGATTCTAGCGGCCAAGAACGAGAACATGCCCAATGAGAACATCGAGCGCGCGATCTTGCGCGGCACAGGCCAGCTCGAAGGAGAGCAGTACGAAGAAGTCATGTTCGAGGGGTACGGGCCGGGTGGCGTGGGCATGTTGATCCAGGTCGTGACCACGAACCGGAACCGGGTTGTCGGTGAGTTCCGACACCTGATGAGCAAGAACGGCGGAAACATGGCGGAAGCGGGAGCGGTGGGCTGGATGTTCCATCGCAAAGGAGAGATCACGGTTCCGAAGGAAGCGGCGACGGAAGACAAGCTGATGGACATCGTCCTGGAAGCCGGCGCGGAAGACATGAAAGACGACGGATCGGCGTGGTATATCGTGACACCGCCGGAATCGCTGGAAACAGTGAAAGAAGCATTGATCAAGGCGGGGGTCAAGCCAGCGACTGCGGACTTGGGCATGGTGCCGCAGAACTACATCAAACTGACCGGGCAGCAAGCGGCGCAGATGCTGCGCCTGGTGGAAGCGATCGAGGAGCACGACGACGTGCAGCACGTGTACGCCAACTTTGACATTGATGAATCGGAGATCCAGGCGGCGGTCAGCGCCCACTAAATTGCGGATTCCTAGAAACGGCCACTGTTCCATTCGGGATGGTGGCCGTTTTTATTGAGGCAAGCATGAGACATTCGGTTGGAAGACGCGGCCTCTTCGCCGTAGACTAAGAGCGCCGGGGTGTCAGCCAGTTGAGCCAAGTGGAATATGGGCGCTCCGATGCGCAAGAGTCAGAATGATTGAGAAATCCTCCAGCAAGACTGCGACGAACTGTGTGCGCGTGCTGGGCGTGGACCCAGCCGCGGCAGGGCCGACAGGCTACGCCATCATCGAGCGCGAGGGCCGTGCCTACCGCGTGTTGCGTTACGGCGCGTTCAAGGTGCCGCAACAGCGTCAGAAGTCATCGGCAGGAGCGGCGCTGCAGGATGTGCACGCGTTGCTGTGCGATTTGATCAACGAGTTCAAACCGGACGTGATGGCGGTGGAATCGGTGTTCACTGCGCTGAATATGAGGACTGCGCTCCGGCTCGCGGAGGTGCGGGGCGTGGTGCTGCTGGCTGCGGCGCAATCGGGTTTGGAAGTGAGAAGTTATTCGCCGCGAGAAGTCAAAGCCTGCGTGGCCGGCTACGGGCAAGCGGACAAACGACAGATGCAGCTCATGGTGCGCGCACAACTCGGAATGAAAGAGTTGCCGGAACCCTCGGATGCCGCGGATGCGCTGGCGGTCGCGCTTTGTCACATGCAAACCGACCAGCTCGAGCAGCGCTTCGGCGTACAGAAAACAGAGTTGAAGAGGAATACGAGTGCACGAGTGCGGAGCCGCGCGGCGGACGCCGGCTTCGGAACAGCCGAACGCACTCTGCACATTCAACCAGACCGATGAACATCCTCTCCCGCTTTGCTCTGACGATTGCGCTCCTGTTCTGCTTTTCGGAGGCCAGCATCTTGCTCGCGGCACCGGCGGGGTCGGCGGTGTTTACGTACCGGAGAATCTTCAAGGCCAGCACACCAGAATTCATCGAAATAAAGATCAACGAGAATTCGGATACCGGGAGCTATGAAATCCGGCAACTGGAGGATGAGCCAGGAGCGAGTCGCTTTGAGATCGGGAGCGGCTTGCGGGCAAGGATATTTGAATTGACCTCCCAACTGCACCATTTCAAGGGGCAGGACCTAGACATTCACCGCAAGATCGCCAACCTGGGCGAGAAAACGTTTCGCTGGGAGAATGGCTCGGAAGCCTACGAGGTGAAGTTCAATTACACAATAAACGCGGAAGCCTCCCAACTCCTGCAAATCTGCGAGGGGCTGGCGCGGCAGTTGGAATTAATTGATTTGTTGCAAAGGAGAATCAAGTACGACCGCCTGGGCGTGAACGACGCCATCCTACAGTTGGAGATTGACTTCACGAAAGGGGTATTGCCCGAGCCGCTGAGGGTTTTGCCACTGCTGGACCAAATTTCGGAAGACTACCATTTTGTGGACATCGCCCGGCAGCGCGCCCGAGCCCTGGCGGAGCGGATCCGGCACGCAGGGTGATGCAACGCCTCAGCACAGAGGCTACGTCCAACCTAGAGAATTCATCGATGAGTGCGGGGATAACAAAACGAATTCCGGCACGCACCGGCCGATGGCCCGGCGCAATCCTGTTGATTGCCATGCTTTCAATAGCGGGAGCGCAGGGAGCACAAAAGAAAGAGAAGCCGCCGAAAACGTATAGGAATTGGCTGGACGAAGATGTGGTCTACATCATCACGAAAGAAGAGCGTGAGAATTTTCTCAAATTGGTGACCGACGAGGCCCGTGACAAGTTCATCGAAAGATTCTGGGAAGTGCGCAACCCGAACCCCAGCTCACCGAACAATGAATTCAAGGAAGAGCATTATAAGCGCTTAACGTTCGCGAATGCGAGATTTGGCGTCGGCTCGGCGGAAGAAGGATGGAGAACCGACCGCGGGCGAGCATACATCTTGTTGGGCGCGCCTCAGCAGAAACAGGTATTTCGAAATTCGGCGAATCTTTATCCGATTGAAATCTGGTTCTATTCCACCGGGATGGCCGGCCTCCCCAACTTTTTCTATTTGATGTTTTATGACCGGGACGCAACAGGCGACTACCGATTTTATAGCCCCTATTTTGACGGTCCGGACAAACTGGCTACCGGCACCGAAGCCATCAACAACCCTGCGGCAGGCTACCAGATGATCCTGACTTCCGTAGGGCCGGAAGTGGCGCATATCTCACTCAGCCTGATACCGGGTGAACCGGTTGACACCACGATGGCCACGCGGAGCATGGAGTCCGATTTGCTCCTGAGCGCCATCCGCGGCTACAACAATTTGCCTGCTTACCGAAACGAAATCGCAGGCCGCTACAAGCTCCGAGAGAACGTGACCGCGCGCATGCTCCTTTCCGGCCAGAATCTGGAAATCCAAACGCTTCCGGTTCGCGATTCGCGCGGGTTGACGCGCCTCGACTACGCGGTTTTTCTACGGAACCCGAATGACTTCACGCTCGCGAAAGAAGCGGACGGGCGCTATTCCTACTCCATTGGAGTCAATGTCCGTGTGTTCGGCCCCGACAACAAGCACATATTTTCCCAAGAGAAGAGTCTTTCCGATTCCATGGACAAGCGGAGGATGGAAGAGATTCAGGACCAAGCCTTCGGTTACGAGGGGATGCTGCCGCTGGGACCTGGAAAATACCGGCTGGTCTTTGAGTTCGTCGACTGGAACAAGAAAGCCAGCTATGAAACCGAGCGGCAAGTGGTCATCCCGAAACCCGACGAGAAGCTGTTTGTGGTGCCGGCGATCCTGCCGTTCGTGCGCGCCGAAGAAGTGCCTGATCCCGTTCTTCGGGATTTGACCCCGTTCTGCATGGGTGGCGTGAGGTTTCAACCTTTCCCGTCACCGATGCCGAGCGTCAGCAACGACGTTCCGCTGCAGGTGGCTTACCAGATCTGGGCGCCTCCTAGAGATCCGCGGACCCTGGCCGGGAAAAAGCTTGCCGTGGAATATGGCGTGGGCGAGCCGGCTGTTCCCGGCACAAGCTCGATGATTCATGACGAAGTGGCCATGGAGCAATTTGATGCATATGGGTCTCTGGTAAACGGAAAGAGGATCACCTTTGAAAACAAGCCTTCGGGGAACTATGTGCTTACCCTCACCGTGCAGGCCCCCAATGTGAATGAGAAGAGCTACGCCACGGCACATTTCCGACTGCTTGTGGATACGGATTTGAGAAAGACCTGGACCGTGGACGAAGCAGGAATCGTTGAGGACGCCCAGAACGGGGTGCTCGACCAGCAAAGGGGATTGGCACTTGCGGCCCAAGGACAGCCGGAAGAGGCGCGGAAGTGGTTTCTGCGCTCGGTGAAACTGGGGAGAGACAATGACGCCGCGCGGGCCGCGCTGGTGGAAGCCTATTTCAATCTGAAGGATTATGCCGCAGTGCGAAGCCTGTACAACGATGTGGGCATCACGACGAAGACCGATGCGAGAACGTTGACGAGAATCGCAGTCAGCTTTGCTCAAGCGGGAGAATCGGAGAAAGGAATTACCTTGCTACAAGACGCTATTGGTTTTCGGCCGCAGGAGGGACAGCTGTATTTGGCCCTGGCAGATCTATACGCCCAGAGGGGCGAGGCAAGGAAGGCGGCCGAACTCATAAAGCAGGGGAAGGCGCAACTGGGGATCAATTAGAAGAGCAATGAAGTACTAGGCTTCACCTCCGTTATTATTTTTTCAGGAATCGAAACGTCGAATCCGCAATTTCATAGCGAATCTATAACAAACCATACAATAGCCTTACGAAGGTGGGGTTTGCATCGACAATCAATCGTAACTCGCTTGTTCTAAATAGCTTATGTTGCGGCTCATGGAGACCAATTTGGCCGGTGCCATGCATGGCAATCGTGGGGGGATTCTCTCTTCCCAATTCAGGGTTCTCGTTTCAGCAAGAAGACAATTTTGGGCTGGGACCGGTAGACCAAATCCTACATTAGGTTGAAAGGAGTACCAGTGTTCATCTCGAAGCGGCATTTCGTGACGACACTCGCGGTAGCCCTACTTTTGGCTTTGACATTGCCGGCAATCGGCATGGCTCAGGATCAGGGTTCTGCGCGAGGAAATCTAAGCGGTATCGTTTACGACCCAACCCGCGCAGTCGTACCGGGCGCGGAAGTTACCATAACCGGGCCAATCGGCAGCAAGTCGCAAACCACGAACGAGGGCGGAGCGTTCCTCTTCCAAGCGCTGATACCCGGCCTGTACAGCGTTCGGGTGCAGAAAACCGGATTCCGCGTCTCTGAGATAAAGAACAGCGAGGTGCTGATTAACAAGACGACCAGCCTGGAGGTCGTACTGCAGACCGGCGAGTTGACTCAGGTCGTGGAAGTGAGCGCTGCCAGCCTGACACTGGACACCACGTCGTCAGCAGTCAACACCAACATCTCGGAATCCATGTATCAAAACCTGCCAGTGGGCCGAAACATGGGATCGCTTTTTTATCTCAGCCCTGGATCCGTGGACGGCCAAGGCACGGGTTATAACAACCCTTCCATTTCTGGTTCCACAGGCCTGGAGAATGCCTACGTTGCTGACGGTGTGAACATCAACGACCCCGCGTTTGGAGGCTTGGGAGTTTTCTCTCGAGTCCACGGGGCCCTGGGCAGCGGAATCAACCTCTCCTTCGTGCAGGAAGTGCAGGTGAAGACGGGTGGGTTTGAGCCGCAGTACGGCCACGCGGCGGGGGGCGTCGTTCAAATCGTCACGAAGTCTGGTGGCACCCAAATGCATGGAACGGCCGGAGGATACTACGCCGGGAAATGGATGCAGACGCAATTTGCCAACGCGGACGATTTCGGGCTGGTCAATCAGTTCGGCAAGTGGCTCACGGTAGGCCGCTACGAGGGCGATTTTGAGCTGGGAGGCTACGTCCCACTCGGCAAACTGAAAGAGAAGCTCTTCTATTTCGGGACATTTAACCCGACCTGGGTAAACAATTACGATTCGCCCGGTACTAATTCCGGGCTGTTCACCCTCACCGATGGAAAGGCGCTGCTGAAGCAGACTTCCTGGGACTACGCCGGGAAACTGACTTATAAGATCAATTCTGTCCAGACTCTAGAATCGTCCGTTTTCGGCGATCCGTCACACACAAACGCCGGCCCGTGGACGACACTGACCGCAGCGAACCTGACAACGAATTCCAAGTGGAACTACGGCACGCGCAACTGGGCGGTGCGTTATGACGGCACTTTTGGAGGCAGTTGGCTCATAGACGCGGCCTTCACCTGGAGCTGGAACCACTTCACGGAAACGCCCCAGTCGGACGTGGTGCAAATCGTGGATCAGACGCAGACACAGGGACTGCCAGGCCAGACCGGACAGTTCACTGCGCAGGGTTTCGGCTTTAACGAGCCCTACGATTCCAATACGAGGAGCATCGCGGGAGATACATCAAAGACCGTGCATCTGTTTGGCCAGGCGCACACGTTCAGCTTCGGCTACAACTGGCAATTCCCCGTTTACGACGACATCATCAAGGAATCGGGCGGCTACTTTACGATTCCTTCGGCGAATGCCAGCGGCAGCGACCCCGGTTACTTGAATAACAGCGCCCAGCCAGCCGGAAAGCAGACCGACGCTGCCTTGACGCTCATTTTGGCGGGCACAGTCGCACCGGGTACAGACGGAAAGTTTGATCCGGTTTCAAACCCGACGGATACCTCGTGCACGCTTTGCCCGTACATGTCCGTTCCGGGTTATTCCGTTCCTGTGCCGGTGGTGCTGCAACAGGTGCGCGGACGTTTCGACGGCGGCGTGACCAGGAGCAGCGGCAAGTATCACGCGGCGTACGTCAACGACGCGTGGTCCATTGGAAGGCACGTGACGTTGAACGCCGGAGTTCGGTGGGAGCAACAGCGTCTTATCGGCAACATCACCAACAAACTGTTCAATGACATGTGGTCACCGCGAGCCGGCGTGACCGTAGATCCAAAGGGCGACCGCAAAACGAAGATCTACGGCAACTTCGGGAGGTACCATTTCATCCTGCCGCTGGATGCGGCTGTTCGCGAACTCAGCAACGAAGAGGACTTTCTGAATCCGTTCTGGGCGCCGGCTTCGACGACCAGTGGCTGCCCCGCAGGAACTCCGAGCGGGGCGTCTTGCGTGGTCACCAATTCGGACGGCACTCCGAATTACGCGAATATGTTCACGCCGGACGCGGCGCACCTACTCAGCCTGGCAACTGGCGGCGTTGACAAAGCTCCGACAATTGCCATAAATGGCGGTGAACCCTATCAACCGGGTCTGCGCGCCGAATACACCGATGAATTTGTCGTCGGTGCTGAGCATCAGTTCAAGGGTGGGATTGTTGCCAGCGTCCGGTACATTGACCGCCGGCTCAAGCGCGTGGTCGAAGACGAAGGCGGCATTTCCGTGGAGCAGTTCATCGCTCTCGCAAACAACGGCGGCGGCTTGAACTATTTCATCGGCAATCCGAACTCAAAGTCGGACATATTCGTGAATCCGAATGAGGTGACCTTTGGCGTTGGTCAGACCCTGGATCCCGCCACGACCCCACTGCCAGCGGCTTGCTATGACGCGAACGGGAACCCGACGCCGTACGTCGCTTGGAACGTGCTGCTTCCGACTTTCCCACAGACGTCGGCCGGAAGCGCATGCTTCCCCGCGGTGAACACGAATACGTGGACCGACTCCAGCGGCAACCTGCTTCCGGATTGCACAAGCCTGGCGCAAAGCAAGCAGGCGGGGGCATGTGCGGCGTTCGGCGGGGAATTCTACCCCGATGGAAAGCCAGACACGTACAAGGATCCCATACGGATCTATAAAGCGCTTGAGTTCGAGGTGAACAAGTCGTTCAGCCACAACTGGGCGCTGATTGCCAACTGGCGCTGGGCCAAACTTTCGGGCAACTACGAAGGGGCCTTCCGCAACGACAATGGTCAAGCCGATCCAGGCATTAGCTCGTTGTTCGACCTGACTGAAGGTGCGTTCGGGTTGCTCGGCGCACAGCAGGGCATCGGCCCGCTCAACACCGACCGGAGACATGTCGTCAACGTGTACGCTACCTACGTGCTGGATCGGACGAAGATGAAGGGGCTGACACTCGGCTCGGGCGTTCGCATCCAGACGGGCGTGCCATTGACGACGCTGTACGCGCAGTACGCGTATCAGAATCCAGGTGAAGTGCCGTTGTTTGGCCGCGGCGACCTTGGCCGCGCACCGACCACCGGCACGGTGGATGCGCATGCCGAATATCCGTGGAAGTTAACGGAGAAACTGAGCCTGAAATTCGGTTTCGACGCGTTCAACATCGCGAACTCGAAGCGCACGACTCTGATTGACGAGTTTGGCGATCTGGGCTTTGGCGTCCAAAATCTGGACTTTAAGAAGCCGGGTGGCATGTTGACGTTCACACCGGGACCCGTGCAAGGGCACGCGTTCGTGAATCCCTTCAACTCCCGCTTCAGCCTGAAGCTGGTTTTTTAACTCAACCATTTTTCAAGGGAGGGCACCCAATGGGTGCCCTCCTTTTTCGTTTGCGATATCCTTTTGTTCGTCACCCGCCCCAAGCTTGGGGGCACATTCCTTCTGGCAAAGAAGGTGTCGTATGAAAGCGATTGCTCAGACGGCTGGCGTGTTTTTTTGTTTCCTTGCATTTCCTTTTCTAGTTACTGCGCAACGCGGGGTGACGAATGGCGGATCCGGAATGGCAAGCTTCGGGGTTGATGTCCAGATTCGGTACCCAGACGGTGCGCCTGGTCCCGCGGGGATTCACGTGCTTTTGGAGCGCGCAGAAGGCGGCGTGGAATCGGACTGTCAAACGGTCGCAGAAGGCAAATGTACACTGCGGCCCTCTTCGAGCGGAGTTTTTCTTGTACGGCTGAACGCAGGGGGATACGAAGAGCAAACTGAGCGCGTGGAACTGGTCGGCAATTTTCACGCTTATGTGACATTGACGCTGCGCGCGACGGACAAGACAGACGGATTGACGCCAGCGTCAGAAGCCCCGTCCGATGAGATTAATGTGGTGGATTTCAATATTCCGGAGAAAGCACGGCAGGAGTTTTCAAAAGGAGAGGCCGAGTTGAAGGCAAAGGATGCGCTGAAGGCAGCCAAGCACTTTGAGAAAGCGGTGAAGATCTACGACAACTACCCGCAGGCGTACCGCAGGCTGGGCGAAGCCTACCTTGAGCAACAGGATTGGAGGAAATCGGAGGAGGCACTGAAGAGGAGCATTGAGCTTGAGCCTAAGTTGGCGGCGTCCTACGTAGACCTGGGGGCGGTTCAGAATCAGCAGAAGAACTACACGCAGGCCGAGGTTTCCTTGAGGAAGGGGCTGGAGCTCCGGCCGGACGCCACGGAAGCGAAGTACGAGTTGGCCAAGACGTACTGGGCAACGAATCGGTGGCAGGAGGCTGCACCCCTGGTCAAGGACGTGGTGAAGGAAGTTCCGGAGCTGGCTGGAGCGCACGTCCTTCACGGTAACATACTGCTTAAGCAGCGAGACGGGGCTGGTGCGCTTGGGGAGTACAGAGAGTACCTTCGATTGGAGCCGCAGGGAACAATGGCGACCGAGGTCCGCGTATTGGTGGAAAAGTTGGAAAAGGCCGTGGGTAAATAGGGGATGGCTAGCGGATCGTCGTAACTTCTTATTTTTCTGCCACTTTTGCCTGTAATTCTGGCAGCAGCTCCTACGTATGATACTGTGAGTCCATGGCGCGAGCTTCCAGGTTACAACTGTCCGAGGCGGTGTCGATTGCGGCGGCGAGCTTGTGGGCACACAAGCTGCGCAGCGTGCTGACCTTGTTGGGAGTGGTGATTGGGGTGGCGGCGGTGATCGCCGTGGTCAGCCTGGTCAACGGCGCAAACCAGTACGTGGCCACGAAGGTGTTCAACCTGGGCGCAGACGTGTTTGGCCTGGCAAAGCAGCCCTCGATTATTACCAACGTGGACGACTGGCTGGAATTCCAGAAGCGCAAGCGAATCACGTATGAGGACTTTGAGGCGGTGCAGGCGCAGTGCCTATCGTGCAAGCAAATTGGCGCGTCCTTGGGCGGGCGGGTCGAGATACGCAGCGGGCTGAATTCGTTGAAGGACACAAACCTGCGCGCCTGGACGCCGCAGATGGCGGAACTTTACGACGTGGATTTAGTCGAGGGGCGCCACATGACCGACAGCGACGTGCGGACCGCGTCGTCCGTCTGCGTAATTGGCATGGACATAGTGGACAACTTGCTGCCCGGCGTGGACCCCATCGGCAAGGAGATTCGCTGGAACAATATTCCGTGCCAGATCATTGGCGTGGGGAAAAAAGAAGGCTCGACGCTGGGGACGTCGCTCGACAACTGGATCATTCTGCCGTTGACCACATACATGAAGGCGTACGGCTCGCAGCAGGATTCGCTGCGGGTGACGGCGCGGGCTGGTTCCGCGGCGAACATCCAGGACAGCGTGGACGAAGTACGACAGATTATGCGCGGCCGGCGCCATCTTTCCTACGGGACAAAGGATGACTTCGCCATCGAGACGAGCGACTCGTTCCTCTCCCTGTGGAAAGACATCAGCCAGTCGTTCTTCCTGGTGACCATCGCCATTGCTTCGATTTCGCTGGTGGTCGGCGGAATCGTCATCATGAACATCATGCTGGTGAGCGTGACCGAGAGGACGCACGAGATCGGCATCCGCAAGGCGTCCGGAGCGCGCCGGCGAGACATTTTGCTGCAGTTTTTGATTGAGTCGTCCACGGTGGCGGTTATCGGCGGGGCGCTAGGCGTGGTGCTCGGGGTGATCGCGGCGAAGTTCGTGTCGCTGGTTTCGCCCTTGCCGAGCGCAGTGCAACTCTGGAGCGTGCTGGGAGGGCTGGCGGTCGCGCTGAGCGTGGGACTGTTCTTCGGGACCTATCCCGCGTCGAAGGCGGCGAAACTGGACCCGGTGGAAGCTTTACGTTCGGAGTGATGAGTTAGCGATGGGATCCATCAGCAAAGCCTTGCCACATACACGGGCGCTGCCGCTGCGCGGACTGGTAACGGGCGGCAGGACGATGGAGTTTCGCGAGCAGGTGTTGCTCGCTCTGGACACGCTGCGGCAAAATCCGTTGCGTTCTTCGCTGACGATTCTGGGGATCGTCATCGGGATCATGACGGTGATCGCAGTAAGTTCGGTGATCAACGGCCTGAACGAAAACGTGCTGGGAGGAATTCGAGAGCTGGGGTCGGACACGATCATCTGCTACCGATTCCCGTGGGC
>Ga0187780_10002249_pt1 | contig 14527 bp, 19 predicted proteins | sample 1015_Q2_SP10_20__FD_132429 | JGI IMG/M metagenome (GOLD analysis project Ga0187780, IMG submission 132429) | Tropical peat soil microbial communities from peatlands in Department of Meta, Colombia - 1015_Q2_SP10_20_MG | ecosystem: Environmental > Terrestrial > Soil > Wetlands > Peat | place... | reverse complement strand
TTAGAAGTATAACTTAATAGACTGATTGATAAAGGAGATCTGCACCATGGGGTTTATTGCGATAGATTTAGATGGAACTTTGTTAAATGACAATAATGAAATAAGTGAAGAAAATATTAAAGCCATTAAATATGCACAAGAAAAAGGGATTGAAGTTGTTATTTCAACAGGGCGTGCTTACTTTGACGTTCAATCAATTTGTGAAAAAGCTGGGATTACTCTACCAGTTATCGGCACAAATGGATCTACTATTCATTCAAAAGAAGGAAAATGCATCTCCTCAATTAAACTAGCTAAAGAGCGTGTTGAATCGATTATAGAATGGTTAGAAGAACGAAATTTTTATTATGAAGTATTTACAGATAAAGGTATTTTTACCCCTAGACAAAGACAAGAACAATTCCAAAAAGAGATAAATCAATTCAAGAATATGGATTTAGACAGCGAAATGCAAGGAATTGTTGAAGTAGCTGAAAGACAGTTCGATCAATTTGGATATGTTTTAGTAGAAAACTACCGTGATATCTTGAAAAATAAGGAAGAATTTTACAATATTTTAGTCGGTTCATTTGATAAAAAGAAATTAGCAGAAGCATGGAATCAATTCGATCAGTTTAAAGAATTGAGGGTTGTTTCATCTGCTGATCATAATATTGAAGTTACTAGTAATGGTGCATCAAAAGGTTTAGCTCTTGAAAAATTAGCATTTTTAATGAATGGATCATTAGATCAAGCGATGGCAATCGGTGACAGCAACAATGATTTACCTATGTTCGAGAAAGTTCCATATAGTGTAGCAATGGGAAATGCGAAAGATGTTATAAAAGATGTATGTACAACAACAACCTTAAGTAATGATGAAAATGGAGTAGCCCATGCAATCTATCGCTATTTGTTGACGTTTGCGCCTTCAAAATGAAATTCAATGAAACTGGCAAACATTAACTTTTAAAATGTAACAGCGGTAATGTCAAGGGAGAGAATGATTGTATGTCATGGGTGTACATTTTAATAGCAGGATTTTTAGAAATTGTTTGGGTGATCGGACTAAAATATTCACAAGGTTTTACTATTCTTATTCCCAGTATAGCAACAGTTATTGTTGTAATTTTTAGTTTCTATTTACTTTCGAAAGCATTACATTCAATTCCAATAGGAACAGGTTACGCCATTTTTACTGGTATAGGTACTGTCGGGACTGTCATTACTGGTGCTATTTTTTGGGGAGAGCCAATTACCCCATGGAAAGTATTTTTTGTAACATTAATAATTGTAGGGATCATCGGACTGAGAGTTATTCCAGAAGAACCCAAAGAATTAAAAAATATAAAACAATATGAACAAGGTTAGGAGATGATTCGATGTCATGGATTTTTCTTCTGATTGCCGGATTTGCTGAGATTGGTAGTGTTATAAGCTTAAAACGTGCTGAAGGTTTTAAAAGACTGATTCCTTCTATCGCCTGTCTTATCTTTGGAAGTTTAAGCTTTTATTTTCTCTCATTGTCATTAATTTCTCTTCCAGTAGGGACTGCATATGCAATATGGACTGGTATTGGCTCTGTTGGAAGTGTAATCATTGGAATGATCTTCTTTAATGAATCTCGAAACTTATTAAGAATTTTAATGATAATGTTTATTATTGTGGGGGCTATTGGGATAAAAATGACTTCTTAAATGCACGCCCGGAAAAATTTAAAAAATGAGAATATTATAAGCTGTTAAGAAGCTAAAAAAAATGTACAATCTCTTTAGAGGTGAAGAGTAATGAAGACTATCCAAGAATGGACAGACGAAAATTCTTTAATAAAAGATTTGATTGATTTAAAAGAAGTATTATGGACAAATCCAAAATATGAACCATTTCAAGCAGGGATAAAAAAGCTGCCACTTAATAATGGAAATGTAAAAGACGCAGAGGAAAGATTAAATCGTTTCGCTCCTTATATTGCAAAGGTTTTTCCTGAAACAAGTAAACGGAATGGAATTATTGAATCACCCATTGCAGATATCCCACATATGAAACAAAAGCTAGAGCAAATGTATGGTGCTTCATTGCCAGGGAATTTTTTATTAAAATGTGACAATGCCCTACCTATTTCAGGATCGATTAAAGCAAGAGGCGGTATTTACGAAGTTCTTAAACATGCAGAGGATTTAGCGATTCAACAAGGTTTGTTAACGCATGAGACTGATTACGCCGTTTTAGATAGTGAAGAATTTAGAAACTTCTTTTCTCAATACTCAATTGCAGTTGGTTCTACTGGAAACTTAGGGTTAAGTATTGGCATCATGAGTGCCAAATTAGGTTTTAAAGTAACAGTTCATATGTCAGCTGATGCAAAGAAGTGGAAAAAAAATCTTCTTAGAAGCAAGGGAGTAACAGTTATTGAGTATAAAGAAGATTACAGTAAAGCAGTAGAAGAGGGACGAAAGCAGGCGCTTTCCCAACCGAATTGTTACTTTGTTGATGATGAGAATTCTCATGATTTGTTTTTAGGTTATGCAGTAGCAGCTAGTCGACTAAAAAAACAATTAGAAGATTTAAAGATAATAATTGATGAAAACCATCCACTTTTTGTTTACCTTCCATGTGGTGTAGGTGGTGGACCAGGAGGAGTAGCGTTTGGGCTTAAACTGATGTTTCAAGATTCAGTTCATTGCTTCTTTGCAGAGCCAACACATTCTCCATGTATGTTGCTCGGCTTAGCGACAGGCCTACATGACCAAGTTTCTGTACAAGAATTTGGAATTGATAACATAACATCTGCAGATGGCCTTGCAGTAGGAAAACCTTCTGGATTCGTTGGCCGAACAATTGAACCTTTATTAAGTGGTAGTTATACGGTAAGTGATGATGAGTTATTTAAGCTTTTAAGTACAATGGCAGATACTGAAAATATTTACTTAGAGCCTTCTGCATTAGCTGGTGTAATAGGGCCTGTAAAGCTATTAACTGAGAACGAAGGAAAAGAATATATTCAGAATCATAACTTAGAGGACAAAATGAAGAATGCTACACATCTAATGTGGGCTACTGGTGGAAGTATGGTTCCAAAAGAAACAATGGAAGAGTATTATAAAAAGGGTAAAGCCTTATCACTATAAATGTTAAATTTTAGATATGATTATTTTAAAAATAGTTTAGTAAAAAGCATCTGACTCAGATGCTTTTTTTGTTTATCCATGAAGTAATCTTATTTCCGATTCGTTCAGCCTCATCTTTTTCCTATATTTTGTATTGTTCTATTCGTTTAATTGTTTTGCGCTTTTTTTTCACTAAAATATTCCATTGTACAAAACAATAGAGTGATATCTAATCCACTTTTCAATTACTGCTGTTAGCAGCCAAGTACTTTCGATTTATCTTATGAAAATACAAAAAATATGAAGGTTTTTAAGAGAATTTGTCGAAAACATTAAGTAAGTAAAAATCATTTGAAGAATTAGAAGATCGCTTGTTATGAAACGGAAAGTGATGTTATTTACTAACCAGCGAGTGCACTTGAGCCAGAAATGGACGGAGAAGTACTTGACGTTATGCGGGACTTTGCAAAAGAAGTCGCAGATTATATTTTATTTTTACATCAAGGATTAATCGAAGAGGATGTATTGTCGACTGAAGAGTTTGGCGAGGCAAAAAGTGAACGACTTAGTTCGTTTTTAGAAAACGTTCTATAAATTAAAAAAATGATAAGAAAAATAAAATAGAAAGAGTGACAAAAATGAAAAAACCAATCATAGGCATTACAACTTCTTATTTGAAACATAACGATAACATGGAAGGAGTTTATGTCCATCAAGATTACCATCGCGCAATAGAACGTGCTGGCGGGATTCCAGTCATGCTACCCGTTGTGAGTGATGAAGAAGCGGTTAAAAGATATGTTTCAATGTGTGACGGAATCATTTTCAGTGGTGGGGAAGATGTTGATCCACAATTTTATGGGAAAGATCCACATATGAGTATCGGCTTTTTCCGAACAGAACGTGATGAGTTTGAAATCAACTTGTTCAATGAATATATAAAAACATTAAAACCAATATTCGGGATTTGTAGAGGGTTACAACTGATTAATGTGGCATGTGGCGGAACACTCATTCAAGACCTTGCATTACACAAACAAGAAGGACACACTGTTCACAGGCACGAACAAACTATCCAAAGAGCGATGCCATTCCACGATGTCTGGGTGGAATTAGAAAGTCGTGTACACCTGATTACAGTAGAAACTCGTTTGCGAGTGAATTCACTTCATCATCAAGCAATTGATAAGTTAGGTGAAAATCTTGTTGTGACGGCTCTAGCGAACGACGGTGTCATTGAAGCAATCGAAGGAACAGATCATCCATACCTTGTGGCTGTCCAGTGGCATCCTGAATCAATGAGTGTAACATCCAAAGAGATGCAAGCATTATTTGATCATTTCGTAAAAATCAGTACATTAGTCTAAAAAGTGGTTTATGTCAGGCTTACTTGTGAACCCATTATTTTTTTAAATCATAGTTTCAATTTCTAAAAAAGCAAGTAGCTTTATTTTTTACTCAGTATTTAAATACAGATATATAAAACACCTACATAAGAAATTAAAACTAGCCATTTTGGCTAGTTTTTTATTAAAATTTGAGTGTTTCTAATCAAAAATATAAGGTGTTCCGCTAATATATTGTCTCATTTCATCAGTCACAAGGAAAGCATCATTCAGTATTTCCTCGAGGTTGTTATCTTCAATTCTGTTTCCACTTCCGTCATAATGAATTGGTTTGTTGTCCACGTAATTCACCTCCATCAAAATTAGTGTTTACATATTTATTTAATTAAATTCGATAAAAGTTAAGAATTAAACATAAAAAAGAGAGTATCCAACAGTTTGGACACCCTCATTTCAATACGTTATTCTTTTTCAGAATCATTTTCTTCTACTTCAAACCATAGCGGATCCATATTATCCATCTCACCATTATAGTTAATGGTAATCTCTTCTCCTGCTTTTATATCATTGTAAGCAAAGAAGTCAAACGTGTGATTATCAAAGTTGATATCATATGTGGCATTTGCAGTATATGAATGATTAAACAACATGCCATAACCTAAAAGAATTGCAGAATGGTTAATACCATATTCAAAAGCATAATCAGCAAGTAATGTTTTCTCTATGTGTTCATGCTCTTTATTCGGATAGGAAATAACCGGTGCTTCATGTATCAGTTCACCTTTTGCTATATCACGTTTTGCAAATACTCCTCTATTGAATTCTCCATTGCTTAGTTTAGAAGTTTTTATTTCAATCATATTTTCACCTATGCATTTCTTTCAAGGAAGTTTTATTCTTATTTAGTTTGCCATTTGAAAAGGATGAAAGCAACTAATTTCATATTTTTCATTAGTTCGTAAGTTATATGGATCGGAATAGCTTAGAAAACTTAAGTTTTTTAAGTGTTTTTCTAAGTTTTTTACGGTTTAATATTATATAATGATTCAAAGATACTTAAAAGACAGTCATTTTTTTCTAAGGAGATATTGAAAATGTATCAAGAACATAGACTTGCATCTATTAAAACGTATTTGTCTTATCACAAAAGTATTTTGTTAGAAGACATATGTGAAATGTTTGGTGTTTCAAAGGATACGGGAAGACGAGATCTTGTGAAGCTTGAGGAATGTGGAGAAATCATAAGGGTAAAGGGTGGAGCAACTCTTCCCTCAGCTAATCGGAATTTATTTAATTATCAAGAGCGGAAAGCAACAGTAAGTAAAGAGAAGATTGCACTTAAAGCAGCGTTGTTTGTTCAAGATGATTATGATTTATTAATGGATACATCTTCAACAATCGCTTTGATGGCTAAATATATAGGAAACAAACGTGTAAATGTCATTACAAATTCAATTGATCAAGTAGATTTACTAGGTGATCATACGGAGATAAATACGTTTTTACTGCCTGGAAAATTTAATCGCAAAAACAGAAATGTAACAGGTCCGAGAACAATTGAGGCACTAAATGATTTTAAAGTAGATCAATTATTTCTTGGGGCATGTGGAATTAGTAGTGAAGGAGTTACTTCTCCAGATGAAGAGGAAGCTTTTTTAAAGAAAAAAATGATTAGTTGTGCCAGGCAAGTCATTCTACTAGCTGACTGTTCGAAGTTTGAAAAGGAGTTCTTACATCGTGTATGTGATCTGGGTGATATTGATCTAATTATCACAGATCAGTACCCTAATGAAACTGTTCTGGAAAAAATAAAAGAACATAATATTCGTCTATTTGTAGTAGAAAATGAAGAAGTGGAGAGTGAATACAATGAGAAAAATTAAGGTTGGTATAGTTGGTTATGGACTGTCAGGAGCCACATTTCACGCACCGCTTCTAAGCGTGTTAGATGAGTTTGAAATTGTAAAAGTTGTTAGTTCCAAACAAGATGTTGTAAAGAAAGATTTAGGAGATGTTGAAGTAGTAAGCAGTTTAGATAAAGTACTGGAAGATGCCTCAATTGAGCTAGTTGTAATTACTACACCAAGCGGATTTCATTTCGAAATGGCAAAACAAAGTTTATATTCAGGTAAGCATGTTATTTTAGAAAAGCCAATGGTTGTTGAAACGGAGGAAGCAGAGGAACTTATTCAAATTGCCGAAGAGAAGAAATTGCTTTTAAGTGTTTATCATAACAGAAGATGGGATAATGACTTTTTAACAGTGAAAAAGCTTATTAATGATGGAACTCTTGGAGAAATCAATACATATCAAGTCCATTTTGACCGCTTTAGACCAGTTGTAAGAGACCGATGGAGAGAGAAGAAAGGGCCTGGCTCTGGCATGTTATTTGATTTAGGTTCGCACTTAATAGATCAAGCGTTACATTTATTTGGCTTACCAAAATTTGTTCAAGCGGATGTTTTTGCACAAAGAGAGAATGGGGAAACGGATGATTATTTCCATGTTGTTTTAGGATACGAAAGGCTTCGTGTGATTTTACATTCTGGTTCAATTGTTCCGAGTGATGGACCTCGTTTTCAAATTCATGGCACTAAAGGAAGCTTTATTAAATACGGGATTGATGGACAAGAAGCAGCATTAAAGGATGGAAGAAAACCTATTGATGAATCTTGGGGAGCTGACGACCCGCAATTTTACGGTAAATTGGTTACGATTGATGGGGAGAAAGAAAATCATAAAATTATTCCAACTTTATATGGTTCATATGGTACTTATTATAAAAAAATTGCTGAAAGTATACTTGAAGGGAAAAATGCTCCTGTTACTGCTCAAGAAGGATTATCAGTGATTAGAATCATTGAAGCGGCTCTTAAAAGCAGTACAGAAAAGAAAGCCATTTATTTAGATTAACATCTCCATTTAAAGAGGGGACTCTGGTCGTTTGCAACGATTTGAGTTCCCTTTTTTTCTATTGTTAAAGTTACGATCCAATTATTATATACTACATCATAAGGAGGTCATTAGATGAGAAAATACTTTTGGGTAATTTTAGTAATTCCGATTGTATCTATTTTCTTAGATAAATTCGAAAAAGTTAATTATTGGTACGCTATTGGATTTCCGATTAAATGGATTTATTATCTAGGCTTTAATTCACCGCCTAGTATTTATAAAATTTTCACTCATTACAAACTTTTTGTACAGACCTCAGTTCGTGTAGATTTATATATCCTTAATGTACTGGTGATTTATTTATGCTTCATATTATTTAGAAAATTATATAAAATATTTTATTCTGCGATCAAATCTTAATAAAAATGGCTCTTATGAAAAAGAACCTTTTTTTATGCCTTTATACATTTGATTTATTTTTGACTTTAGCAGGAAGAAAAGCTCCCATTATTGAAATAGTAAAATTTAGTTCGAGAAATTACTTATAAAATTAATACTTTAAACATAAATTTCTATTTTAATAGATTGAACAATGTATGGAAATTAGGTGGATTTAATGAAAATTGGTTTAATTCGTCATTTCAAAGTAAAAAGAGGATATCCAAATAAACTTGTTACAAAAGACGAACTACTTAAATGGGTTGAAGAGTACGACGCATCAGACGTTTTAGAGAATGATATTGATTTGTGTAATGTAGATTGGAAAAGATGTTATTCTAGTGACTTACCTAGAGCAGAAGTAACAGCTAAAAAAGCATTTGAAGGAAATGTTTTCTTTTTACCAGAATTAAGAGAAATAAAACTTTCTCCCTTCTTTCAAAGGAATATAAAACTGCCTCTCGTTTTACATATTCTTATTATAAGAATTGCATGGTTATTTAATCATAAGTCTCAACAAGAGAAGAAAAGTGATGTAATGAAAAGGATTAATGAAACATTAGATAAAATACTTCTAAATGAAGAAGATGTACTGATTGTTGGACATGGGGGCATCATGATGTTTATGAGAAAGGAATTATTGAAAAGAGGGTTTACTGGAGAAAAATTTAAAAGACCAGAAAATGGTAAAATTTATCTTTTTGAAAAATAACAATGTAATCGTAGTTTTTATAACTAGAGTGTAGTTTGCTTGATTTGACTGATGGAGAGGGCCAAATAGAAATAGCTGATAGCCTGTCACAAATGATAAATCAGCCAATACTTCTAAAGAGCGAAGTTAATAATAACTGGATAATTATCTGAATAGTTATTGTTTTACTATATTTCAAGAAATACTATTAAGAAAATAAAAAATAATATAAAGGTGTAAATAAGGTGAAAATATGAAAAAGCATCTAAATGAAATACATATGATAGAATTGAAAAATTCTAACTTACATGGATCGTTTAGTCATCAATATCAACCGATTTTAACCATTAACTCTGGGGATTCTGTCCAATATAGTACCATTGACGTAGGATGGGGATACTCTCCAAAAGATGGTAATAGAGTTCGTTATGAATCAAGAGAAAAGGAGAATGAAACGGAATGGGGACATCCTTTGATCGGACCTATTGCAATTCGAGATGCAAAGCCAGGAATGACTTTAGAAATCACTATTAATGAAATTGTCCCTAGTTGGTATGGTTGGAATTGTGCAGGTGGATCCAAAGACTGGCATAATGACAAATTAGGTTTATCTGAAGTTCCTGAAATTGTGCTAGATTGGGATTTAGATAGTCAAAATGGAATTGGTACATGTCATTATAAAGATAAGACATTCTCTGTATCTCTTAATCCCTTTATGGGAGTAATGAGTAATGCTCCAAGTGAGCCTGGATTTCACTCTACTATACCACCAAGATATTGTGGTGGGAACATTGATTGCAAGGAGCTAGTAAAAGGAAGTGTTTTATACTTGCCAGTGGCTGTTGAAAATGCATTATTTTCCGTCGGCGATGGTCATGCTGCTCAAGGGGATGGAGAGGTATCTGGTCAAGGAATTGAGTGTCCAATGGAACTAGTGGATCTTACATTTGTTGTTAGAGAAGACATGCATTTGAAAATGCCTAGAGCAAATACGCCAGAAGGATGGATTACGTTTGGCTTACATGAAGACTTAAATGAAGCAACTATTATGGCCCTTGATGGAATGTTAGAGTTGATTCAAGATTTGTATAAAGTTGATAAGGTAGAAGCAAATGCGTTAGCAAGTATATTTGTAGATTTAAGAATTACTCAAATTGTGAATTCCGTAAAGGGTGTTCATGCTGTTTTATCTCATGGCGCTATACGTTCTTATTCTCAAAAACTATAAAATAAGCTTTTGAAGTCAACAGATGGTTATGTTGACTTTTTTAATGAAAGAAAAAGGAACAATATCATATGAATAATTTAGAATAAACCTTTCTAAAGATGTGAAAACAGTTAAAAAAATTTGAAAGTTTACGTGTGGAGGAAAAACATGAAGATACGTTTTGTGAAAGAATCGGATTACTATGTAATATCTCCATTGATTAATGAGTGGTGGGGAATGAGAAATATGTCCGATTTGTTACCGAAGCTATTTTTTGATCATTTTTCAAATACAAGTTTTATTGCCGAAATAGACGGAGAAATAGTTGGATTTTTGATTGGCTTCCTATCTCAATCATATTCAAATGAAGCGTACATTCACTTTGTTGGAGTCCATCCATCTTATCGAAAACAAAACCTTGGGAAAGAATTATACGAAGAATTTTTCAAAACCGTTCAAGAAAGTGGTCGAAATATTGTTCGTTGTGTTACTTCTCCAGTTAACAAAAATTCAATTGCTTATCATACGAAAATGGGATTTAAGATTAAAGATGGCGATGGATTTGTTGATGGAGCATCGGTCCATACTGGTTATGATGGTTCAAATCAAGATCGAGTTTTATTTGTGAAAGAGTTAGTTTAGCCATTATATTTTCAGGAGGTTGTATAGTGGAAAAAACGAATAGTAAAGCTATAACTTCATTAATATTAGGCAGTCTATCAATATTTATTCCTATAATTGGCTTAATCGGAGCTATCGTTGGAGTTGTTATATCAAATAAAGCTATTAAAGAGATTAATAATTTAAAAGAAAAAGGTATGGGTTTAGCTATATCAGGAATGATCCTAAGTATTTTAGGTATATGCATTCATTTACTCTTTATATTAGCGATGATTTCTTATTATAGTGTTAAAGCGTCTAACTAATAAACGAATTCTGACAAAGATAGTATTTAGTATTTATTCGTTGGTTAATTAAATTAAGAAGTTTGTATTAAAAATAATAAAAACCTAATGGGTAGACTTGGCATTGGTCTGGTTCGAAAGCACACTTAAAGTGTTTTTTGAATCAGATCTTTTTAGTATGAAAAAATTTTTTTAAGAAAAAAGAGGATATTGTTCTAAAAAAATAGAATGTTCTATAAAGTTAGATTATAAATTGAAAATGGAGAATTTTATGGAGAATAATAGTTTGAAAATATCAGCAGATCAGCAAAAGTTAGTTGCAAATGCAACGAGAATCAAAATTATATATTTATTAAAAGACAAAGAAATGACAGCGAAAGAAGTAGCAACAAGTTTGGGGAAATCTAATGGAAGTGTCCATTATCATATTCAGCAACTGTATGAAGGTGGCATTTTAGAGCTTACGAAAGAAGTTAAAAATCGTGGAATAATTGAAAAATATTACCGTTCGAAAGCAACGCGTTTTGAGACCCATGAAAAGGGTCAGAGAAATGGAACCAAAATGGCGACACACTTATTCCTAAATGAAAGTGAAACGAAACAATTTATATGGGAAATGGAACAATTGCTAGTTAGATGGGAAGGCATTGCTCAGAAAGAGAGTACAGATGAGGATAGGAAGGAATTTTCTATTTCCTGTGAGATTGCTGAAGAAACAAAAGAATAATTAGAATAGAACATTTTATAATTTCGGAGTTGTTTATGTGAGTATGAAAAGAAAAAGAGGAGGAACGCTATGAGAAATCAACAATTACGACTGTCGTGGAGAAATCCTATTTTAATGATACTAGGTTCAGGAATTTCTAATTTAGGTGATTTTGTCTATTTAGTAGCCATAAATGTTATTATTTTTGAACGTACTCACTCAGCTGTAGCAGTTGCTGGTCTTTGGATTATTGGTCCAATTGCTTCTTTATGTACACTATTTTGGTCGGGGATGTTTATTGATCGCTTAAATAAACGGACGATTTTAATTACAATGGATATCATTCGAGCACTCATCATTGCATTTATCCCACTTTTATCTTCTATTACTCTTACTTATATCTTTCTATTCACTGTCAGTATAGCAAGTTCAATTTTTGGGCCAACTTCAACAACATATATCACAAAACACATTCCAAAAGAACAAAGAAAACAATTTAATGCTTATCAAGGGATTGTAACATCAGGTGCGTTTATCGTCGGTCCAGCATTTGCAGGTTTATTGTTAATAAATAATACACCTTCAGTAGCAATTTATATTAACGCAGTTTCCTTTCTTCTTTCTGCAATTGTTTTTTTATTTTTACCTTCAGACCTAGTCAGTGAAGAAGCTAAGAAAACAAAGTTCTCAATCAAGTTATTAAAAGAGGATTGGGTTCAAGTCGGGGGATTTGTAAAAAAACCTACTTCGATTATGTCTATCTATATCTTATTTCAATTAATGATGGTGTTTGCATTTTCATTAGATACACAAGAAGTTGTTTTTACACAAAAAGTAGTCGGATTAACTCAATCTGATTTCGGGTTTTTAGTGAGTATAACCGGGCTTGGTTATGTCAGTTCGTCTTTTTTAATTTCAATCTTTGTAAAAAAACTTTCTACTAAAATCTTAATGGGGGTAGGTAGTGTAGTTTTTTCTATAGGATATTGTATCTATGCTTTCTCTAATTCGTTCTTCAGCATTTCAGTAGGTTTTATCTTGTTAGGATTTTTCTCAGCAGCTTCAAACACTGGATTTGCTACGTTTTTTCAACAAAGCTTTCCGACTGAAATGATGGGTAGGATCAGTAGCATTTTTGGTTTGTTTCAAAGCATCTTAAAAATTTGCATGGTCTTAGCAATAGGATATTTCGGGCAGATTTTATCTTTACGTATAACGATTATTAGTGGGACATTGATCATTTTTTGTTTATCGGTAGTTTTGTTAGTCATTGTTATGAAGCCTGTAAATGAGAAATATCTTCGTGAACAACTAGAGGCGTAATTTATCCCGCATTAACGGGCAGTAAGGAAGTTTCACTTTATAAAGCTAAAACCTAAAGAGTCAAACAGACTCTTTTTTCTTTTTTTGTCACTTTTCACTTACCTTTACTTGTGTTTCGGTTGTATTTACTTAAAAATAGTATATAATAACTTATAAATACTTAAGTGTTTATAAGTGAGGATGGATTGTGATGTTTCAAGAGGAACGTTTAGTTGCAATAGTGGACTTCTTAAAAATGAATAAACGAATTTCTGTAGAACAAATATGTGCTTTATTTGATGTTTCAAGAGATACAGCAAGAAGGGATCTTGTTCGGCTAGAAGAAGAAAAAAGAATTGTTCGTACTCGAGGTGGAGCGATCCTTCCATCAGAACATCAAGAAGTAAAAGATTATTCGAACCGATTGAAAATTGTATCGGAAGAGAAAAGTAGCATTGGGAAAGTTGCAGCTTCTTTAATTTACCCGAATGATCGAGTTATTTTAGATGTTTCAACAACAGTCCAATCATGTGCTGAACACATAAAAAATATTAATTGTACGGTCATTACAAATTCGATCAATCAAGCAGAAATATTATCTTCCAAATCAGAAATAGATATTCAACTATTAGGTGGAAAGCTACAGAAGGAACATAAATTTCTTTATGGAACATCAGTTATAGAAAAACTATCAGAATACCATGTAGATAAGGCTTTTATTGGTGTAGCAGGAATTTCTGAACGAGGATTAACAATTGCCCTTGAAGAGGATGGAATGGTGAAACGAAAAATGATTCAGCAAGCTAATCAAGTGATTGTTTTAGCGGATCATACAAAATTAAGAAAGACACATTTCTTCAAATTTACTGATTTACAGGATATAGACCTTTTGATTACGGATAAAACACCTGAGAAATCCTACTTGGATTTATTGCGAAAATACGATGTTGAACTCTTAATAGCTAGCCAAGAAGATGAAGGAGACGACTAAAATGAGTAAATTAATCGCAGTAGACTTAGATGGAACATTGTTAAATGAAGAAAATCGTATTAGTGATAAAAATTTAGAAGCAATTAAAGATGCACAAAAAAATGGTGTTGAAGTAGTAGTTGCTACGGGTCGTGCTCACTTTGATGTTAAGAAAATATTTAAAGATACAGGAATTATTACTTGGATTATTAGTGCGAATGGTGCAACAATTCATAAGCCAAATGGTGAACTGTTTCATTCCGTACCAATTAATAAAGAAGTGGCAATTGATGCACTAAGATGGCTTGAAACAGAAGGTTTTTATTACGAGGTTTTCAGTAATCATTCGATCTATACACCACAAATAGGTCGAGAATTGTTAGCAATTGAAATGGATCGACTTAAAAGTGCAAACCCAGATGTAAGTATTGAAGAACTTCAATCTGCAGCTGAAAAACAATATAGCCAAACTGGATTCTCTTTTATTCAATCATATAAAGATATAGAAGATGAGATAGATATTTATAATATACTGGCTTTCTCCTTTCATGAAGAAAAGCTTAAAAAAGGTTGGCGAAAATTTGAGCCAGTAAAAGAACTAACAATTGTTAAGTCTGCTAATCATAATTTCGAATTAGAACAAAAAGATGCTTCAAAAGGAAATGCACTCGAAATTCTTGCAAATCAGCTTAACATTCAATTAGCTGATACAGCTGCTGTAGGAGATAGTTTCAATGATTTATCTATGTTGAAAATTGCAGGAAGAAGTGCAGCGATGGGAAACGCAAATCAGGAAATAAAAAATGCTTGTAAGGAAATTACACTCACGAATGATGAAGATGGGGTAGCTCATTTTATTAATAAATTAATTAGCAATACGAATTAATTTTATCCGTAATTTAAAGGAGATATAAAATTATAGATTGGCGTTACGTATAGACTTTTTTTGCGGCGTGACAATCCGTGATTTCATATAAAAGG
>Ga0187780_10002248_pt1 | contig 14534 bp, 11 predicted proteins | sample 1015_Q2_SP10_20__FD_132429 | JGI IMG/M metagenome (GOLD analysis project Ga0187780, IMG submission 132429) | Tropical peat soil microbial communities from peatlands in Department of Meta, Colombia - 1015_Q2_SP10_20_MG | ecosystem: Environmental > Terrestrial > Soil > Wetlands > Peat | place... | reverse complement strand
TTGCCTCGATTCCGCATCTGCTTGAGCGACTGCAAGAGGTGACGTCCCGCAATCTTCTCGCTGCAGGCAATCCCTATGACACCACAGCCACCCTCCGCTTCGTACTTCCGCAGGGGCGGCTGCGCGCCCGTGTCCAGACACTCCCGCGAACGAATGAGCTTCTGCGCAATCTCCGCTGGCCCGGTCATTGTGTATCCTTTTTGCCTCGATAAACGAGGAGGTCCTTTCTCCCTCGGAGATCGCGGATGTTTTGCAAACCGAGGCGACGCAGAATCATACGCAGCTCTAATTGAAAGGACTTATAGAGGTTGCTCAGGCGCGCGGCTCCCCACTGCGGCTCGACGAGTTGTTGGAGTTCCGGGTCTGTCGTGGTCAAACCAAAGGGACATCCCCGGCCGCGCTCGCAATTGCTGCACCGCGTGCACCCCAGTGCCACGAGTTCCGTCGTGCCCAGAATCGCTCCATCGGCACCGAGCGCGATCACCTTGGCAATATCATGAGCCGTGCGGATGCCGCCACTGGCCATAATTACAAGCTCATCGCGGATGCCCTCTTCGAGGAGGTAGCGGTGGACGCGAGGAATCGCCAGTTCGGTAGGCATGGCGATATTTTTCTTGGCAATTTCGGGTGCCGCTCCCGTGCCGCCATAACTTCCATCGATCTGCACGATGTGCGCGCCGGCGTAATAACTCCCCACCGCCACCATGTCGATGTCTGTCGGCGTTGAGACTTTCACGGCTACCAACGCTTCAGGATTAATGGTCTTGACCCAATCGATGTGCTTCTTGTGGTCTTCGACGGAATACACGCTGTGGAAGGGAAAAGGCGAGAACAGGCTCACCCAGGGAACCGATTCGCGCATCTGGGCGACGGTCGCTGTGGCCTTGTCGCCAAGCAAGTGCCCGCCAAGACCCGGTTTTGCACCCTGTGCATACTTAAACTCGAGGATGGGGGCATATTGAATGGTCTCTTCTCTCACGCCAAACATGCCGGTGGCGATTTGCGTGATGACATGTTCTTTGTATTCGACTAGCGATCCCGGATAGCCGCCTTCTCCCGTGCAAGTGAACGTATTCCACTTTTGGGCCGCAATCGCGCGGGCCAACATGACGTTTTCGCTGATTGAGCCGTAGGACATCCCCGCTCCGTAGAATGGAATCGGGATTCGCATCTCACGGTCATATCCTCTGCGGTTGAGGGGGAGAGAAAGATCGATGACGGCCTCGTCCGGGAGCCAATGCTCGGGCGAGAGATACTTCAGATCGAGAACGTCGAACCCTCCTCCGGATTTCCCTGCCCGGTACTCCAAACCGTTGCCCGGCGGCTGGCCCGTCTCGGCCTGCATCCAAGTGGACAAGATCAGGTCCGCTGTCCAGCGCGAGTCACCCATTGCCGGCGGCTTGCCGTATTGCAATCCCGGCCACACATGAAAGCCCCGGCGCAAACACTCCGTGTGTTTCCTTGTAATAAGCTGCTCGATGTTCTCTGCCTTAACTGGCATATCCGGCAATCTCTGAGAAGGCTTCTTTTTCCAAATCTTCTTGGAACATTGCCCTTCCCATCTCGCCGCGCATGCGGCGCACCTCACGCAGGCCCATTGCGCCCGTCACTTCTAAGAGTTGGTCCCGCCAAGAAGCCATAAGATTGATAATTCGTTTGACGCCCCAATCCACCGTCAAACCAGCGGGCAGCTTGAAAGAACTTGTTTCGCGGCGTACGGCCTCACCGACAAATCGTGCCTGCAGCGCCACCAGCAGAGGCGTGTCGAGGCTCACCCCGTCGCAACCGCAGATGATGGCCTTCGGGACGTGCTCAGCGGCAATGATCCCGCCACCGCCCAGAATCGTGACGTCGTCTCGGCATCGTTCCGCCACGAGCGCCTTGTGCGCCTCGCGAAAGAGGTCGATGGCAAATCGTCCGTCCTTCCCCCGCCCATGGTAGTTGGCCAGAAGGTGGAACACCCGAACACCGGAGGCAACCGCCTGCAAAAGTGCCTTGGTTGAGGGCAACTCCATTCGCAAGCACACGATGCTCCCCGGAAACCCTCTCTGAACCTGTTCGAGGAGCTGTGGATCCCACTCGGCGAGTTCCAGCATGGCTGGCTCAAAGTGCAAGTCTTCCAGGGGCGCTGCCTGTGCGCTTGTGATCAGGGGAACAATGTGGCGTCCCTGCACGACAGTTTTCCGCAACGACTCGATGGGCGCTACGACAAGGGTTTCTGCGGCTTCGGCTGCGCTTGCAAGAATCCTTACAATTGTGTCTGTCAGCAGCGGATCCGGTGGAACATCGAAGACAACTGGAATGGGTATTGAGAATACTTGCAGCGGTTCGCTGCTCAGTTGTCCTTCGCTGAATGCCAGACACGACGGCTTTTTGCCAATATCAATGACGGTCGAAATGAATTCTCGCCCATGAATGCCGTCTCGGGTGGGCCGCACGATTTCCGACATGTCAGTCCACATGCTGTCCCAGCCGGCGCCACCAAACAATCCACGATAACCGGCCCCTTTTACCGGAATCTTGCCAGAGCGTGCTTCATAGCCGATCGTTTCCACGCGATCGGGAGTGAAATAGGAATCGCCCAGACGAGAACGGGCGGGGTTAGGCAAAATCTGCACAAACTCGGGATATTGCGTGGTGCAGCGCAGACACCCGACGCACAACTGTTCCCGAGGGGCAAAGCCTCCCACTGGCCCGGAGAAGACTCCGTACAGGCACGGCCGATTGAGGATAATTGTCCTGTTGCCCCGGTAGTGGACGAATTCCTTGAGCAAGAATTCAGCAAGGCCAGGCTTGCTGACTCTTACAAGAAAGTGACTCGGGAGCGAAGCAACGTCAGGGGCGGAGTCAGTCTGAAGATGATACCGATGATACACGTCTTAACTGGCACTTTACTCCAATCGGCACTGAACCGCACTCTCGTTTTGTCGGAAGATCAGGCAGCGTCGAGAAATGTCCAAGCATCGGCGGGCCTGTGGGCAGAGAGCTATCTTCCGCGCTGATATTGCGGCACAGAACCACAAATGCAGCATTCGACCTTAATACTTTGACGTTTGTTGCAGCCTTCGTCCGAGGCAGCACAACGGAGATTCCCGGCCGAGTCCCGCCCGAGCCGGATAAACTCCCACTACTTGGTTCAGGTTTGGCCAGACTCGGATGACTGAGAAGAAAAGTACAGTCGTCGGGGGCAGATGTAGCGGCTCTCGCAAATTCTGGGCCGTAACGATCCGTGAGCTCGTCCACTGATGAGCATCCTATGTTGCGCCCAAAAAGGTCAGTCAGCTTCACCCAATCCACGGAATTACCGCTCAGCCTGGAATGCCGACGGCGCCCTCTATTCGTCATCCCAGCCACTGATTACTCTTCGACAATTTTCTATTGCTTGCAGCTCGGCAGGTTCCCTAATCCGGGAGAAGATGGAGGCAAGCTGCTGCAGGTGAGGCGGAGCGTACGTTGACGAAACCGAGGCATCGTGTCCCAATTCCGGTGGCTGCGGTGCTCTTGGTAGTCGGGCAGCTTTTTCTTTTCTCGCCCCGGTTCGATAAAAGCACCGCTTCGCTTTGGGGCGACCTGATATTAGCCGCCGCGGCTCTACTTGCTGCGGTTGCCTGCTGGTTCGCCTCGCGCACCGCCGGTCCCTTCAGTAAACGCGTCTGGCGCCTGGTTGCTCTCTCCCTATTGCTCCGATTTGTCCACGAAGCTGTCGCCACCTACTACTTCGACTTTTTGCACGCCTCGGTCCACACCATCTGGCCCAGCGACGTCCTCATCTTCTTCTGGGCCGTTCCCGCCATCATGACCCTGTTCCTGACTCCTCGGGACCTTGACACTGGATCCCCTTGGCTGCGCATCTGCGATTTCTTGCAAGTCTGCACCCTGGCGCTTGCTCTCGAACTGTCGGCCATTTACGTTCCTTCCCGCTGGCTCATCGGGGCCCAAGCAATGGAGAATCGCGCCTTCCGCGTCGGGGTCATCTTCTTTGGTCTCCTCGCGGTTAGCTTCCTCGCGAGAGGGTTTATCACTTCCTTCGGCACGGTTCGCAGACTGTTTCAACGACTCGCCGTTTTCTTTGTCGGATACGGGTTTGCGACCAACATAAGCCTCTATTCCTGGTTGACCGGCAGCCACGAGCATTTCAGATTGCTGGGTCTGTTGGAGAGCGTCACATATGGCCTCCTTTCAGTTCTGGCGGCAACCTGGAATGACTCCGAGAAGTATCTTCTGGAAAATGCTTCCCCTCCGTCCCGCCGCGTTGAACTTTTGGCTCAATATTCTCCTCTGCTCATCCCCGCAATCACGTTCCCGGTCCTCCTCGGCATTGCCCGGGAACAATTTCTTTGGACCCTCTTCCTCGTGACCATCTCCTTTGCCGCTGCCAGTGGTCGCTTCGCTCTGCTTCACCAGCAGTTGTTGGTCAAGTCGCGAGCACTGCAGGACAGTCTCTCAGCTCTGAAGCTGTCCCAAGAAAGACTCAGGATTCACATCGAGGGCACTCCTCTGGCTGTCGTGGAGTGGGATCTCGAGGCCCGCGTCACCGCCTGGAATCCTTCTGCGGAGAGCGTCTTCGGTTACAGCCGCTCGGAAGCGTTGGGACAGCAGCTCGATTTTATTGTCCCGTTCCAGTTCCACCACCGGGCGAACCAGACCTGGCACGAGTTGCTGGCGCGCAAAGGCGGCAGCCGCAGCACCGGCCAAAACCTCACCAAAGACGGGCGCGTCATTACCTGCGAGTGGTCTAACACTTTGCTGGTTGATGAAGCCGGGCGCATCCTCGGAGTTGCCTCCTTCGTTCAGGACGTCACTGAGCGCATCGCTCTCGAAGCGAAATTCCGCCAGGCGCAGAAGATGGAGGCAATCGGACGCCTGGCCGGCGGCGTGGCGCATGATTTCAACAATCTGCTCACCATCATCAACGGATACAGCGCCATGCAACTTGAGCGCACTGCCCCGTCCGATTCCGTGCATCATGAAGCGGAACAAATCAAGCAGGCGGGGGACCGCGCCGCTGCCCTGACTCGCCAGCTTCTCGCCTTCAGCCGCCACCAAGTCTTACAGCCTCAGCAGGTGAACCTCAACGATATCGTCCGCAACATCGACAAAATGTTGCGGCGTCTTATTGGTGAGGATGTCGAAGTCTTGACCGTGCTGGCCCCCGATCTCGGCACCGTCAACGTCGATCCCGGACAAGTGGACCAGGTCCTCATGAACGTGGTCGTGAACGCGCGTGACGCCATGCCCGACGGCGGCAAGCTCACTATCCAAACTGAAAACGTCGAGCTGGACTCTGACTATGTCGGCAAACACGAGTATGCCAAGCCGGGGAGCTTCATCCTTCTCTCCGTTAGCGACAGCGGTATTGGCATGGACGCGGAAACCCGCGCACGCATCTTCGAACCATTCTTCACTACCAAGGAACCCGGCAAAGGTACCGGCCTCGGCATGCCCATGGTCTACGGCATCGTCAAGCAAAGCGGCGGACACATCGAGGTCGACAGCGAACTCAGCCACGGCACGACTGTAAAGATCTACTTGCCTCGTGTTGACGTGCCCGTGGCGGAAGTCAAGCCGGCCGTCGAGCGTTCTGACCACTTGGACGGTTCGGAGAGAATTTTTTTAGTGGAAGACGACGTCCAACTCAGGGAACTGGTGACTGAGATCCTCACGGCCCGTGGATACGATGTCGAGGTCATCGACAACATTGAGCAATTGGACTCTGTTCTCCAACGGATTGCAGCGTGCAAACTCTTGTTGACGGACGTTGTGATGCCCAAAATGAGCGGTCCGGAGGTTGCCAAGCGCCTCTCACAACACTGGCCAGGGATCAAGGTTCTCTACATGTCTGGCTACACCACCGACGCCATCGTCCACCGCGGCGTGCTCGACTCCGGCCTTTTCTTCCTGCAAAAACCCTTTACTCCCGCCACTCTCGCCGCCAAAGTCCGCGAAGTCCTCGACTCACCCCGATCCTAGCCGCAATTCAGCACGGCAAAGTGAGCCCCAACTCTTCGATCTCTCGACAGTTGCTTGAATAAGGATTGGAATCTTGGGCAACCCCATTTGGTCTGTCAGCGCGGCACCTCCTAAAACGTATTAAACTGGGCAAAAGGCATGTTCCGCCCAATGCAAATCCCAGTCCGCGACCGGTTGGTCCTCGCTGGCCTTGGAGCGATTCTCCTGCTGCACCTGGGGGTGCTGGGTACATCCCACGCGGCAACGGAATCTCCAACGGCTTCCGTGATCTTGCAGGCTATTTCCATGTTCCTGGCGGCGCTTTTCGCGGCACTCGCGGCGGCACGCTCGCGGGATTTTACGCGGAATTTCTGGATACTCGTGTCCGCCGGGTTTGTGATGATGCTGGTGGGACTTCTGCGCTGGCAATTCGCAGCAGTGGAAGAGTTCGAACTATTCAGCCTTTTGTATCTGTTCCATATGGTGCCCTTTGGGCTGGCCCTGCTGCTCAATGACCGTCCGCGAATGGACAGGACCCTCAACTGGCCGATGATTCTGGATTATCTGCAGATTCTGCTGATGGTCGCAATCTTGTATACCGGCTTTATCTACCTTCCGAGCCGCGGAGCCACCGAGGATCAGCTCGGAGCACTGAAGCGCTACTTTGCTTTTCTGCTCGTATCGCGGAACGTGGTGGTGACGGGTGGGTATTGGGCGCGGGCGCTGCTGGCAGGTTCGCGGCGAGAATTATTGGCCTTCCGCACCATGGCGATTTACCTTTCCGTTTACACGGCGGTATCAGCCGTGGGCCAATACGTGTTCCTTTCGGTGCATCCGTGGCCTGTCTGGCTGGACTTGAATGGCAGTGTGCCGATGTTGGTGGCAGCCTGGTTGTTTTCGCAATGGCAGGATTTGCCCTCGGAACAGCAGCGGCGTCTCCCAGGATTCCGCGCGGTCCTGGCATTGCATCTGATTCCTGCCATTCTACCGGTCGTGGTGGCGGCACTGGCCACCTCGCTGGCGAAGACAGAACCGCGTCTGGCGTGGCTGGCCGTAGGTCTGTCGCTGGCCATCTTCGCGGCGCGGCTGTTGGCCACCACGTACTCTGAACAGCGCGCCCAGCGGGCCGTGGCCACGAGCGAGGCCCTTCTCCGGCAGTTCATCAAAAACACCCCGGCTGCAGTCGCTATGTTCGATCCGGAGATGCGCTACCTGCAACACAGCGAGCGCTGGTTGACGGACTACCACCTCGATGGCCAGCAGATTATTGGCCGGTCACTTTACGCCGTCCTTCCGGACTTGCCTGAACACTGGAAGGAAGCATGTCGCGGGGCACTCGCGGGAGCCGTAGTGCGTTGCGAGGAAGACCAGTTTTCGCGCGCCGACGGAAGCGCCGAGTGGCTGCAATGGGAAGCCCGTCCCTGGCACCAAGCGGATGGCAAAACCGGCGGCGTGATCATGTTTACTCAGGTCATCACCGAGCGCAAGAAAGCTGAGGACCGCTTGCGCGATTTTTCCGGAAGAATCCTGCACATGCAGGACGAGGAGCGGCGCCGCGTCGCCCGCGAGTTGCACGATACCACCGGACAGAGCCTGGCTGGCCTGGCCATGAACCTCTCTGCCCTGAGCAAATCCGCTCAAGAATGGGCGCCGAAAGAGCGTGAAATTCTGGAAGGTTGTCGCGAGACTGCCAACGGAATTTGGAGCGAGCTGCGCACCATGTCATACCTCTTGCACCCGCCGCTACTCGACGAAATAGGACTCGTGGCGGCGCTCGAGTGGTTGGCGCAGGGTTTCTCTCAACGGAGCGGCATTCGCGTTGCAGTTGATCTTCCACGTAAACTCGCGCGTCTTCCACATGAAGTCGAGTTGGCTTTGTTCCGTGTCGCCCAGGAGGCTCTGACCAACGTGCATCGCCACTCGGGAAGCACAACCGCGACTTTACGATTGAAATGGACGACCGGGAAGAGCATAACTTTGGAGATCGAAGACGAAGGCTTGGGCGTACCCAGCACTTTGGATGGTGCTGTCGGCTTGGTAGAGCAATTTGGCGTGGGGATTGCCGGGATGTGCGAGCGAGTCCGCCAACTCGGCGGTGAACTTCTGATCCGCTCCAAGCAGCACGGCGGGACGCTCGTCCAAGCGGTGGTGCCGCTCGAAAAGGAGGTTACCGGTGAAGTTGCAAGTCCTCATCGCTGACGACCATACTATCGTCCGCAAGGGCTTGCGCGCGCTGGTTGAATCCCAGCCCGATTGGGAAGTGTGCGCCGAAGCTACCAACGGCAGAGAGGCGGTCGAGAAGGCCATCGCCACGCGCCCCAATGTGGTCGTACTCGATTTCGGAATGCCTGAAATGGATGGATTGACCGCCACGCGCAAAATCCACGAAGCTCTCCCCGGCACGGAGGTGCTCATCCTCACCCAGCATGACGCTGACGCCGTGATCCGCCAGGTTCTTCGAGCGGGTGCCCGTGGATATATCCTCAAAACCGATGCCGGAGAGGAACTGGTCCAGGCCGTCACAGCGCTCAAGAATCACAAACCCTTCTTTACGCGCAGGATCTCCGAAGCCATGCTCGCGACCTACCTCGAGGTTGACCCCATTGCCCGAGAGGACGAAATCCCTGCTCTGACTCCCCGTGAGCGCGAAATCGTCAAGTTGGTGGCCGAAGGCAAGAGCAATAAAGAAGTCGCAGACGTCCTGAACATCAGTGTCAAAACGGCGGAAACGCATCGCGCTAACATTATGCATAAGCTGAACTTAGGCTCTTTGAGCGAACTCATCCTCTACGCGGTCCGCAATCACCTAATCGAACTATAAGGCCATCCCTACACAGAACCCCCAATCGACCTACACAGAACCCTTATGCACCCTAAGTAATCGGCAGAATAGCCGGACCCCTCCTCCAAATCTAAAGTGGGACGATGGATCCTGAGAATCAACCGTGTACACATGTACGCGGCAAACCCATACGGGCGCTTGTCGTGGACGACAATTTCGACATCGCGCACCTCATGGCGGACATCCTCGGCAAAGTAACAGACGTCGATGTTGTGGCCATCGCCCTCGGCGGCGAACCTGGTTTGGAACTTGCCACTTCCTGCCAAGTCGACCTCGTGCTCACGGACATGGAGATGCCCGGCGTCAACGGACTTCGCTTAGCCTCTCTCCTTCGCGAACGATTCCCGGGTATCTGCATCATCTTGACCACTGCACACAGCACCGATTGGAGAGAGCCTGCTCTTGCGGCTGGCGCAGACTCCTTCATACCCAAGCCTGATCTGGTCAATCGACTCGCTGACGAGATCGGACGACTCCGCAAGGAAGGTTTATTGGGCACTCGAACAAGAGATCGAGGAGGAGATCGCACCTTCCGCAGTTATTTGGGAGGTCGGCCGGGCACTCCCCCGCACCCAAGAAGATGAGACCCCGATCCACCGTCGAGCGACGACTTAACTTTCGAGTCCCCACACCACAGGGGCTGCTGGTCTCCTGGAATTCAGGCGACCGCAAAGTTGACGCATTTGCGGAAGACTTCAGCATCTCCGGTGCTTTCATTGCGTCGCAACATACCCTGCCCGTGGGAACCAGACTCACGCTATTGCTTTCCTTGCCGGAAGGCAAAATCCACGTTCAGGCCATCGTCAGGAATCTCAGGCCGAAACGCGGGATGGGTGTGGAGTTTGTTTCTATGGGCGGAAAGGAATTCGATCTCGTTCTCACGGCTTTTAAGCGTCTCAACCCAGCTTCACCACAGAGGTCAAGTCATGAACGGTCCAAAGCCTCAGGCCAGTGAGTCATCTCTATCGGCCCGTTTGCAGGCGGCCACCATCGAATTGCACGAATTAGAACACATGCTCAGGTCCGGCGATTTCGACCCGCATTTCCTACGCGACTTTCGAGCAGCAATCGATCATGTTCGCACCACTGCCTGGGCTGTCCAGCAGTGGATCGGCCTGCGCGAACAGAGCAGCAACGCCTACGCGGTCTTGCCCGTGTTGTCGGCGGAACGCGTCCGCCGCTCCACTCAACTGGTGAAGGACCTGCTCCTTGACCTCGAGGCCAACGAAATCGGAATTGAGACCGAAGGGTTGAAAGAGCTCTTTGTCGCCTTGGATAGCTTGCATCAGTGCTTGGCTCTTTTGTGCAAAGGAAAAAGATAGTTGGAACTTCATCTGCGTCAAGGGGGAGCAGTCATTGGCGAGTCTTGTCTGAAGCGACTAAGCGTTGGTATCCAGGAACATAGGAGGAGCGCAATGCCCACCCGCCCCATTCCCGAGCGCCGGCACTCGAAGCGAGCAGCCCTGAAAGACCGCGCCGGTTTGATCGTTAAGCGCGGACGACAAGTGCATAGGATTCCATGCCTCATCCTCGATCACTCGCAGGACGGTTTCAGGATAGGAGGTACCTTTCACCTCAAACGGGGAGAATATGTCGAACTGATCTTGGACGAACTTAACTCCGATACGGTGGAGTGCCGTGTGATTTGGGTGGGCGCTCCTGCGTCCAAGCAAGCAGGCGAGGCGGGGCTGCGAATTAAATTTGGCGCTGCCCATTAAATGGCCTATCCTCACGCGCCCGTCCCACTCCATCTCTTCCCGGGCTACCCGAGGCGCTCAAGCAGAGCTAGGATTCCGTAAGCACTGCCTAAACTCCTGCCACCGTAGGCAACTTACGGCACTGGGAGGGGGGAGAAGCCAGATCCTCCCCCTTCTCGCGCTACTATCTTGCGGCAGGTTAATTCTCGGTTATGCAATTCGATTGCCGGGTGTTGAAAACTTCCTGCGTCGGGAAATCGGGTGCGCCGTGAAAAGTTGATGGTCCACAGCGGGAGGTAAGCCCGCCCCGGGACTGGTTCGTTCCAGCGGCACGCTGTGATCCGGAGTTGAAACGTTTTTACCGCTGCAAATTGGTGCAGAAAGGACTGAGGAAAACACATGTGGCGGTGGCACGCAAACTGAGGATCCGACCGTGGATCATGTTGCGGGGCGAAGTTCATTGTGAACAGTTCTGTCGCCGCGGACAGAAGGAACACAACCGTGCAGCCTGAGCGGAGATGCCAGACGCGCTATCCGTAGAAGTGCCACAGGTGAATTTTCGGTTCGGATTGCAACGCAAATCGCTGCCGATTGGGAGATGGTCCAGGCCGGACCTGTTTGAAAGCAGTAAGAAACAAAGAGGTGATGGCACGAGTTGACTCTAGCCAACTGGCCGCATTGGCGATGTGATCAAAGGGACTCCACGAGAACTCCGAGCAAAGAGAGATAGCTCATCACGGATCAGCCTGCTCAACCCCGCAGATGATTGAGTCCGGGCCGACCTTGGCCTCGGACAGTACAAGGAACGGCGCACAGCCCTATCCTCAGAAAGTTGGCGGCATGAGCTGTCCCCCACGAGGTGAACTAATTGGCCCAACATCTCATCTGTATCTGCAGCAAGTACCGTAGCCAACTTTACGCCGTTTTTCGAGGAGTCGGTCGAACCGTAATCGGGTACTGGATTGACGGTGCCCAAAACTCATTGTCACTAGGAGAATGCCCCGGTACCCCAAAACGTCTCGCTGCTTCAAGCAAGCAATACACAACGTGTGCGCCCTCTGGAATTGCCCAAGCCGGCTCTGTGATTCTTGCGGCGCCCCGAAGTGACTAACCCACTCTCCCTTGTTTTCATGAGTACCTAAGTTGGCTTGTGCTAGGACTAGCTGTTTTTTTCAGACTAGCTACTACCACTCATCGGGCCACGTCGATCTCACCAGCAGCGTTTAACAGACTGACGCTAGCGCTCTGGGTCCTGTCCGCCGCAGACTGCCGACGACCTCGCAAGCCTTGCTGAATTCGCCTGCTCTCGGAAGAGGAAAAGTACATGGTTCGCTGCTCGACCGCCAGCAATTCACTGTGAGACCACTTCGCCCTCATGAGGCCGAAGGGCGAATGTGAATTCGTGGACAACAGCAAGTGGCCTAGTTCATGGGAGATCACCGTTCCCAAAAGTACCTGCCGAGTCAGTTGTTCTTTCGCCGCAGCCTCCTTCACCAGATCCGAGAAGATCCATGCAACGAACCCATAGCCGCCATCTTCGCTTTCGAGCGCGACACCGAACCTGTCTGCCCCCAACTGGAAGCGAGCGGACATGGATTTCGGCAACAGGTTCAGCACCAGCTCTGTGGGACCATACGGAGTGTCGCACGCAGCATCCTTCGCAGGGAGGTCTCCGGCTGAGCATTCGATCCAGACCGCTTCCACACCCGCCTCATGCAGAATGCCATCCGCGATCCCTTCGGCACTCACCAGATCGCGAGAGTCAACTTGCGCGTAATTGTGAACTCGGATTCTGATCTGTTTGTCCGCAGCGGTTCCGGCTTTATTAGAAGGGTGCTTAGCGCCGGAAGCGCTCATCACAAGCATCAAGCTCAACGTCAAGCTGCCTGCTAGTTTCCTTTTCATCGTCCTCACCTCCGGGCATCGCGCCGTGAGGACGAAGTTGGGCTAAGTGGGAGAGTGCCTCCATGCAGGCGGGGTCATATCCGCGTCATATTCATCTCAAAGTGCTAGCCAGCTTGTTTTCAATAGTTTAGGAACGGCTTAATCGTGGCATCGGGGTTCGTTTCGCGCGTACAGGAAAGCTCAAGGCGACCATGCAGTTCACTTCCCCGGAAAGCGAAATGGTAGACTCTCACCTTGTCGGAGGGTGGGCCGTGCCAGAAGGAAAGGGGTCCCGAGGACTAGTCCGCTTTGAAGGATTCGAGTTCGACCTTCGTTCTGGCGAACTGCGTTCGAACACGGGCAAGGTCGTCCGCCTGCCTGAGCAGCCATTTCAAATCCTCGTCATGTTGCTGGAGCATCCGCGCGAGGTCGTAGGGCGGGACGAACTTCGCCAACGCCTGTGGCCCAACGACACCATTGTCGAGTTCGAGCACAGCATCAGCGCGGCCATGAACCGGCTGCGCCAGGCCTTGGGTGACTCCGCTGACAATCCACGCTATATCGAGACTCTAGCCCGTCGCGGCTATCGCTGGATGGTGCCCGTGGAATGGGTGGAAGGCGGCCCTGTGAGCCCGCTGGCCGAAGTGGCGCCGGATGTGCCAGCCGAATCGGCGTCCTTTGCCGAATACCTGAGCGGGAAGAGCATTTCCCATTATCGCATCCTCGAGAAACTCGGCGGCGGCGGTATGGGCGTGGTCTACAAGGCCGAAGACACTCGTCTTCGTCGCTTTGTCGCCCTGAAGTTCCTCCCTGACGCCATGGCCAAAGACGCTCAGATCCTGGCGCGATTTCGGCGCGAAGCCCAAGCCGCCTCGGCGCTGAATCACCCGAACATCTGCACCCTTTACGACATCGGTGAAGAAAGTGGCCGTGCCTTCATCGCCATGGAGTACCTGGAAGGCCACACCCTAAGGCACCTTCTGTCGGGCAAGCCGCTCCCTCTCGACCGGCTGACGAAACTGGGGATGGAGATAGCGGAAGCACTCGAAGCAGCCCACGCCAAAGGAATCGTTCATCGCGACATCAAGCCCGCCAACATCTTTGTCACGGAACGCGGGCGCGCCAAGATTTTGGATTTTGGCTTGGCAAAACTGGCGCCTTCTGATTCAGCCGCAGGTCTTTCGACCATTCCGCCTGTCAGTGAAATGGAACAGCTAACGCGCCTCGGAACGCCAATGGGCACGTTGTCGTACATGTCGCCAGAACAGTTGCGCGGTGAAGAAGTGGATGCACGCACCGACCTGTTTTCGTTTGGCGCTGTGCTGTATGAAATGGCGACTGGCGTTCAGCCCTTCCCTGGCAAAACCATGGGAGTGATTGCGGAGGCCATTCTGAACCGTAGGCCGGTTGCCCCCGCGCAATTGAATCCCAAACTCCCCCCCAGTTTGAAAGAGATTATCGACAAGGCATTGGAGAAAGACCGGGATCTCCGCTACAAGTCTGCGGCAGAACTCCGCTCCGACTTGAAACGCCTCATCATCAACAAGGAGGCTGCGGGCGAGCTTCCCTCTCGCCGCATGATTCTCAATCCGCAAAAACTGCGGCGGCTGGTTGTGCTCGCTGTCGGTCTGGCGATCGTGATTGGGCTGGGACTATACGCTCGGTCACTTTATGACTGGCTCCGCCCAAGGCGCAGCATCGATTCGAGGACCGAAAAGTGGGAGCAACTCACTTTCCTGACAGATTCGGCGGTGTATCCCGCCCTCTCTCCCGACGGTCATATGCTTGCCTACATCCGCGGAAGTAGCACGTTCGCCGGTCCGGGCAACCTATATGTCAAGCTCCTCCCCTCTGGCGAGCCCGTTCAACTTACGCATGATTCTTCTTTGAAACTCAGCCCCAGTTTTTCACCCGACGGCTCTCGCATTGTCTACAGTACTGTCGACCCCTGGGACACCTGGGAAGTACCTGTTCTCGGTGGCGAGCCGCGTCTATTCCTTGCAAATGCCTCTTCCGTGAGCTGGATTCAAGACGGCAAGCATTTGTTGTTCTCCGAAATCAAAAAGGGCATAAACATGGGCCTTGTGACCACCGACGAAGCCCGCGGACAAAGCCGCGACATCTACGTCCCGCCCGGCGAGCGCAGCATGGTTCACCACTCC
>Ga0187780_10002247_pt1 | contig 14537 bp, 12 predicted proteins | sample 1015_Q2_SP10_20__FD_132429 | JGI IMG/M metagenome (GOLD analysis project Ga0187780, IMG submission 132429) | Tropical peat soil microbial communities from peatlands in Department of Meta, Colombia - 1015_Q2_SP10_20_MG | ecosystem: Environmental > Terrestrial > Soil > Wetlands > Peat | place... | reverse complement strand
CGGTGAGGTGAACGCCATGGCCGTGGGCACCGATTCCGCGGTTCAGCTCGGCGGCCCGTGGGCGCACCGGTCGGTCAGCGCCAACGGGACCCGTTTCCATATCGCCGAAGCCGGCGACGGGCGGCTGGTGCTGCTGCTGCACGGCTTCCCCGAGTTCTGGTGGACGTGGCGGCATCAGCTGGCCTGGCTGCCCGAGGCAGGCTTCCGCGCCGTCGCGGTGGACTTGCGCGGCTACGGCGGGAGCGACAAACCGCCGCGTGGCTACGACCTGGTTACGGCCGCGTCCGATGCGGCCGGGCTCGTCCGGGCCCTGGGCGAGGCGAACGCGGTCGTGGTCGGCCACGGCTGGGGCGGGCTGGTCGCCTGGACCCTGGCCGCCTACTACCCGAAGGTGGTCGGACGGCTCGCGGTGGTATCGATGGCGCATCCGCTGCGCATGCGGTCCGCGGTGCTCACCGACCCGCTCGGCCAGGGCCGCCGCAGCAGCTTCGCGTTCGGGTTCCAGCTGCCCGTTCTGCCCGAGCGGCACCTGGTCCGGGACGGAGCGCGGCGGGTCGGCCAGATGCTGGATAACTGGTCCGCGCCCGGCTGGCCGGACCATCAGACCGAGCAGATCTACGCCAGGGCGATGCTGATACCTTCGGTGGCGCACTCGGCACTGGAATATCACCGCTGGCTCGCGCGCAGCGGCGTGCGCCCCGATGGCGTCCGCTACGCCCGGCGCATGCGCACCCCGATCCAGGCGCCGACCCTGCACCTGCACGGCGCGCTCGACAGCTGCGTGCTCCCGCGGACCGCCCGCGGCGCCGGACGGTACGTCGAGGGACCCTACCGATGGCACGTGATCGACGGCGCCGGGCACTTCCCGCACGAAGAACGCCCGGACGCCTTCGACACCGAGCTTCGCGGCTGGCTGGCCGATCCGGAACCGGAACGGTGAGGCGGGATCGTGATCTGGCTGGCAGGCCGCGGAACGCCCGCCCGCGCGATGCGCTGGGCCGACCGCTCGGCCATGAGCAAGCCGCGGCCGGCGAAGCCAGGGTTCCGGACGACCTCGCGCTGGCCGGCCCGGACGCGGCCAGGCTGGCCGACCAGCTGCTGCGCGCGGGACGCCCGTTTCACGCGCACGAGGTCCTCGAGGCGTCGTGGAAGTCCTCGCCGCCCCGCGAACGCGACCTGTGGCAGGGACTCGCCCAGGTCGCGGTCGGGCTGACGCACGCGCACCGCGGCAATGCCCGTGGTGCCGTCGCGCTGCTCCGCCGGGGTGCCCTGCGGGTCCGCGCGTACCAGGATCAGGCCGGCCCGCCGCCCGACCGTGATCATCCGTACGGGATGGATATCGCGGCCTTCCTCGCGGCGTCGGACGACCTGGCGGCGCGCATCGAAAGGCATGGGCTGGCAGGCGTCCCGTCCGCGGATCTGCTGCCGGGGCTGATGACGGCCGGGCATCAGTCGCAGCCCAAGGTGGAGACGGCCGTGGTGAGGCCCTCGCCCGCGGTGGCATCGGCGGACACCTGCTCGGCCGTCAGCGCGAAGCCGGTATCGGCCACCCCGACCGCGGCGGCGAAGACCACCCCGTCGACGGTGCCGTCGGGGGACAGCAGCGGGCCGCCCGAATTACCCGACTGGACCAGGGCCCGTATCTCGTAAATCTGGCGGGTCACCGTGCTCGTCTGGTAGATGTTCGGGCCCTGCGCGTTCTGGACGCCGCCGATTCTGGCCGGCGCGGCCTGCAACGTCTGGGCGTCGAGGGGATACCCCGCCACCACGGCATCGTCGCCGGGGCCGGCCGGCCCGGCGAAACGCAGCGACGGCAGGCCGAGCCCGGGCACGTAGAGGACGGCGACATCCACCTGAGGGTCGTAGTAGACCACGGTGGCCGGGAAGCGCTGGCCGCCGGAGGTGGTGACGGTCTGGCTTTGCGTCACTCCCGCCACCACGTGCGCGTTGGTGAGAACGTGGTCCGATGAGATGACGAACCCGGAGCCCTCGATGGACCGCTGGCAGCTGGGCGCCACTCCCTGCACTTTCACCACGCTGCCCGCGGCGGACCGGAATCCCGGGCTGTCCAGCACCGCGGGGTCCGGTGCCGGGATGGCCAGAATGCGCTCTTCGCCGATCCCGCTGAACACCTCGGCGTAGATGTTATTGCTGGCCAGCAGCCTGCGGAAGTCGGAGAACATGGTCTTGGCCGGCGAGGGCATGAACCTGTCGAGGGTCTGCAGCACCAGCGAGCCGTTCACCTGCTGGTCCACCGTGGGGAACGGCGACTGGATCAGTACCGAGCCGACCACCCAGGCGATCAGCAGCACGGACACGATGCTGACGAGGGAGCCCCCCACCGAATCCATGACCGTCGCCGAGCGCCAGGTCACCGTCGACCGCATGGCCGCGCCGATGGTGGCGGCGATGAACTGACCCAGCACCGCGAAACCCACCAGCAAGACCACCGCCACGACATCCTGCTGGGTCTGGCCGCCGACCAGGGCCCGGGAGATGGCCGGGCCGAACTCGGCGCCGAGCAGCGCGCCGCCCACGAACCCGAAGAAGCTCAGCACGCCGACAATGAAGCCCTGCCGGTAACCCGACACGGCGAACGCGGCGACGACCACGATCAAGATGAGGTCGAGCACATCTCCGCGCACGACTTCAACGGTATAGCGTTTGCCGCGCTTCCTGGCCCGGCCACGACAATCACAAGTCCATGACCTTGGCGGTGTCCCAGGGCCGGGCCCATCCGCCGAGCGCGAGCAGCCGATCGACGAGCACGGCCGTGAAACCCCAGATGAGCATTCCCCGGACCCGGAACGCGGGCGATATGAATCCACCGGGCCCGCGCACCATCAGCCGCGCGGCGGGATCGGCCAGCTCGCTGACGCTGACCAACTCCACCGCGGCCACCTCGGCGGCGTCGACGGGCGCGACCGCACCCGGCCGCCGCCACCAGGCGAGCACCGGGACGACCCGGAACCCGGTGCGCGAGATGAACAGCTCCGGCAGGGTTCCGACGATGTCGACGCCGCTCGGGTCGACGCCCACCTCCTCGGCGGCCTCCCGCAGCGCCGCCGCAACCGGCCCCTCGTCCGCGGTGTCGATGGCCCCGCCGGGAAAGGCCGGCTGGCCCGCGTGCAGCCGCAGCCCCTGGCTGCGCTGGATGAGCAGGAGATCCGGGCCGCTGCGACCCGCGGCGAACAAGATCAGCACGGCCGACGCCCGCCCGCCGCTGGCGGGCGGCTGGACCCGGGGATCGATCTCCATCTTGCCGGCCGCGTCAGCGAGCTCGCGCAGCCAGGCCGGCACGGGCTCGCCACCCGCGGTCACGAGAATGGGCCGGGCTTGACGAGCTTCGCGGCAATCACCGGATCGGTGGGTCCCTCCCCGTACGACGGGCATAGGTGCGCGAGCCCGCACGCTCCGCAGGCGGGCCGGCGAGCGTGACAGACCCTGCGGCCATGCCAGATCATCCGCTGCGAGAGCATCGTCCAGTCGCGGCGCGGGATCAGCGTGGCCACCTCGGCCTCGACCTTCACCGGGTCGGTGCTGGCCGTCCAGCCGAACCTCCGGGCCAGCCGCCCGAAGTGCGTATCCACGGTGATGCCGGGGACACCGAACGCGTTGCCGAGGACGACGTTCGCGGTCTTCCGGCCCACGCCGGGCAGGGTGACCAGGTCACTCAGCCGCGACGGCACCTCGCCGCCGAACCGGTCGCAGAGCGCCTGCCCGAGGCCGATCAGGCTGTTCGCCTTGGCGTGGTAGAACCCCGTCGAGGCGATGATCTTCTCCAGCTCGTCGCGGTCGGCGGCCGCGTAGTCGGCGGCCGTCGGGTACCGCGCGAACAGGATCGGCGTGACCATGTTGACCCGCTTGTCGGTGGTCTGCGCGGACAGGATCGTCGCGACGAGCAGTTCGAGCGGGGAGCTGAAGTTCAGCTCGGTGTGCGCGTCCGGGTAAAGCAGGGCCAGTTCGCGGCTGATCCGGCGGGCTTGCCGGACCAGAGCGGTATCCGAAGGGGGCGCAGCAGTCACCAGTCAAGCTTAGGCGGCCACCAGGACGGTGCCGACGACGCGGACGACAATGGTGCCCGAAAGCCGGATAGAGCCCGGTCGGCGGCGTCCGGCAAGAAACGAATAAATGGTGGCCGCTGATCAGTTCCTGGCATCATTATCCCGATCACGTGATATTGCTATTGAGATCCCTTTTCGCACTATTTCGGCGAGGGCCGTCCGAGACCGGCAGCGCCCGCAGCCGGGTGCACGGCGCAGGACGACGCGTCGTAGCAGGCCGGGGCCAGCCGGGCGATGAGCGGAGCCGCCCGGGGATCAGCCGGGTTGACATGCCGCCCCAGGACGATGATCGCGACGTGGCCGGCGCCGGCCAGCTTGAGCGCGCCGGCCGACGACTGGGCGCTGGCACCTGACACCCAGCTGTCGTCCAGGAGCAGCACGCTCGCTCCAGCTGGCATCTGGCTGGCCTGGAACCGGTTCAGGTCCAGGTCACGCCCCTGGCTCCCGGGCCGGATGGCCAGCGAAGAAAGCGGCAGCCGCAGGTATGGCGATACCAGCCGGAGCAGCGGGTGCGACCCCGGCCGCCCGCACCCGGTGGGCACCACCGCCAGGCAGTCGGGCGGCGGCATGGCCGCGTGCCGCCAGACGCAGGGGCCGTGATCGTTCAGGAAGGCCAGCAGCAGCGCGAGGACCGATGTCCGGGCCGAGGCGCTGGGCGCCAGCCACGACTTGTACCGCCACAGGTCATCGGCGTAGGCCGTACCCCGGATCGCATACGAGATCGGCACCACCGCGTCCGCGAGCAGGCTGCGGCCGAGCAGGGCATGCCGCCCGCACTGATAGCAGCGGGCGAATCCCGGCCGTACCGGGCCGCGGCAGATGATACAGCTCGCCGCGGCGGCCGGCGGCGGGGACGTGCCGGCCGGACGCGGCCCGGGCGGATACAGCATCGGCGCCGATCGCAGCCGGCGCCGCAGGCCGTCCCAGCTCGCCGGGAGCGGCGCATCCCGGGGCGCAGGCTGGATCTGGCCGCGGCGATCAGGGCCGTCGGGCGCTATCATGCACCGATGCTACGGATAGGCACTGACAAAATACTGTGCGAAAAGCCTGAATGGCCGGTTGGTCGGTAGTTGTGTTCACGTCGCAATTAGTGACGGCATTTGGTCAATCTCGCTTTTGTGCCCGCCTGTTACCGCGTGATGCGGCAGAATGATGCCTGCCAGCAAGGCGGCCGGGCACTAGCGCGGCATCTCCCGCTGCCTGATGCGACTCATGCCAAGGATTCTGTGTGATCGACAGGAGCGAAACGGTATTGCCTAGCGCCAGCACTGGCGCTGCGTCCGACCACATCCTCGATGACGGCCTGGCCGAGTCGGCCTGGGTGGCCGGGGGCGGTACCGCCGGCTCCCGCCTCGACCGGGCCATCTGGGGCGCCCTGGACGTGCTGCGACGGCACTGGGTGTTCGGGCTGCTGCTGGGCGCCGGGCTCGTGCTGCGCGTCATCACCCAGTTCGGCTACGAGCCCGCGCTGCTGTTCATCGACTCCAAGAAGTACATCTTCGGGGCCAACTTCACCACTACCGAGTGGGGATCGTACGACCCGATCGGCTACACGCTCCTGGTACTGCGCCCGGTGCTGATGCTCGCGGACCTGGGCTTCGTCGCCCTGCTGCAGCACGCGCTCGGGCTCGCGATGGCGGTCGCGCTCTACGTGCTGATGCTGCGGCGCGGCGTGACCCGCTGGCTCGCCGCCCTCGCCGTCGCGCCGGTCCTGCTCGACGCCTACCAGCTGAACGCGGAACAGACGATCATGCCCGACGTGCTGTTCGAGGCGCTGCTGGTAGCGGGGATAGCCCTGCTGCTCTGGCAGCCCAGGCCGCCAATCGCCTTCATCGTCCTCGGCGGGCTCGCCCTCGGCGGGTCCGCGCCCGTCCGCCAGGTGGGCGAGGCACTGATCCTGCCCGCCCTCATCTACGTGCTGGCCGCCGCGCGTGGCTGGCGGACGCGGCTGCTGCACGGGGCGGTCCTGACTTCCTGCTTCGCGCTGCCGGTGGTGGGCTATATGGGCTACTCCGCCGTGGTCCTGCATTACGGGTTCGAGCTGTCCAACATGGGCGATGCGTACCTGTACGGCCGGGCGGCGCACGCCGCCGACTGCGCCACGCTGAAGATCCCCGCCGACGTGCGACCGCTGTGCCCCAGTCCCTCGCTCGCTGCCACTCTCGGCGTCGATGGGCTGGTCAACTCCCCGCTGGCGCCGCGGGTGAGGTACGAGCCGGTCAACGTCCAGCTCGGCGCGCCGGTCGACACCATACCGATGCAGCGTCAGCTGGCGTATGCCGTGTTCAGGCAGCAGCCGATGCGGGTGGTCGGCGACATCGCCAAGGATTCGGTGAAGATCTTCGCCCTGACCCGGGACACCGAACAGGGCGACACCCCGATCAAGCGCTGGCAGTTCCAGACCAGTTATCCGTATTATCCGCCCGGTATCACCCAGTACGGCACGAACAGCGCCAGCAAGCTCTTCGCGGCGGCGGGGGGCGGCGGACCAGCGCGCGCTTACCGGCCGGCCGCCGTCGTGCTCAGGGGCTATCAGCTGCACGGCGGGTATACCCCGGGACCGGTTTTCCTGCTCACGCTGCTGGCCGGGATAGCCGGGATCTTCACCTGGCGCAGGCGCCGTGATCTGGCCCTGGCCTGCCTGCTGGTCACCGGGAGCGCGGTGGCCGTGCTGCTGGGCGCGGACCTGTATGAATTCTCCTGGCGCTATCAGCTGCCCGCCCTGGTTACGCTGCCGGTCGCCGGCGCCCTCGGCGCCACGGCGATCATGCAGTACGTGCGCGAGCGCCGCGCCGCGGCCCCGGCCGTGGCCCGCAGGCCCCTCGGCCAGCTGGCGGCGGCCGGATCCGAGCAGGTGCCCTAGCCGATGCCGACCGCGCCTGAGGGTGCGGACGTCCGCATGCTCGCGACCGGCATCGTCTACGAAGACAGCTGGATGCGCCTGCGCCGTGACGAGATCGAACGGCGCGACGGCTCCCGCGGCACGTACGCGTACGTAGAGAAGCGTGATTTCGCGCTCGTCATCCCGGCCGAGAACGACGGCTTCCACCTGGTCGAGGAATACCGGTACCCGATCCGCCGGCGCACCTGGTCCTTCCCGCAGGGCGGGTTCCCGCACGGGCAGACGGGCAGCCCGGAAGAGCTTGCCCGGCTGGAACTCCTCCAGGAGACCGGCCTGCGGGCCCGGGTCCTGACCAGGCTCGGGTTCCTGCACTGCGCACACGGCATCACCAGCCAGGGCGGGCATTTCTTCGTCGCCACCGGGCTGGAGGCAGGCCGGCCCGAGCGAGAACACGAAGAGCAGGACATGCGCCAGGCGTGGGTATCCAGGGCCAGGTTCGAGGACATGATCAGCGAAGGCGGCATCACCGATGACTCCACCGTCGCCGCCTACGCCCTGCTGCTGATCAGCGAACGGCGGCCCGGCGGCTAGCGGCCTCAGCCAGGCACCTCAGCCGGCCAGCAGCGGCGCGAACCAGTCGCCGTGCCGCGCCACCCGGTCCAGGACCATGCCGGCGGTGAAGAACATCTCCTCTGGCCTGCGGCACGCCCGCACTTCGTCCCAGCTGACTGGCGTGGATACCGTGGGGCTCTGCCGGGCCCGCAGCGAGTAGGCGGCGACGGTGGTCTTGGACCCGTTGTTCTGGCTCCAGTCGATGAGGACCTTCCCGGTCCGCAGGACCTTGGTCATCCGGGACACGACGCGTCCGGGCTGATCACGTTCCAGGCGCTCGGCGAATGCTCTGGCTTGCTCGCTGGCCTCCTCCGAGGAGACGCCGGAGATCGGGGCGTACAGCTGGAGCCCCTTCCCGCCCGAGGTCTTGGCCAGCGGCGCGAAGCCGCCGGCCTCGAGCAGCGGCCGGAGCTCCTCAGCCACCCGGCAGCAGTCCACGATGTTGGCGGGCGGCCCCGGATCAAGGTCAAATACCAGCAGGTCGGGCTCGCGGACATGGGGCATCTGCCACATCGGCACGTGCAGCTCCAGCCCGGCCAGGTTGGCCGCCCAGATGAGGGCGGGCAGGTCGTCCACCACCAGGTAGGTCACGCTCGTCCCCCGGGCCCGTGAGCTTTCCGAGTTGACCCGGGCCGTGCGGATCCAGTCCGGCCGGTGCGCGGTGACGTGCTTCTGGAAGAAGGCCTCGCCGTCGACGCCCTCGGGATACCGCTTCAGGGTGAGCGGCCGGCCCGCGATGTGCGGCAGCAGCACGGGCGCCACCCGCTGGTAGTAGTCGAGCACCTCGGCCTTGGTGAACCCGGTCTCCGGGTACAGGACCTTGCCGAGGTTGGTCAGCGTCAGCGTCCGGCCGTCCACCCGGACGGCGACCTTGGTCTCAGTGCTCACGGACCACCAGTCTCAGGGCTCACGGACCACCTCCGCGGGGTCTTTGTCGTCGCGCAGGCCCTTGTACACCGGGGCCCGCATCCGGCCCGCCTTGGTCCACCGGTCGAAGGCCACCTCGATCACCAGCCGGGGCTCTACCCACACGGCAGGGCGGGCATGTTCGGGCGGGACCGGATCGTCGAACGGGGAGTCGGCGCGGCGCAGCGGCCGGAGCTTGTCGCCCAGCATGCGCAGCGTCTCGGCATTGAACCCGGTCCCGACGTGCCCCGCGTAGATCAAGCGGCCCGAGGCGTCGTGCACCCCGATGAGCAGGGACCCGACCTGCCCGGTCCGGTTGCCTTTCCCCGGCTTGTACCCGGCCACGACGGCCTCCTGGCTCAGCAGGTTCTTGATCTTCCGCCAGTCATCGGTCCTGACGCCGGGCGCGTACTTCGAATCGAGCCGCTTGGCCACGACGCCTTCCATGTGGTGCTGGCTGGAGACGGCCTGTACCGCCTCGAAGTCCTCGCCGGGAAAGTTCGGCGGAGTCTGCCAGTACGCGCCGGACAGCCCCAGCTCGTCGAGCAGGGCCCGGCGGTCGCGGTACGGCCGGTCGAGCAACGGCCGCCCGTCCAGCTGCAGCAGGTCGAACGCCAGGTAGGTCACCGGGTTCTGCCCGGCCAGCAGGGCCGCCTGCGCAGCCGAAGAGACGTGCATACGCGGTTGCAGCGCCTCGAACTCCGGCCAGCCCCCGGCTCCGAAGACCACGATCTCCCCGTCGAGGAGCAGCTGCTTGTGGGAGGTGGTGGCCGCGCCCAGGCCGGCCAGCTCGGGGTAGGTGATCGTGATGTCGCGTTCGGTCCTGGACATCAGGCGCACCCGGCCGCGCTCGATGTACGCCAGCGCCCGGACGCCGTCCCACTTCATTTCCAGCGCCCAGTTCTGCTTGTCGCGGGGCACCACCCCGGCCCCCGCGAGCATAGGACCTATCGCGGCAGGCAGCGGCTGCCGTTCCCGGTGAATCATCCACTGGCTGCCCCGGGTCCGGAACAGGACGTAGCCGCCCGTCACCCGTTGCCCGTGCAGCACGACCTTGACTTCATCAGGAGCCCACTTCAGCGTGTCATAGCTGCCGTGATCCCAGATGGTGACCGAGCCCGCGCCGTACTCGCCCTTCGGTATCGTCCCTTCGAAACCGCCGTACTCGAGCGGATGGTCCTCGGTATGCACGGCCAGGTGGTTGACCGCCGGGTCGGGCGGCACCCCCTTGGGCAGCGCCCAGGACACCAGCACCCCGTCGCGCTCGAGCCGGAAATCCCAGTGCAGACGCCGGGCGTGGTGCTCCTGGATGACGAACGTCCCGCCCTCCCCGGCCGGCGCCCTCCCGGCCTCGGGCCCGTCAGCCGGTTCGGACCCGGCGCCGGCCGGCGGCACTGGCTCGGGGGTGCGCGCCGCGTCCCGCTTGTCCCGGTACGCCTGCAGCTTGTCCACGTCACCCTGTCTACCCGGTTAACGGGACGGGGAACGGGTACGGCGGATCGCCGCGGCGAAAGCTCCGCTGACGCCAGCCAGTAACCGCTGCCGCAGCCGCCGGCACGCCACCCGAACCAGCAGATGACCTGCGGGTTAGATGAATCACGCGCAGCGGGGTCGGGTCGCGGCCCTACAGTGGTCTGCGTGACGGAAACCTGGCTAGTCGAACCCTCTGGCCCGCTGCGCGGCGACATCTCGGTACGCGGGTCGAAGAACGCCGTGTCGAAGCACATGGTCGCCGCGATGCTGGGCGAGGGGCCGAGCGTCATCCGCAACGCCCCCGAGGTGGGCGACGTCGACATCACCGAGGCGATGCTGCAGTCCCTCGGGTATCAGGTCGATCGTTCCGGTGCCGAGATCACGATCACGGCGGGTGAGACGGTCCAGCCCCGGGTTCCGGAGGCGTTCACCGGGTTGAACCGGATTCCCATCCTGATGCTCGGGCCGCTGCTGCACCGGACCGGTGAGGCGTTCGTGCCGCTGGTCGGCGGCGACCCGATCGGGCGGCGGCCGGTGGATTACCACGTCGCGGCGCTGCGGGCGCTGGGCGCCGAGGTCGAGGCCGGCCCGGCCGGGATCACGGCGCGGGCGGCCGGGCTGCACGGCGCCCGCATCGACCTGCCTTACCCCAGCGTGGGCGCCACCGAAACCGTGCTGCTGTCCGCCGTGCTGGCCGAGGGGAAGACCGTGCTGCGCGGCGCCGCCACCGAGCCGGAGGTGGTGGAGCTCGCGCTGTTCCTGCAGCGGATGGGCGCGCACGTCGAGCTCAGCCCGGACCGGCGGATCATCATCGAGGGCGTGCCGCGGCTGCGCGGCGCTTCGACCCGGCTGGCCGGCGACCGGATCGAGGCGTTCTCCTACCTGGTGGCGGGGCTCATCACCAGGGGCGAGGTGCGGGTACACGGCTGCCCGCAGGACCGCCTGGTCACGGCGATCAACACCCTGGCCCGGATGGGCGCGCGGTTCGACATCACCGACGACTGGATCACCGCGTCGGCACCGGAAGGGCTGCGCGCGGCGGCGGTGCACACCGACACCCATCCCGGGTTCATGACCGACTGGCAGCAGCCGCTGCTGGTGCTGTTCACCCAGGCCGACGGGATGTCCGTGCTGCACGAGACCGTCTTCGAGAACCGGCTCGTGTACGTTCCCGCGCTGCAGAAGATGGGCTGCGAGATTGAGGTGTTCGCGGCGTGCCTGGGCGGGCCCGCGTGCCGCTTCCACGACACGAACGCGGTTCATTCCGCTGTGATCAGGGGCGTGTCGAAACTGCGCGGGGCCGACGTCACCCTGCCGGATGTGCGGGCCGGATTCTCCGCCGTGCTGGCCGCCGCGGTCGCCGACCAGCCCTCGGCGCTACGCGGGATCCACCACATCGAACGTGGCTACCACCGGCCATTCGAGCAGTTCGCCTCCCTGGGCCTGATGATCCACCGGGACTGATCTGCCGGCCTGGCTAGGCTGGCTGGCATGACGACGGCGTTCGTGCTCGGCGGCGGGGGCCTGCTCGGCGCGCACCAGGTTGGCATGCTCCGGGCGTTGTCAGAAGCCGGCATCCGGCCCGATCTGGTCGTGGGTACGTCGATCGGAGCCATCAACGGCGTGTTCGTGACGGCCGACCCGCCCGGGGCGGCGGCGCGGCTGGACCGGATGTGGCAGGGCGATGAATTGCGGGCCGCGTTCAGCGAGAAGATCTGGGGCCGCGCGGCCCGGCTGGCGCGTTCCGGCACGCACCTGCACTCCCTGGAGCCGCTGCGGCGCGTGCTGGATGACGCGCTGCCCGGGCATGACTTCGCGGACCTGGAGCTGCCGTTTCAGTGCGTGGCCGCCAGCATCGAGACCGCGAGCGCCCGCTGGTTCGGCAGCGGCCCGGTTGTGCCGGCGGTCCTGGCCTCGTGCGCGGTACCGGGGCTGCTGCCACCGGTGCAGATCGACGGCACCCACTACTTCGACGGCGGCCTGGTGGACTCCATCCCGGTCGGACGGGCCGTCGCACTGGGCGCCACCACGGTCTACGTGCTGCAGGTCGGCCGGATCGAGAGCCCGCTGGAGGTCCCCGCACGTCCGTGGGAGGTCGGGCTGGTGGCGTTCGAGATCGCCCGCCGTCACCGGTTCCACGAGGAGATGTCGTCGCTGCCCTCCGGCGTCAGCGTTCACATCCTGCCCACCGGCGGGGACGGGCTCCCGCCAGGACTGTCACAGTTCCGTTACCGCGACAGGGCTAAAGTGAAGCACAGTATCGAACGCGCGCACACGGCGTCCGCGAGCTACCTCGCCGCGCTGGCCCGGCATTGATCTGGCCGTCGTCCCACGGGAGGGGCCTGATGCTCCCACCCAGGCTGGTCCGCCGGCTCGTGCTGGCGCCGGTGGTGATCGTCATCGCCCTCGGCGTCATCCTCCTGTCGCCCCTGCTGGCCGTGCTCGCGTTGCTGTTCGGGCTGGCCGGGCTGTCGCGCGCGGGCCGGATGCGCAACCTTCGGCTGTTGTCCTTCGCGGTGGTTTGGCTCACCGCGGAGATCGTGGCGCTATTCATCCTGCTGGGCCTGTGGATCATCAGCGGGTTCGGTGGCCGGCTGCGCACCGAGCCTCATCAAAGCCGCCACTACGCGGTCATCCGGCGGTTCCTTGACACGCTGTACCAAGGCGCGGAACGGACCTACGGACTGCGGGTCGAGGTCGAGGAGCCAGAGCTCACCGCCGGGGAGAGAGTAGCTCGGCTGGCCCGGCCGATCATCGTGATGAGCCGACACGCGGGGCCCGGGGATTCGTTCCTGCTCGTTCATCAGCTGCTGAGCGTCTACGGGCGGCGGCCACGGGTGGTCATGAAGGCGGCGCTGCAGTTCGACCCCAGCCTGGACGTGGTCGGCAACCGGCTGCCGAACGTGTTCGTCCATCACCGCCAGACCGGCGAGAGCATCTTCACCGAGCAGATCGAGCGGCTGGCCCGCGGGCTGGATCCGGCCGGGGCGCTGGTGATCTTCCCGGAGGGCGCCAACTGGACGCCGGCCCGCTGGCGCCGTGGCATCCGGCGGCTGGAACATGCCGGCCGCGGGGACCTGGCCGCCCGGGCCCGGGACATGCCCAACCTTCTCCCGCCGCGAGCGGGAGGGACGCTGGCTGCCGTCACCGCCTGCCCCGAGGCTGACGTGATCTTCGTGGCGCACGTCGGGCTGGACACGATCCTCAGCGTCGGCGACGTCTGGCGGAGGTTCCCGGTCGGCCAGGTCATCCGCGCGAAGTGGTGGCGGGTCCCCTTCGACCAGGTGCCGCGTGCGGCCGGCCACGAGGCCCAGGTGCGGTGGCTGTATGACTGGTGGGAGCGGATCGACGGCTGGATCACCGAGAACCGGCCCGGCGGAGCCGCGGTTCGGGTGGCCTCCCTGCCCGAGACCGGCTCGGCCGAGCCAGTCGGTGAGTTATCCGCGCCGGGATGCGCTGGAGCCAAGGCCCGGTACTGACAAAGGCCCCGCTGGCCTAGCGGCTCACGGCCCGGCCCCGGTACCGGCGGGCGTAGGCGATGTTGGTGATCGCGATGACGATCCAGATCAGCGCGATCAGGATTACCTGGGCGGTACTCACCGAGCTGGTGCTGGACAGCACGGATGCGTGGAATGATCCCAGATCGATGACGGCCTTGGGTGCGACTCCGCTGGACGGCCAGGACCGCAGGACCACAGCCGTGGCGCCGATGCCTAGCCCGACCGAGCCCAGGCCCATGGCCAGGCTCGTCCAGGCGGGCTGGCTGGGCTGGAGGGCGGCCTGAACGCCACGCTCGGCCAGCCTGGCGTCCACCTGCTTGTCGATTTCCGAGCTGATCTTCTCGACCAGCCCTTCGGCCACGGCGCCGTCATACGCCCGGCCGAGTTCGGTATGTACAGCCGCTGCTGCGGCGACGTCCTGATGTGCCTGTTCGTCCATTGGGCCAAGATATGTCGCGATGGCGTGCCTGACAATTGGCATCAGGCCGCCTGCTCGCCGGAGCGGGCCCTACCAGGTCTCGTGCGCCTCCCGGTCGAGTGGGTGGCAGCCACGGCTGGGGCCGACGGGACCTACCGGATCAGGGGCCGGCGTCTACCATCGACCTGACCAGGGTTCCCCGCTGGACTCCCGTGGTGTACTCCCTGCTGAGGATGCCGAACTCGAGCATGTCCGTCGCCACCCGCTGGATGCCCGTCTCGTCCACCGGGCCAGTCGGATAGCCGGGCAGCGCCATCGCCGCGGTCACCTGGGGCGGCAGCTGGTCGTACCGGGCCATGGCGGCCTGGACCGCAGCGGCGTCGCTGTTGGCGAGCGCCTGCCCGGCCTCGATCGCGCGCACGAACGCGGCTGCCGTGTTCGGGTACCGCTCCGCCCAGGCCCGGGTGGCGACGTAACCGTCAATGGGGAAGTTGAAGGTAGTGCCCTGGTCGAGGTCCGCCAGCACCCGCTCACCGTACTCCTCGCCCGCCACGGTGATGTAGGGCTCGGCCAGGAACGCGGCGTCCCACGCGCCGTCCCTGAGCTGCCCGGGCATCGCCGGGAAGCCTCCCTGGTCGGTGACGAAATGCACCTTCCTGGGCGAGATCCCGTGCTCGGCCAGCAGCGCGCTGACCAGCAGCGTGCCGATGCTGTTGGTTCCG
>Ga0187780_10002246_pt1 | contig 14538 bp, 14 predicted proteins | sample 1015_Q2_SP10_20__FD_132429 | JGI IMG/M metagenome (GOLD analysis project Ga0187780, IMG submission 132429) | Tropical peat soil microbial communities from peatlands in Department of Meta, Colombia - 1015_Q2_SP10_20_MG | ecosystem: Environmental > Terrestrial > Soil > Wetlands > Peat | place... | reverse complement strand
CCGGCAGTGTTCCCGGCTTACCTATTACGCTCCCAACCATCTGATCTCCCTTGGTGTAGGTAGGATCGAGGTGGGTCCCCACCGCCACCAGCCCGCCTGGGCCGACCTTGTCCGCGGCGCCAGCCCCAGTCTCCAGACTGGAAACCCTGGTGACGATTGGGACATATTTCCCGCTCCTATCGTCAATCATGCCTGGTTTCAGTTCTACCTCCTCCCCTACCTTAAGCTCCCCTCGAGTGAGGCTCCCCCCAAGGACTCCTCCGGAGAGCCTAGCGACTTCAGCACCCGGCCTGTTTACGTCGAAGCTCCTTACGACGTACATCAGAGGATTTGCTGCTGCGTCCCTCTTCGGCGTGGGGATTACGTCCTCAAGCGCTTCAATGAGGGCGTCTATGTTGAGCCTCTGCTGAGCTGAGATGGGGATGATGGGGGCAGACTCGGCAACGGTACCCTGGACAAACTTCACGATTTGAGACTCATTCTTCTCCGCCTCGGAGTCTGTGACCAAGTCGACCTTGTTCTGGGCAATCACGATTCGCTTCATGCCGAGCATCTGCAGGGCCTGAAGATGCTCCCTGGTCTGAGGCTTGGGCACCGGCTCGTTGGCTGCTATGACCAAGAGAGCACCGTCCATCAGGAATGCTCCGGCGAGCATGTTGGTCATGAGACTCTCGTGGCCAGGACAATCGACGAAGCTCACGGCCCTGAGGAACGTCGTTTTTCTGCCGCATATTGGGCACCTCTCGCTGGTTGAGTAGGATCCCACGCCGTGATCCTGGGCGCACTGGTAGAACGCAGCGTCGGCGTACCCCACCTTGATAGTGATGCCCCTCTTCAGTTCCTCACTGTGTGCGCTCGCCCAGATTCCTGTAATGGCTTGAGTAAGGGTCGTCTTCCCATGATCAACATGCCCAGAGGTGCCTATATTGACCTCGGGCTGCTTGGGAAGGGGAGGCTTCTCCGCAGTCTGCTCCACGAGCTTCTGCTCAGACAAGAAACATCGCTGCTTCACAGGGGGTTTTTAACTAATGCCGAGACGCAGAGAAGTATCGTCGGTCTGGTTAGGCGGCCCAACCAGGCTCGTTGGCCAATCGTCGTCCTGACAATTCAAGAGGCGTCCAAGGGAATGTATTTATCACGTCACTTCGGGTCGAGACCTCGTCCCCGGGGAAACCATTGAGAGCGATAGTACTGTCCGGAGGCCTCGGCATGAGGCTCCGTCCCCTCACCGACGACAGGCCCAAGGCTCTGATTCAAATTAAGGGGCGTCCTATCGCCGAGTACCAAATAGACTGGCTTGCGAAGGGGGGAGGAGTAGATGAGGTAACGTTTGCCTGCGGCTACAAGTGGGAGAAGTTGCAGGAGCACTTTGGTTCGAGTTTCAAAGGAACATCCATCGACTACTCGGTCGAAGACGAGCCCCTGGGAACGGGGGGAGCAGTCAAGAGGGCCCTGTCGAAGCATCCAACCGAAGAAATCTGCGTCGTCGCAAACGGCGACATCATAACGGACCTTCCCCTCTCTCGGATGATCGATGCTCACAGGCAGGCCGGGGAGATCTCCGCCTCGATGTTGGTAGTCCCCTATCGCTCGAGGTTCGGGGTGGTGAAGATTGACAAGTTGAAGATGGTCAGGGGCTTCGATGAGAAGCCGGCGTTCCCAGATGTCTGGATCAACGGAGGGGTGTACGTCCTCAACGCGAAGAGGGCAAAGAAGTACCTCCCAGACTCTGGGGACATCGAGCGGGAGACGTTCCCGAAGCTGGTGACCAGAGGCGAGCTCCTTTCATACCCGCACTACGGCGAATGGATTTTCGTGGACTCGATTAAGGACCTCATGCAGCTTGAGGAATCAATGAACGTCGTGACCTGAAGAAAGATTTTAGGCGGCCGGCCGAGCCATGCCGACCATGTCCGATTTCAATAAAGCAGTGGAGGCCTCTCAGGTACCCCCAGATACCATGCTCACGGTCGAGGTTGGAGGTGATTCCGTGCTGATTGCTAATGTCGATGGCAAGTACTATGGGATGGGAGCTATCTGCACTCACGAGCAGTGGGACCTCTCGGAAGGGACCCTCGAAGACACCGCAGTGACCTGCGCTGGCCACGGCACCGTGTGGGACCTGAAGACTGGGAAGGGGGTGTTCGACGAACCGGTACCCAACGAGCCTCTCTATGACGTGAAGGAAGAGGGCGGTTTCCTCTACGTGAGGAAGCACTGAGACTGCGCCCTCATCCCGCCTCTGCCTGGGCCGGGTAGAATATCAAAGAAGTTTCTAACGCATAATTACACGACTTCAAAAGGCCTTCCCAGTTGTCAGCAGGGGCTCGGGAGCATAGGCGTACGACTCCCTTCAAGAGGCTGGGGGGGTTGGTCTACAGGCGGAGAAGGATCATAGTAGTCGCTTGGATTCTCGCACTCATCCTGCTGATTCCGGTCATCATGACGGTGACCAATTCCACTTCTCTGAACGAAGGGGCAGCATCAGGGAGCCAGCTGGAGTCTGTGCAGGCGTCAAACCTGATCTCTGCCCAATTCTCTAGGACCGTCGCCAATAGTACGCTGCTGGTGGTGGTGAAGGGATCGAACGTCACCTCTCCCGCAACGCAGGAATTCGTCAGCGGATTGGTGCACTACCTGGAGACTGATTCGGGACTGAAGGGGCTCAATCAGACCATTGACGTGTATTCGCCGCTTTACTCAGCGATAAAAGGGGTCAACGGGGCTACCTACTCTGCGGTCAGGGGAGCAAACGCCACTGCCAGGCTGCTCTTGGGTGTCCCCGCACTCTATTTCGGGGCGTGGGTACAATCCTATACCAAAACCGGGAACACGACCCATGCCGATGAGACCGCGTTCAGCTACGCCGCTGATACGCTCTCGAGCGCCAACGCCACCGCTTACAACGACTATTCCTCCCACGTACTCTCCTTATTCAATTCCGAGTGGACTTCATCATGGTCGAATGGTCAGCTTTCAGGTCTCAATCTCACCGGCCGGGCTTCGTACGCCGCTCGCCTTGCCGGCCTAGAGTACGTCGACGCCCGCATGCCTGCCTCGAAGGCCTTCGACTCCGCACTACTCGGTTCGATCACCCTGGCAGAGTATGTCGCCGGCTCTGGAGAGGCGAACCTGCGAATCGTCTCCTTCGCCCAGAACTACGTTTCCAACTCAACTGGACTCTCGCTCCAGTTCGTGAGCGCCGCCTACGGACTCGGAAGGACGTATGACAATTCTTCCCTGTATTCGCTGACCGGAGACATCCTATGGAGACCGAGCGAGTATGGCGTCACCAGCGCCCTATCCACGCTGATTTCGTCCCTCGTCTCTCCAGGTCGGGACATCACGCTCGTAACCCTCAACCTGGACCGGTCGTCGAACGAGAACGTCATCGCGCTGAGGTCTGCCGTGTCCACGGTGCTTGGCAGTGCCGATGCGAGTTCCGGCGTCCAGTCCGCAATGGTGACCGGAGGGGATGCCATATCCTACGATTTCGGGCAGTCGGCGCAGTCCGACCTGAGCCTCATACTCCCGGTGACAATTATCCTGTTGATCGTCGCCACGGGCCTCTTCTTTCGGTCCATCCTCACACCTTTCGTGACACTCGGCGCCATTGGAATTGCCCTCGGAATCTCGCAGGTATTCATCGTCCTTGTGGCCACCTTCATCGCCAAGGTGGACTTTACGGTTCCCACGATTCTGCTCACGATCCTCATCGGAGTGGGCACTGACTACAGCGTCTTCATTCTTGCCAGGTACAGGGAGGAAAGGGTGAACGGCTCCTCGGTCCAGCAGGCGATGGAAACATCTGTCACATGGGCTGGTGAGAGCATCACTACCAGCGGGGCGACTGTCATCATCTCGTTCCTCGCCCTTGCCTTCACATCTGTGGTCTACCTGAGGACCATCGGATATGTGGTCGGGCTTGGCGTGCTTGTGGCGCTACTAGTCGCGTTGACCATGGTGCCGGCCGTGGTGAGCATTGTAGGGGGCCGGGTGTTCTGGCCCTACTCGGGAGAACGCTTTACCAGGTACTCCTTGTCTGTCCTCGAGAAGCTCAGGATGAGGAGGGGCTACTTTTCCAAGACTGGTGCCTTCGCTGTGAAAAGGGCATGGGTGCTTATCGTTCTCGCGCTGGTGGCGACCGGTCCCGCGGTCTATGTCTACGCAACGACGACTCCCACTTTCGACTTCCTCTCGGCGGCGCCTGCAAACCTCGAGTCCGTCTCGGCTTCGAACCAGCTTACTGCGGCGTTCGGCAGCGGGACACTTTTCCCCACCTACGTAGTCATGACATTCTCCCAGCCCGTGGTAGATGGTCACGCATTCAACTCCTCTGAAATGGGGGCGGTCCAGCGGGTAACTTCCTACCTGCTCGAGTCCCCGGACGTGAGGAACGTCAGCAGCCCGACACTGGTGTATGGACGCGAGGTAGACTACAATGGAACCAACTTGTCCACCAGCGAGGGCGCTAGGACCTTTGGGGGGGCCCTCCAGAGCATCGGCAGGGACAACAAGACCGTGCTCTTCACGATCAACTTCAACATCGATCCAGATTCCGCCAGGGCAATCTCAGACGCCCAGTCGATGCGCCAGACTCTCCATTCGCAGTACAGCTCGACTCATGGTGTCACGGGAATCTACGTCGGAGGAGAGACGGGGTCCATCCTAGACACGAAGAACGTATTCGACTCCCAGTTCAACACCGTAGTCCCAATCGTCGCCGTGGGGGTGGCACTAGTCCTCCTTGTGGTCCTCGGATCCTTCGTCCTTCCAGTGTTCGCAGTCTTATCTATCCTAATGAGCATCATTTGGACCCTGGCTGCGACGCAGCTCCTTTTCAAGCAGTTCTACAACTTCCCCCTGCTCTTCATCACTCCCTTCTTCCTCTTCGTGACCCTGCTTGGCCTCGGGATGGATTACAACATCTTCATCCTCACGAGGGTACGCGAAGAAGCCACCAAAGGGAAGCACATCAACGACGCCATAGTGGGAGCTATCGAGCAGACCGGTGCCGTGATAACCGCTGCAGCGATCATCCTGGCAGGATCCCTTGGCGCCCTGATGATATCCAGCGATCTCCTCCTAAGACAGCTTGGGTTCTCGTTCGCCTATGCGATTCTGATCGACGCGTTAGTGGTCAGGACCTACCTGGTCCCCGCTGTCATGTCGAAAATAGGTAGGTGGAACTGGTACAGCCCCATCCCAGTCCTCAACCGCTCAAGGCATCTCTTCGAGGAAGAGACTGCGACTTCCAGCACGGCTTAAAGCAGAGCAAGGACCGGACACACCATTGCAGGCTCGCGACGGTGCTGAAGTGGACGAAGAGGTCTTGGAGGAGGGATGCTACTACCTCTCGCGCCTCGGCCTCACAGCTGAACAGCTCGAATCCCACTTCGGCTTGCCTCCAGCGAAGGCTGATAAACTCGCGAAGTCCTATGAAGCAAAGATCAGTTCCGGAAAGGTGACTCCAGGCGACTTCGACCGGGCCTTCTGGGAAGGCGTGAAGAAGGAAGCTGAGGGAGACGTCAAGCTCACGTTTCTGTCTGAGAAGGGTTTCCATCACGGCTGGAAGTCCGATCTGGAGAAGCTTGATGGTCCGGCTCTGTTGTCGATCTACGAGTCAAGCAAGGACTTCCTGAACGCGGATCCAAATCAAAAGTTCCTAGATTTCCCTCCTCCGAAGGGGTACGATCCGCTGGCCATTGACAGGGAGATACGCAAGGCCGTTGGAGTGGTCCAAGAGCTGCTCGAAAACAGGTGGGCTTCGGAGAAAAGTTCCGGCAGCCACAAGGCTGTCAAACCTTAAAACTCCCGCAAAGTCAGTCGAACTCGAAAAAAGTTGCCGCTGGACTCGGTCGAGAGGGACAAGCTGACCGCGGTCCTTCGCCAGTTCCAAGGAAGAAAGGTCCTCGTGATTGGCGACCTCCTCGTTAGCCGATTCGTCGAGGTTGCAGCCCGCAAGCTTGCCCGGGAGGCGCCGGTCCCTGCAGGAGACTTTGTCGGACAGACCCTTCTCCCAGGAGGCGCAGCTAACCTATCGAGAGAACTGGTTTCGCTTGGGGCTTCCGTCAGCCTCGTAGGGCTGGTGGCCTCCGACGAATACGGTAACTGGTTGAAATCGGAATTCTCCAAGTACGGGCTTGACGCCGGAGGGGTGATAACGGACCAGAGCAGGCCCACCTCGCTCAGGACCTGGTACATGGTCAACACGTTCCATATGCTTCGCATCGACAAGGAAGACAGGAGGGACGTACCACTTGCCATGGCGAAGAGACTTCTTGCAGAATCCGAACCTCGCATCAAAAATGTCGACTGCGTGATACTCTCAGACTACGACCGTGGTGTCATCACGAGTTACCTGATTGGAGGGGTGGTAGCAGCAGCCCGCGCTTCTGGCAAGATTGTGCTCGGTCAGCCTAAGATGCACCACTACTTGGACTTCTCCGGCGTGACCTACGTGAAATCGAACCTGGAGGAAGCAGAGCACGCCACGGGAATGGCCATGGTGAACGAGACCAGCCTCAGGAACATGGCCGTGAACCTCCTCAGCCGCCTCGAGGCCAAGGCTATACTGATCACACGAGGAGACCAGGGCGTTGCACTTTTCGACAAGGACAACGTGACACTCTTCCCACCCATAAGAGGTCGGAAGAACCTCTTCAGCAAGGTAGGCGTGCGGGACGCGATGACAGGGGTCTTCGGCCTGTCTGTAGCATCGGGCGGGAACCCATACCAAGCAGCGGTACTAGCCAATGTAGCGGGAGAGGCACGGAGCGAACTCCCCCGAATAGCGTCGCTTTCGCTACAAGAGCTGGAGGCAAGGACAGAGGGGGTCGAGGAGCTCGTGAAGAGGATTGTGCAGGCCCCGGTGAAGAGATAGTGGAGACAGCCCAGGAAGTAGTCAGGCTGAAGGAGACAGCCAAGAACACGCGCAAGCTGATTCTCGAGGCCCTCGCTGAAGCAGGGTCGGGTCACCCAGGGGGCTCGCTCTCGGCCGTGGAGCTGCTTGTCACCCTCTACTTTCACGTGATGCGTCACGACCCAAAGAACCCGAAGTGGGAGGACAGGGACAGGTTCTTCCTCAGCAAAGGACATGCCGCCCCGCTTCTCTATTCGATCCTCGCCCAGGCCGGCTATTTCCCAGTCGAAGAACTAATGACGCTTAGAAAGACAGGCTCGCGGCTGCAGGGACACCCTTCGATGGGCATCCCTGGTGTGGAGGCGCCTGCGGGCTCGGAAGGAATCGGCCTCTCGCTCGCCGTCGGGACATGCCTCGCGGCGAAGCTCGACGGAAGGTCGTTCAGGACCTACGTGCTCATGGGGGACGGGGAACAGCAGGAGGGACAGATCTGGGAAGCTGCCATGTCAGCTTCGAAGTATCGACTTGACAATCTCACCGCTGTCATAGACAGGAACGGCATCCAGCAGGATGGCCTCACGGAGCAGGTCATGCCCTTGGAACCGCTTGCGGCCAAGTGGCGTGCTTTCAACTGGAACGTAATTGAAGTCGATGGTTACGACTTTACCCAGTTGATGGACGGATTCGACCTTGCGGCTAGCACCCGGAACCGGCCGACGGTCATTGTGGCGCATACGGTGAAGGGGAAGGGAATCTCCTTCATGGAGTGGTCCCCACACTATCACGGAACGCCACCAGCAAAGGACAAGCTTTCCGACGTGCTCAGTGAACTGGAGTAGTCAATTGAGCGAGATCAAGATCGCCCCGTCGATATTGGCGTGGGACTTGGGTGACCTCGAAGGGGGAATCGAGATTTCCGTGAAGGGAGGGGCCGACCAGGTACACCTCGACGTCATTGACGGCCACTTTGCTCCGAACATAACGTTCGGCCCTGGGACGGTGAAAGCGCTCCGCAGTAGGTGCAACCTGAAATTCGACACGCATCTGATGATAGAATCTCCCCACCTCTATGTTGACAAATTCCTGGAAGCTGGCTCTGACCTGCTCACTTTTCACGCCGAGGTGCTGAACGGCTCGAGGTTCGATGACCTTTACCGCGCGGTTCACGCGAAGGGGAAGGAGATGGGTCTGGCGATAAAGCCAAAGACCGAGCTCCCCCGATGGGCTTCAGACCGGCTGGACAGGGTCTCTACCCTTGTGGTAATGACGGTCAACCCCGGGTTCAGCGGCCAATCCATGGACATGTCGGTGATGCCAAAGCTGCAGAAGATAAGCGCCATCGTAGAGCACAAAGGGCTCATGACAGACATAGAGGTGGACGGTGGGGTCGAGCCGGAGAACGTCCAAGAAGTCGTTAAGAGGGGTGGGAATGTGCTGGTTGCTGGTGCGGGCGTTTATGGAAAGAAGGACCCGGTCAACGCGATATCGGTGCTCAGGGAGCGTGCGCTGCAGGTGAGGAAGGCGCAATGATGCTCTCGAAGCAGGCTGCAATGAGAGATGCCTACGGAGAGGCATTGCTTGAGCTTGGGGCGGCCAATCGGAATGTGGTCGTCGTCGGCGCCGACACCACTGGGTCCCTGAAGTCAGGTGTGTTCGGTACCAAGTACCCGGAACGCTTCTTCAATGTGGGAATCGCGGAACAGAACCTCGTCTCAATCGCTGCGGGACTGGCGCTGACAGGGAAGGTTGCATACTCCGGGACGTACGCCATTTTCGTCCCAGGCAAGTGCGTCGACCAGATACGCAACAATATCTGCTACCCCAACCTGAACGTCAAGCTTGTCTGTTCCCACGGGGGTATTTCCGTGGGACCTGACGGTGCATCCCACCAGCAGGTGGAGGACATCGCAATAATGAGGGCAATCCCGAAGATGAAGGTGATAGTCCCTGCCGACGCCCCTTCGACCAAGGAGATCGTCAAAGCCATCGCGTCCATTCCTGGACCATTCTACGTGAGGCTCACGAGGGCGGCCACCCCGGTTGTCTACGAAGGGGGGTTCGAATACAAATTCGGAGAGGCCAATGTCCTGCGGGACGGCAGCGATGTCGTTGTCTTTGCCTGCGGCATAATGGTCCCCGAGGCGCTGAAGGCTGCCGACTCTCTGAAAGCCAAGGGGGTCACTGCGGCTGTTGTGGACATGCACACCGTGAAGCCCATCGACTCGGAAACGATTTTGAGGTTCGCGCAGAGGTGCGGGAGGGTCGTAACGGCGGAGGAGCACAACATTCTCGGCGGGATGGGTTCTGCCGTCGCAGAGGTCCTCGGAGAAGGGCGCCCGACACCCATTAAGCGAGTCGGCGTGATGGACACCTTTGGCGAAAGCGGGGACCCGGGTGAACTCCTGAAGAAATATGGCCTAACTGCGGCCAACATCGAGCAGACCGCCGCCCACCTGGTCCTTTCAAAATAGCCTTTAATATCAAACTGAGAGGTCGGAGCTAGAATGAAGCTCTTTCTCGACACTGCGAATATCACACAGATCAAAAAGCTGAATCAGATGGGCATCGTGGACGGGATCACCACCAACCCCACCCTAGTGGCAAAGGAGCCGGGGGAGTTTGAGGATATCATCGCCGCCATTTGCAAGGAGGTGAAAGGAGACGTGAGCGCTGAGGTCGTCTCGACGAACTTCGAGGGCATGGTGTCGGAGGCGAAGCATCTTTCCTCTATCGCCCCCAATGTCGTCGTCAAGATTCCAATAATCCCAGTGGGGCTGAGGGCGACCAAGGCAATCAGCGGATTGGGAATTCGGGTCAACATGACACTCGTCTTCTCAGCCAACCAGGGGCTGCTCGCCGCGAAGGCAGGCGCGTCCTTCATCAGCCCCTTCATAGGGCGACTCGACGACATCGGGCAGCGCGGGATGGAGCTTGTGGAGGACCTTGTCAAGATCAGAAACAACTACAACCTGAAAGCCGAGGTCCTTGTAGGGAGCATCAGGCACCCACAGCACGTCCTCGAGGCGGCGAAGGTCGGGGCGGACATCGCGACAATGCCCCCAGAGGTGATGGAGAAGATGATTCAGCACCCCCTCACCGACTCGGGCCTCAAACGCTTCCTGGACGACTGGGAAAACGCGAAGAAAGCGAAAGCCTCCATTACCGTGTAGAGCAACAACAACTTTTTACGAGGAGACCATCGGCATAGCCTCATGAAGACCTACACCTTACCACCATTGCCGTATGCATACGACGCTCTCGAACCACACATTTCAAAGCAAATCATGACGCTTCATCACGACAAGCATCACCAAGCCTACGTCACCGGAGCCAACGCTGCCATGGATAAACTGGATAAGGCGCGGAAGGGAGAGATGCAGATTGACGTCAGAGCCGTGCTCAGAGACTTCAGCTTCAATGCGGACGGTCACATACTCCATTCCCTGTTCTGGCCAAACATGGCTCCACAGGGGACTGGAGGCGGCACCCCTGGAGGCAAGCTAGCTGACAGAATCAACCAAGATTTCGGGGGCTTCGACAAATTCAAGGCACAATTCTCTGACGCGTTCAAGACAATCGAGGGGAGTGGGTGGGCGATGCTCATCTACGAGCCCGCAAGTGATCAGCTCATTATCTCACAGATAGAGAAGCACAACCTGAACCATATAGCCCAATCGGAGGTCATTCTCTGCTCCGACGGCTGGGAACACGCGTTCTATCTCCAATATCTCAACGATAAGGCAAAATACGGCGAAGCGTGGTGGAATGTTGTCAACTGGTCTGAAGTCGACGCCAGGCTTGGGAAAGTCGCAAGGTAGCGCTTTCCCCCCTCCTTTTGTGTCCGGTCATCTTGTAGGCGTCTTCTGCCTGTCGCACACAGTCAGCTATCTCCCTCGCGGTCTCCTTTGTCATCAGCTTCTTCCGATATACAGCCTTTCGAATTTGTGTTTGATTTCCAATCTCGCCGAGCCGCCTAGCCACCTGAAGTCCAGCCTCTTGGATGTGGAGATCTGATTGGGCACCGGCCCGTCCCTATCGACTCCCGTCGCGGGGTTCCAAAGCCTCCTGTTGACCGTACGTGCCTAGATAACACAGGACAGGATAGTGGCTATTCTGGAGGGGAGTTGAGCAAGGCTGGTGAGGCCTGAGGTTCTGTCCGCCTAGTGATGTGCTAGTATCTTCGCGTAGGTGCCGCTCGCTCGAGCCAGGTGGTCCAGATCCTTTTCTGTGTGGCAAGTCGAGAGCCCGCATGGATGCCCTGGTAGAACGAAGATGCCCTGCGACATCAGATGGAGGCCGTACTCCACCTTCGTCCGCCTGTCCTCATCTGCGGCTTCTTCTGCGCTTCTAGGTTCTGGCCCGAAGTGAGTCAGAAAGAGTGACCCCAGCCCGATCGTGTGAGTCTCCACCCGCTGCTGGTCAAATTCTTCGTCAATCCTCTTTCTAAGCGCAGCTCCTTTTTTCTTCAGCGCCGGGTAGATTCGGTCAGCATGATTGCGCAAGTATCTTAGGGTCGTGAGGCCAGCAACCATCGTCATCGGGTTCTCCGAGAATGTTCCTCCGCCGATTGACACGAACCTCGACTTGTTTGATGGGTCCGCAAGGGCTAATATCTCTCTCCTGCCGCAGACCAGCCCGAGAGGCATCCCGCCTCCGGCAGTCTTGCCGAGCGTGGCCAGGTCTGGCTTGACTCCGTACCATTCTTGTGCCCCTCCCAGGGCTAGTCTGTAACCTGTGATTATCTCGTCGAACGCGAGTAGGGCTCCAGATCTGTCCGCAAGCTCACGCAATCCCTTCAGATAGTCTCTTTCGGCAGGGATGCACCCCCCCGCACCGAGTACAGGTTCTAGGAAGATGGCGGCCGTGTCCCCCTTGGAGCGATTCACCTCGACCTCAGCTGCGCCGAGATCGTTGAACCTCACGTTGCGCACGTGGGCCTGCTCCTCCTCTAGGATTCCTGCACTCTCAGCCCTATCGAACGGCTGGTGGACTCCCTTATTCAGCTCGGTGTTGAAACCGTGCCATCCTCCCGCCATTTTAATGATCGTCCTCTTCCCCGTGAAGGCCCGCGCAAGCCTAACCAGGTACATGGTCGCTTCTGCCCCTGTGTTGCAGAGCCTCATCGCTTCTGCGCAGGGCACCGTTTTCTGAATCTCCTCCCCGAACTCGACCGAAAGCCTGCTCCCCATGCCATAGTGAGTGCCTCTAGGAGCCTGCTCTCGAAGGGCATCAACCACCACCTTGGGGGAGTGGCCAAGCAGGTGCGCCATGTGCCCCAGCCAATAGTCAGTGTACCTGTTGCCGTCCTCGTCCCAGATGTGCTGCGCCTTCGCCCTGCTCACGAATATCGGGTATGGCTCGTAGAACCTGGCGTTGTGATTGATCCCGCCAGCGAATACCTCTCTCGCCCTTTCGAAGAGCTTCTTCGATTTCCCAGTCCGCGCCACGTACCCCTCGGTGAACACTTCTCCGGCTTATTCTCCACTATTTCAAATTCCTTTCCTCGCGCAAGAGTCAATTATCACCCGTTATGCCTGGTCGTGCGGCCGGATGGAATTCACTGTCTCCCTAGACTCCCCCCTCAGCCTCGAGTACACCCTGGATAGCGGCCAGCTTTTTCGCTGGGAGAGGAGGGGAGAGTGGTGGTGGGGGGAGGTCTCCGGGGGGGTGCTGAGGATGAAGCAGGAGGGGGACCTCCTCATGTGCTCATCTAATTCGGACCGCCTCGACAGCGAGTTCGTAACGCACTACTTCCGGCTGGACGTCGACCTGGACCACGTGCTCGCGACCATCTCAAACGACGAGACGATAAGTCGTGCTGTGGAGAAATTCTACGGTTTGCGAATAGTGCGCCAGGACACCTGGGAGTGTCTCGCCTCCTTCGTCCTTGCAACCAACGCCAACATTCCGCGGATCAAAAAGATGGTGGCAGCCATATGCTCGCGATTCGGGGGCGCCTTCGAGTTCGAAGGAGAAAAGCGAACCACATTCCCCACGGCGGACGAACTTGCAAAGGCCAACGAGAAAGACTTGCTCGCCTGCGGCCTCGGCTACCGTGCGCCCTTCCTCAAGAGAGTGGCCACCTCCATCGCCGAAGGGAGAGTGGACTTCACCGCAATCGCCAGCCTCGGCTATTCCGAATCGCGGAAACTTCTCATGACCGAACTGCTCGGTCAGAAACTGCTGCTCGGCGTCGGCCCCAAGGTCGCAGACTGCGTGCTGTTGTATTCATGTGGAAAAGACGAGGCTTTCCCCATCGATGTTTGGATTGCGAAGGTGCTCAACACTTCTTACCCGGCCCTCTTGGGACCAGCGCTGACCCGGAGGTATAAGGCCGAAAGGAGAGCGAAGCTCTCCCCTTCCGACTACGACAGAATTTCGGCGAGGGCCCGGGCGTACTTTGGGAAGTTCGCGGGCTACGCCCAGCAGTACCTATTCATGGCCGCCAGGGAAGGGTCCGAGTGAGCTAAGATGCCGCTTTCTTCTTCGGTTTTGGCTTGCGCCTTACAGCTTTCTCCGCCTTCACGGCTTCCTCCTTAACCTTGCGCTCGACCTTCTCTCCTTCCTTCTCCACCTTGATGGCTTCTTTTTTCACTTCCCTTCCGACTTTCTCGATTTCTTCCTCTACCTCTCTTGCGGCCCCCTCAATCCTCTTGGCTGCCCCGGGGTGAGAAGTCCAACTTTTCAGGGAAGCGATATTGCTTTCGATAATACTCCGCCTCCTCGGGTCAAGCCTCACCCCCCAGTCGGAAGCGAGTCTTGATGAGAGCCCCGCCCCAGCCAGCTCACCCATCGAGAACCCCCTGCCCTGACGTGTGACATACCCTGTACCGTGACGGCTGGTTACCATCGGCTCGGGAGCCTTGGCCGATGGCTTGACGGGCTCCGACTTCGCGACCTTCGTTGGTTTAAGTTTCTTTTCCCCCTTCGTCTTTTTCGTCCTAGAGCTCAATGAATTTCTGACCCGCCCAGGCGGGGGATAAAACGGTTCCTTGTTTTGGGTTTACTGCGACTTCGGTTTTCTTAGGCCCCACGCCAAGGAAACTGCGCCTGCGGCCGTCAACATCGCTCCCGCAACCTCGATGTAGGCGTTGCTGTAAACTAGGTATCCGGGGACAAGCACCGCGTCGACGCCAACAAGGAGCACCACGAGCCCGAATACAAAGTACCTCCCGCTGCCTATCTGGATTGGGGTGACCACCCTCCCGCTTGGAAGCTTGACAGGTGCGGGCGCCCCAGGAGCCCTGCCGAAAGTGGGGAGGCCTCCCTTCATTAGGCCCATCGGGAAGAACATCGCGCCCAGGGCAACGAGGATGCTAGATGTGCCTTGAGCAGCCGATGGTTCCGGACTTGAAATCACACAGTAGCAGCCATCCCCGGACGGCGTCATCACGGGGAAGATGGAGCCATAGCTGAACAGGCTGCTGAAGAGAACTATGCCCGTCAATCCCAGCAACATGAAGACGATTGAAAGTGCCAGGAATTCCTTATCCAACGCGCATTTCTTTGCGGACCTTTCTAGTTTCTTAAGCGTTTCTGGGACGAGCGGCGGCTACTTCGGTGGATTGGCCCTTCTTATCACGAAGCCTGCGGCGATGACCCCTACCAACACGACAATCAGGCCTATCGAGTTGGTCAGGTCGAAGGAAGTGGCTCCCTGGGGCTCGGTCACGCTG
>Ga0187780_10002245_pt1 | contig 14540 bp, 16 predicted proteins | sample 1015_Q2_SP10_20__FD_132429 | JGI IMG/M metagenome (GOLD analysis project Ga0187780, IMG submission 132429) | Tropical peat soil microbial communities from peatlands in Department of Meta, Colombia - 1015_Q2_SP10_20_MG | ecosystem: Environmental > Terrestrial > Soil > Wetlands > Peat | place... | reverse complement strand
GAGCAGTGGAGCCCCACCTCGAACTACGAACTTATCCATACGGGTTTTTTCTCCCGCAACAGCAGCGGCGACCGCAAGACCCATCCAGCACGTCCATTCTGTGGCGCTTCCATATTGTAGCGGCGAACTTCAGTCACGCGTGACCTGAGCAGTTAATCGGAAGGGCAAGACCAGATGGTTGTGTGAGGCCGACACCCTCGCTCGCCATCGCCGCCGCCGAGGAGCTGTTTTTACATGGCCCGGGTCATCGCGATCGCGCGCCGTACATTTCCACCTGCGGCTTTCAGCAGGCGTACAGCTTCGCTCAGTTTCGCTCCAGTTTCTATCATCATCAGGGCCACTGGCACGCTGTTTCCGGCAGATTTCAAAGTCCTCTCTGATGTTCGACGGTTCTTTCTGGTTGCAAACTGCAAAATCGTGATGCCCCGCTCCCGCAGTTTTTGATTTTTCACGTGAACGTTGACCATGAGGTTACCGTAAATATAGCCAAGCTTTGCCATTGCACCCGTGGAGAGCATGTTCAGCACCATCTTTTGCGCCGTACCAGCCTTCATGCGGCTCGAACCAGCCACTACCTCGGGGCCAACCTCCGTCACAATTTCGACAGTCGCAGCCCGGCCCAGCGGCGAGTTTCGATTACAGGTGACCGCAACCGTTTTCGCGCCTCGGCGACGGGCATAGTCAATCGCTGCGACTGTAAACGGCGTGCGACCGCTGGCTGCGATTCCAACAACCACGTCGTTCTTACCAGGTTTCCGTTTCGCAATTTCGCGTTCGCCGAGCTGACGGGAGTCCTCATTGGCCTCAACTGCGGCCGCCAGCGCTTTTGTCCCTCCAGCCATTACGAACTGAACGGCCTTCGGATCAGTATTGAATGTCGGCGGGCATTCGGTTGCGTCGAGCGCCGCGATCCGCCCGCTCGTTCCTGCACCCACATAGATCAGCCGCCCACCTTTATCGAGGGCCTCTGCAATTACATCAATAGCCTTCGCGATTTGCGGCAGCGCGCGCCTCACCGCTGCCGCTACCTTCGCATCCTCGTTGTTTATGATTCGGGCAATTTCCAGCGAGGGTTTTGTATCAAGGTCTTTCGCCGCAGGATTGCTTTGTTCGCTCGCCAACCGCCTCAGCCTTTTAGTATCTTTGCCTCTCACTTTGCGATCTCCAAAGCTTCAACTACCGCGTCATGGAACGCGGGACGAATCTGCTTGATGACCTCATTCTTGCCATCCGGCCAGGTCCGGTTCGTCAGCAGTGTCACCGAAAGCTGCCGTTCCGGATCCATCCAAAGCGAGGTTCCTGTGTACCCTAGATGCCCGAACGAATGATCCGAAAAATATTTGCCAGTCTGCGATGGTGCTGACGGAGTGTCCCAACCTAGCGCCCGAGATGTACCTGGTGGCACGGATTCGCGGCGCGTGAAGAGGGCTAAGGTTTCCGGCCGAAGGATCGGCCGTCCGCCCTGCAGCATAGCATGAGCAAAAGTCGCAAGATCTTCGGCTGTTGCGAAGAGTCCAGCATGTCCCGCCACTCCCTCCATCACGCTCGCGTTTTCATCCTGCACTTCACCTTGAATAATTCGCCCCCGGAACGACTGATCGTCGACCGTAGGCGGAATCGACGACCACCAGTGTAACGGCGGATCGAACGTTGTATGCGCCATTCCCAGTGGCCCAAAAACTTCCTGCCGGCAAAAGTGATCGAGCGCATCTTGTGCAAGACGTTCCAGCGCCACTCCCAGAATGATGAAGCCAATGTCGCTGTATTCGGCCGTCGAGCCCGGGTCATGCCTCAGCGGAATGCGAAACGCCTCGGCCAGAAGCTCGTCGCGGCTGCGTGCCTTCAGAAACAGCTTCTCGTATCCAGGCAAGCCTGACGCATGAGCCAGCAGCATGCGAATTGTGACCTGCTGGCGCCGTGGATCATCGGTCTTGAACTCCGGTGCTACCGAAACCAGCGGCATCTCCAGATCAAGCAGTCCGCGCTCATAAAGAATCATGGCCATGCTTGTCGTTGCTACTACCTTCGTGAGCGATGCGAGATCGAAAATGCTGGCCGTAGTGGTTTCCGGTGTGTCGGTCTCGTACAGGAAATGACCGAACGCCTTCAGGCAAACCAGGCTTCCACCGTGCGTGACGGCAACCGAAGCTGAGGGGAAAACGCGCTCACGAATCGCCCGCGTGAGCAGCCCAAACGCCCCGGCGAACACTTGATTCTGCTGCTCGTAGGCGGGCTCGGGCATCTGAACCGCGGCTTTAGACGAAGAATTCTCTGCCAAGAACGTATCCGTTCCTGGGGTTATAACAAAGATGCGCCACGCGGTAAAGGCGAGTGCGAACGGTGCTGGCAGCGCCGAATTGGAATGGGTTCCTGAGGCTCGTCGTAGAGTCCAAAACTAAATCTCGATCAGCTCAAATGCCGGGTAGGACGATGCCAGGTCTTTGAAAGCTTCCGGCGGCGAACCGGCCGGCACCGGAAAATAGCGCTGGACTTCGCGCTTGAACCGGTCCAGATACGCCTTTATTATTTGCAACTGTTCCGGCCCGGCAAGCGGCCGCAAACGAAATCTTTTTTCTTCTTTCCCCCTCTTCAATGCGACTTCCCCCGAAGCTTCCGCATTGCGTACCCACTGCGTTCGTCCGCGAGGCGCGACCAGGAATCGCTTGCCATTCAATACCAGCAAATCAATGGGCGTGGAGTAAACTTTACCGCTCTTACGCCCTCGAACTTTCAGCAAGTAATTGTAGGAAAAACCCAGTCCGAGTCCGACCAGGAAACCGAAGGTTCGGTTGAACACTCGTTCGGCGGCTGACGGCGCGCGGAATTCTGTCTGAGAGATCTCCATGTTGACTGAGATGTTCAACACATCCCCATTGACTCCTTTTCACATCAGAGCGCGGATGCTCAGCACTTGTGTCATCTGCGGGTTCCTAAGAGAATGATAGCCATGCAAAATGCACTCCCAGGGCGAATATTAGCCTTTTTCCTTGCAATCCTGATCTCCGTGCCGAGTTGGTCAGCCGAGCCGCTGACTGCTCCGGAACTTCCCGATCCCGGCCGTCCTGGCATGACAAAGGAGCAACAGCAGCAGCTTGGCCTGAAGGCTGCGGCCGAAGTGTACAAGCAAATGCCAGTGCTGCCGGATTCCAATCCGGTCGCGGAGTACGTTCAACGTTTGGGAAAGAAGCTGGTGACCGTGATTCCGCCCGATCGCTCATGGCCCTATCAATTTCATGTCGTTCAGCAAAGCGATATCAATGCGTTCGCCCTGCCTGGCGGACCGATTTTTGTAAACGTGGGCACCATCAACGCAGCGGACAGCGAAGCCGAGCTGGTTGGCGTGATCTCGCACGAGATGTCGCACGTGTACATGCAACATTCCGCCAAGCAAGCGCCCAAACAGGCTTGGGCCAACATCCTTGGTGCCCTCGGAGGTTTGCTGGGTGGCACTGCAGGCACTCTCGCGCAAATGGGCATTCAGTATGGCGCGGGCACGATACTGATGAAGTACTCGAGGAGCGACGAAGCGCAGGCGGATGCTGTCGGCGCGATCATCATGTACAAGAACGGCTACGATCCCCGGGCCATGGCGCAATTTTTTCAAAAGCTGGAAAGCCTGGTGGGCAATGGTGGTCCACAGTTTCTCAGCGACCACCCGAATCCTGGCAATCGCGTCGAAGCGGTCGAAAAGGAAATTGCCCACTGGCCGCCCAGGCAGTATCTGCCGACCAGCCCAGCTTTTCTTCAGGCCAAAGAGGAGGCCAAGGGCATAAAGGCGTACAACGCGCAGCAAATTTCAGATGGCGCAAAGAGTGGGCTATGGGCCCGGCAGAATCGGAAGGCGGGTGCAGTACCGCCGGAATTGCAAAGTGAAGCCACGCCTAACGCATCATCGGGTGGCGGAACGCTGACCGATGTCAGCTACCAGGATGTGAAACCGAACGGCGATTTTAAGACCTTTCAGGGTGCTAACTTCGGCGTTAACTACCCTGCAAATTGGCAAGCATCAGCCGGACAAAACTCCGCTACACTGGCTCCTCCCGCCGGAGTTGGCGAGAATGCTATCGCTTACGGTGCCGTTGTCGCCCTGGTGCCGAATTCCGATAACAGTGCGATCGATCAAGCGACGCATGCACTGATCGATAATCTGCAGGAGACGAATCCCGGTCTCCGCATCTACAACAGTCCCCGCAAAATTGAAGTCTCCGGGATCGAGGGCCGCTCCACCATGCTGGCGGGCACCTCGCCAATCAGGCAGGACGATCAGACTGTTCCAGAGCGCAATTGGCTCGTTACGCTCCCGTCGCCCAGGGGCGGCCTGTTGTACCTGGTTTTCATTGCCCCGGAAAGTCAGTTTTCTTTGTTGGAGCCGACCTATCAAAAGATGTTGGACAGCTTGCAGCTAAGATGATCTGCGGCAGAAGCGATTCTATAAACCGATCTTCGGATCGGTGCCCGCAGCGCCTGCTTCGTTGATCCGCCGGTAATTCCCTCGGAAGTATAGGAGCGGATTGCCCTCGTGCATTACGACGTCTTCCACTTCCGCAATGAATATCGTGTGATCGCCGGCATCCTGCGTGCTGTGCAGACGGCATTCCAGATATGCCAGTGCTCCGTGCAGCACCGGCGTGCCATGTCGAGTACGATCAAACCGTGCACCCGCCTCCTGCTCGGCATCCTGGTATCTTGTGGCTGCTCGTGCATAGTATTCAGAGATTGCCCCTTGATCCTCTGCCAGGACATTTACCCCGAACCGCTTCTTGGCATGCAGGCGGGCATGCGTCCGGGCGCGGTGATCCACACATACCAGCACCAGCAACGGATCCAGAGACACTGAAGTGAATGCGTTAGCCGTCATCCCATGGACCTGGCCCTCATAATCCAGTGTGATGACGGTGACGCCCGTGGCGAAGCTGCCCATTGCTCTGCGAAACTCCGCCTGGCTGATGCTCATAAGAAGCCTGAGTTGTTATGCTTGAGGACCATATAGCGAATACACAATATAGGTGTTATTCCGAGCAAAGCGAAGAATCTATGCAACTGCCCCAAGCCTTCTTCCCGCAAGCGATGAATTGTAATCCATTACAATCAATCTGAGGTTTGGCCCCGAGGATGGCATCAGTCACAAACTCTTCGACAGAAGCTTACTTTTACGATTTCGACCCCCTCGTGCCTCCATCCCGCGAACAGGCTTACGCACTCATCTCCTGCTGTGACGACGATTTGCCAGCCTTGCTTTCGGCTGGGATTGCAGCCAGGAATCGCTTCAAGTCGGGCGCGATCACCTATTCGCGCAAGGTTTTCCTTCCTCTCACGAATCTTTGCCGCGACTATTGCGGCTACTGCACTTTTCGGCGCGACCCCGGGGACCCGGGCGCGCACACCATGACCCCGGACGAAGTGCTGCAAATGGCGCGGGCGGGAGAGGAACTGGGGTGCACGGAAGCTTTATTCAGTCTTGGCGACAAACCAGAATTCGTGTTTCCCGAGATGCGTACCAAACTGCAAAGTCTGGGGTACAAGTCAACCCTCCACTACCTCGAAGCGATGTGCGAACTGGTTCTTCGTGAGACTTCTCTGTTGCCACATCCCAATCCCGGGCTGCTGAGCGCCGAATGGATCAATCGCCTTTCGGCGGTTTCCCCCAGCATCGGCCTGATGCTGGAAACGAGCAGCGGTCGCCTGCTTGCTCCCGGTGCCGCACACGACAATGCGCCTGACAAAGTACCTGCCAAGCGTCTGCACACCATCGAAGAGGCTGGCAAGCAGAATGTTCCGTTCACTACTGGCCTGTTAATTGGAATCGGCGAAACTCCGCGGGACCGTGTTGACACCCTGCTCGCCATTCGCGAGTTGCACCAACGGTACGGCCACATTCAGGAAGTCATCATTCAGAATTTTCGTGTGAAGCCCGACATCCCCATGCGCAACTGGCCTGAACCCACGAAAGGCGAAATGCTCCGCGCCATCGCTGTGGCGCGATTACTGATGCCCGAGGTTAACATTCAGGCACCTCCCAATCTGTCGTCGCCGTACTATGAAGAGTTGCTGGATGCCGGTCTCAATGACTGGGGTGGCGTTTCGCCTTTGACTCCGGACTACATCAATCCCGAGAAACCCTGGCCTCATCTGGAGCAGTTGAAATTGCGAACCCAATCCAAAGGATACGTCCTGCGCCAACGTCTCCCGGTCTATCCTGAGTTTCTGCCCGGCCTTATGAATCGCGCGAAAGGCTTACTTCTTGAAAAACTCAACAGTGCCGCTGACACACATGGCTACGCGCGGAGAGCAGCATGATCGTTGTCCTCAGCGGAGGAACCGGGGGTGCGAAGTTCGTCGAAGGCTTGCGTCAGGTTGCGCCGGTCGAGGAGATGACCTTCATCGTGAATACAGGAGATGACCTCAACTGGTGGGGTCTTTACGTTTCTCCCGATCTCGATTCCATTACCTACGCCCTCGCCGGCTTGTTAAGCCGTGAGCGCGGCTGGGGCGTCAAAGGCGACACCTTTTACTGTCTGCAGGCGATGGGAGAACTCGCCGAGCCAATGTGGTTTCATGTCGGCGACCGCGACCTGGCAATTCACCTACTCCGCTCAAAACTCTTGGCTGAAGGCAAGACCTTGACGGAAGTGACGAACGAGATCTGCAACAAACTCGGAGTGCAGGCTCGGATTCTTCCTATGAGCGATTCGCGCGTCGAAACCAGAGTGATGACCCCGAGCGGCGAACTTAGTTTTCAGGAATATTTTGTCCAGCGCTGGTACCAGGATCCAGTCAAGTCGGTACGTTTCGCCGGCGCTTCACAAGCAAATCCTGCGCCAGGGGTTGTCGAGGCCATTCTCGCGGCTAACGCCGTTATCATTGCGCCGAGCAACCCGGTCACCAGCATAGGTCCAATTCTGGCTGTGCCCGGCATCCGGGCCGCGCTGCGCGAAACCCAGGCGACTGTTGCCGCTGTGAGTCCACTCATCGGTAACGCCGCCATCTCCGGGCCTGCAGGTGTTTTGATGGCCGCGCAAGGTTGGCCAGTCTCCATAGCGGGAATTGCCCAGGCTTACGGGGACTTTCTCGACATCCTGATTGCGGACCTTCGCGATCACGCTATAGCGAAGGAACTCGGCCGTCCCGGCCTGCGGGTGCATTGCACAAACATCATCATGAAGACTGCTGAAGACAGGGCGAAGCTGGCTCGCACCGTTCTCGCCCTGCTGACAGCCGAGAAATCCGCCCGAGCCACCTCCGACTAGCATGATTCTTATCCCGATCAAGAATCTCGCGACTGCCAAACAGCGCCTGGCTTCACTCCTGAGTCAGCCGGTTCGCACCGAACTGGCCCAGGCAATGCTTCTCGATGTCTTCGATGCCGTTTCCGCATGCGCCAACTGCCCGGAGGTAAGCGTTGTCACCAGCGATCCTTTTGCCATCGAAGCCGCGGGCCAATTCGATTTCGCCGTGATCGCCGACAGTGCCAATTGCAGCGAGACCGACGCCATCGAGATGGCAACCAGGTCTTGCGAATCCCGAGGCGTGACTTCCACACTGGTTATTCCCGCCGACATCCCGCTCATCCAGTCTTCCGAATTGGAAACCGTTCTGGCCGACGCGCCTGAGCAAGGATCGGTTCTCGTTCCCGCCGCCGACGGACGCGGCACTAACGCGGCGTTTCGCCGTCCCGCTGCATTGTTTCCCCTTCGTTTTGGCAACGACAGCTTCAAACCCCATCTGGCCGCAGCCCGCGCTACTGGCATGCCATGCAGGATCCTTTCAGTGCCGGGAATCGGGCTCGACATCGATAATCCTGTGGACTTGCGCCAACTCGCCGAACTTCGCGGTGATACCCGTTCCCAGCGCCTCGCCCGCCAGTGGGATTTGACTGATTTCTCAATCGCAGCGAACGAATAGGTGTATCGGCTGTCATCCTGAGCACTGCGAAGGATCTATGCATTCTCTTCGCGTACACTACATCTCACATGCCACGCGCGCCCGAACTGCGAATCATTCCTGTGCCTCTCGCCGACGAAATCCGCGCAGGGGATTCGCTGCTCGAAAAAATTCTGAAATCCGTTTCCTATCGCGCGCGGAGGCTCAAAGCGGGTGACATTCTGGTCGTTAAACACAAGATCGTTTCTAAAGCCGAAGGACAATTCGTCGATCTGGGCACGATTCGCCCATCGGCCAGCACGCGAGCTTGGGCCCGCCGCTATCACTTAGACTCCAGGGTCACCCAGTTGGCTATGAAGGAAGGCCGCATCCTGCGGCGCAGGCGAGGCGTACTGATCACCGAGACTCGGCACGGCTTCATTTGTGCAAACAGCGGCGTTGACGTTTCCAACGTAAATGGTGGCAGCCGCGCCTTGCTTTTGCCCAAGGATCCTGATCGTTCCGCGGCCCGGCTGCACCGCGGCCTGAAAAAACATTTGCAGCTTTCGATTCCGGTCATCATCACTGATACTTTCGGTCGGCCCTGGCGCGAGGGACTGACCGAAGTTGCAATCGGGATAGCGGGCATGAAGCCTCTGCACGATTTTCGTGGTCGTACCGACCCGTACGGCTATCCGCTGCGAGTTAGCGTCGAAGCAGTAGCCGACGAACTGGCTTGCGCGGCAGGCCTGCTATGCGGCAAGCTAGCTCGCATCCCCGTGTGTATCGTTCGCGGTTTTCGTTACCGGCCGGCACGCGGCAGCGCTCGCAGCTTGATTCGCCCAGCCGCCAGCGACTTGTTTCGTTGAGGAGGAACGTGGTGCTTCGTCTTTTGACGCAATCCGAACTGGAAGATTTCACTTCCCTGGAGTGGCCGGAGATTACTCCGCGACTGAGTCCGGGCGTGCGCACTGTCCTCGAAAAAACCATGGCCAGCCTGGATGGCCGCACTCTTACACGCGATGAATGTTTGCTATTGGCAAGTGCTGATGGCGATGACCTGCTCGGCCTCCTGATCGCCGCTGATTTTATCCGCCGCGAGCTTGTCGGCAATCTCGTGACCTACGTCGTCAATCGCAATATTAATTTCACTAACGTCTGCTTTGTGGGTTGCAAGTTTTGTGCGTTCAGCCGAGGTCCGCGCGAGTCCGACACATATTTCCTAACCCTCGACCAGGTCGCACAAAAAGCGGCCGAAGCCTGGCAAATGGGCGCAACGGAAGTTTGCATTCAGGGTGGTTTGCCCCGTGATCTGCCTCCGCTTCACTACCGCGACATCCTGCGGGCCGTAAAAGGCGCCGTTCCCGGTGTGCACATCCATGCATTCTCACCCATGGAGATTGCTTACGGCATCGAACTTACCGGCATGAGTATGTGCGACTATCTCAGCATGCTGCGCGACAATGGTCTCGGCACCTTGCCCGGAACCGCCGCCGAGATTCTGGACGACGATGTTCGCTTCGTGCTCTCCCGCAATAAGCTTTCCGCTGGACAGTGGCAAGAAGTCATTCGCAGCGCTCACGCCTGCGGCATCCGCAGCACTTCGACGTTGATGTACGGGCACGTGGAGAAGCCCGAGCACTGGGTCAATCAATTGCTTCTGCTGCGCAGCATTCAGCAGGACACAGGAGGCTTCACCGAGTTTGTGCCCCTTGGCTTCGTGCATCAGAACACACTGCTCTTTCATCAGGGACTTTCGCGGCCGGGCCCGACTCTCGCCGAGCATCTTAAAATTCATGGTTTGGCGCGAATCATCCTGGCGGGCAGCATCAACAACATCCAGGTTTCCTGGGTAAAGCTCAACCGTAAGCTCTCGCAGCTCTGCCTTCATGCCGGCGCCAACGATTACGGCGGCACTCTGATGGAAGAAAATATCTCGCGCGAGGCGGGCGCTACGGCCGGACAGTACACTAGTCCGGACGAATTTCAGTCGCTGATTCTTGAAACCGGCCGTATTCCGGCGGAACGCAATACGACCTACAGCCGAATCAACATCAAAGTGCGCCCCGAGCAGTGGATTGCGGAGCAGGCGCTTGAACCCGAGTTCGCGTAACTGGAGTTTGCCTAGCAAATGTCGCGGCCAATCGCTGTGCTCGGCGGGACCGGTCCAGAAGGTTTCGGCCTCGCACTCCGCTGGTCACGTGCCGGAGAAACCGTAATTATCGGTTCGCGAGACGCGCAGCGCGCCGAGGCTGCCGCCGGAAGGATCAAGCAGATGGTTGGCCCCGGGGCGAAAATCTCGGGCCAGGAGAATACTGCTGTTTGCGCCGCTTCCGATCTGCTCGTGCTCACAATTCCCTTCGAAGGTCATGCAAAGCTTCTTAAAGAGTTGAAACCAGCGCTTCGGCCGGGAACTATCCTGGTCGATACTACCGTTCCTTTGGCCGCGAGCGTCGGCGGGCGGCCGACCCGCACGCTCGGCGTTTGGCAAGGTTCCGCTGCACAAGAGTCCGCCGAGCTTGTTCCAGCGGGCGTTTCAGTGGTGGCAGCTTTTCAGAACGTAGGCGCGGAAATGCTGAAGTCTGAAGTGCCCGTGGAATGCGATGTGATTGTCTGCAGCGATGATCCCGAAGCCGGCAAAGTCGTCCGAAATCTTGCCATCAAGATTCCAGGCGTTCGCGCTCTGGATGGCGGCAAGCTGGAGAACGCCCGGATTCTGGAACAGATCACCGCCCTGCTGATCGGACTCAACCTTCGCCACAAAGGACACTCCGGGATTCGCATCTCTGGTCTTCCTTCGGCGGCATACAATTCGCTCTGAAGGGAAGCCCTCTGTGCCACCCGTGGTTATATGCTGTCGGCCATACGATTCACCTGATCCCCATGTCTCCTGGTTCCGATGACCGTCCGGTTATAGAATTCCACCAGGTCTCATACCGGGTGAACGGCAAGGCGGACATTCTTGAAAATCTGAGCCTGCAAATCAATCTCGGCGAGACTTTGGTTTTGCTCGGCCGTAGCGGATCCGGCAAAACCACCACCCTCAAGCTGATCAATGCGCTGCTGTCCCCGACCGCCGGCGAGATTCGTGTTGATCACCGCCCCATTCGTGAATGGGACATCATCCGCTTGCGCCGCATGATCGGTTACGTCATTCAAGAAGTCGGCCTTTTTCCCCACTTCACGATCGAACGCAACATCGGTTTGGTGCCGAGGATCGAGAACTGGCCGCCGGATCGCATTCGCGCGCGGGTCCGTGAACTGCTGAATCTGGTCGGCCTCGATCCGCAGACCGCCGTGCGCTACCCTCACGAGCTTTCCGGTGGGCAGCGTCAGCGGGTGGGGGTAGCCCGCGCCCTGGCAGCCGATCCGCCAATTCTCCTGATGGACGAACCCTTCGGGGCGCTTGATCCTCTCACTCGCGCTGAACTGCAACGGGAATTTCTCAACTTGCAGTCCACTCTGAAAAAAACCGTAGTTTTCGTCACTCATGATCTGCACGAAGCCTTGCTCTTGGGAACTCGCATCGCCCTTATGGAAGCTGGCCAACTGGTCACAGTTCAGCCGCGAGACGAATTCTTGAATTCGCAGGAGCCTCTGGTCGTTGAGTACAAAAATGCATTTGATACGAATCCCAATCACAAACGAGAGAGAGCATGAGCTTTTGGCAATTTGTGTTGCAGAATCATGCCGAGATCGCGGAACTTACACTCGAGCATATCTGGCTAGTCGGAATTTCCATTTTGCTCGCGGTAGCCATCGGCATCCCGCTCGGCATTCTGATAACCCGCTGGCCAGTTGCGAACAGACCGGTTCTCGGGACCGCGAATGTCATTCAGACAATTCCCAGTCTTGCTTTGTTCGGTTTTCTCCTACCCGCGCCCTGGATTGGGGCCCGCGCCGATCGTCTGGCAATTCTCGCCCTTACTCTCTATGCACTGCTGCCTCTCATCCGTAACACCTACGCGGGTATCAGGGCAGTAGATCCGGCCGTCGTTGAAGCTGGACGCGGCATGGGCTTGACCGACCGGCAGCTTCTCTTTCAGGTGGAACTGCCGCTCGCCTTGAGCGTCATCATCGCCGGAGTACGCGTGGCGACGGTTATGCTTGTTGGTTTGGCCACAATCGCCGCCGCGATTGGAGCGGGTGGACTAGGCGAGTATATTTTTCGGGGCCTCGCAATGGTCAACAACTCAGTCATCCTGGCAGGTGCGATTCCTGCCGCTGCTTTGGCCCTTTTTGCGGATTTTAGCCTCGGCTGGCTGCAGCGCCGGTTGGCCCCACACGTGGCGTGACTTATCCCAATCCTGGAGAGCCTTTATTTTAGGCCCGAGGCCGAGTGCCCAAGTGACCGACGTAATTTGCCCCGACACTTCCGCTTCAGTACCGTGGGAAATACTCAACCGCATAATCATGAGCAACCAGCCCAATGTCGTCTACCCGCGGTTTGCTCTCACTACCACAGTAGTAGTGCGCGAGACTGCCAACGGTGCTGCTGTCCTTGCCAAATTGAAGAACATCAGCTTGAGCGGTTGTTACCTTGAGACGCCCCGAGAAATTCCCGAAAAAGCCAGGGTTCGGGTTGTCCTGCAAACAGCCGATATGCGGGCCGACCTTTGGGGCATTGTGCAGCGTCGCGACCAGACCGGCCTGGGAATCCGCTTCACCAACGGCTCGACGGTCGAAGATTGGAAAGCCTTGGAACTGCTGATCGCAGAACTGGAAGGCAAACTTCCTTCTACGCGTCCACCCGCCACTACTTTGGTATAGCGATCGTCCTATTTCACCCCCTTGGCTCCTCCCGCAGCGCTGCGAGTCCGGCCTGATTGATTCTTCTGGATTGATGTGCCCGTTTATACTACTATGCTGATCGACATTATCGAAAATCAATATGCCCACCCGTCGCGAGTTCCTGGATACCGCCTGGAAAGCGGCGCTGCTGACCGCTGGCGCTAGAGCCTCACAAGCCTCTGATTCGCCGATCAGTGTTCCCGGCAAAGACGGCTTAATTGTTCGATCCTACCGATTTCTTGATCTTGAAACTCCGGTAGAGTTCTTGACTGACTGGATCACTCCCGTTAACCATTTCTTCGTTCGCAATCACATGCTGGCTCCCAGTCAGGTGGACGCATCGGCTTGGAGGTTGACAATCGCAGGCGAAGTGGAAAGGCCTCTCACGCTCAGCCTCTCCGACCTGGCAAATGCGCCGCTCCATCAGATCACCAACACCCTTGAATGTGCCGGAAACGGTCGCTCCCAGCACAATCCGAAAGTTCCGGGAGTCCAGTGGGGCAAGGGGGCAGTGGGGAACGCACATTTCTCCGGACCTGCGTTGAAGTCATTACTTGAAAAGGCGGGAGTGAAAGACACAGCGAAGCACGTGCAGTTCCGGGGGCTCGATCCGGTTCCTGGCAATGTTCCTCCCTTCATACGCAGCATTCCGATCGCGAAGGCTCTCGACGGCGATACCTTGATTGCCACTCACATGAATGGTGTGCCGCTTCCACTTCATCATGGTTTTCCCGCGCGCTCTCTCACCCCAGGCTGGGTGGGCTCAGCATCATGCAAGTGGCTAACTGAAATCACGGTCCTCACCAAGCCTGCCGAGGGCAATTTCATGAATCCGGGGTACCGTTTTCCAAATACGCCCGGCAAACCTGGCGAACCAGTGAAGCCCGAGGACACACATTCCTTGACCGCTCTCCCTGTAAAGTCGCTTATCACGAGTCCGTCAGATGAGTCGAAGCTCCGCCCCGGGGCAACCACCATTCGGGGCGTCGCTTGGGCTGGTGAGGCGGACATCACCAAGGTGGAGATCTCCACCGACGGCGGTGCTATGTGGAATCCTGCACAACTCGGGAGAGACCACGCCAGGTATGCATGGCGACTTTGGAGCTTCCACTGGAAGCCTTCCAGAAGCGGAGAATTCGTGATTCTATCCCGCGCTTCCGACAGTCAAGGGCGGGTGCAGCCTGAAACACCCGTCTGGAATCCCAGCGGATATCTCTACAATGCCTACGATCGAGTAAAGGTCTATGTCCAAGCTTAGCCAACGTGCGGTCAGCACTTGCCTGCTAGGTTTCCTCTTGGTGTGCGGCATTCTGTACGCCGCTTCCGAACCATCCTCATCCGAAGAACAATTGCCGGCTGGTGCCGCAAAAGCCCAAGCCGAGTCTGCCTGTCTGGGTTGTCATGAAGCTCGGATCATCTTGCAGCAACGGCTTACAAAGGCTGCTTGGACCAAAGAGGTCGACAAAATGATCAAGTGGGGCGCCGAAGTCGATCCCAACGACCGCGATTCACTCATCGATTACTTGAGCGCAAACTTCGCCCCCGAAACGCCGCCCTATCAGGCTCCGAGAACTGAGACTGCGAAGGGGCAGAAGCGCAAATAGCTTGGTGGAGTCCATGGCGAAAGGCCGGCCCGATTTCAAAGGATATTGACTGCACGCGCGGCGAGCAGCGCAATAATCATAAGAGATATCAGCGACTGAAGCATGGTGCCGAGCTTTGCCTTCCGTGACAAAACAGGCGTGTCGGTGGGGGAAAAAGCGGTGCTCGTGTTGAACGCGAGAAACAAATAGTCGACAAAATTGGGGACCCACGCGGAGGAGTCTCGGTTTCCCCAACCCGTCAATTGAGGGAACAGAAATGAGCTCTTCGACATGCCATTGGGGAGT
>Ga0187780_10002244_pt1 | contig 14540 bp, 12 predicted proteins | sample 1015_Q2_SP10_20__FD_132429 | JGI IMG/M metagenome (GOLD analysis project Ga0187780, IMG submission 132429) | Tropical peat soil microbial communities from peatlands in Department of Meta, Colombia - 1015_Q2_SP10_20_MG | ecosystem: Environmental > Terrestrial > Soil > Wetlands > Peat | place... | reverse complement strand
AGTATGCTGCAAATGTATGCACACAATCTTTTTGTTTTGCTTCTTCAACTTCTTCACGTGAACGATAAATTCTGTCATCATCATCACTTGAGTGAGGTGTTAAACGGTATGATACAGTTTCAATTAAAGTTGGACCTTCACCACGTCGTGCTCTGTCAGCAGCTTCTTTAACAACTTTATAAACTTCTAATGGATCATTTCCATCAACTGTAAAACCTGGCATACCATATCCAATTGCACGATCAGATACTTTTTCACAAGCTAATTGTTTCTCAATTGGAATTGAGATCGCATATTTATTATTTTCACACATAAAGATTACAGGTAATTTATGAACTCCAGCAAAGTTTGCACCCTCATGGAAATCACCTTGGTTTGATGAACCTTCACCAAATGACACCCATGAAACGAAATCTTTTCCTTCCATTTTTGCAGCTAATGCAATACCAACTGCGTGTGGAACTTGAGTTGTAACTGGAGAAGATCCTGTTACGATGCGGTTTTTCTTTTGACCAAAGTGACCAGGCATTTGACGACCACCAGAGTTTGGATCTTCAGCTTTTGCAAAACCGGATAACATTAATTCTTTCGGTGTCATACCGAATTGTAAAACAACACCCATATCACGGTAATATGGTAAAACATAGTCTTTTGTATTGTCTAATGCATAAGCTGCACCAACTTGAGCAGCCTCCTGCCCTTGACATGAAATAACAAACGGAATTTTACCCGCACGGTTTAATAACCACATACGCTCATCAACACGACGCGATAATAGCATTGTTTCATACATATTTAGCACATCTTCATTACTTAAACCAAGTTGACTGTGGCGATTTGAAGCTGTAACATTTTCCATGATTTCCCCTCCAATATTAAAAGCGTAATGAACTCGTTTAGCTCTGAGAGGCGTTGGAGCAAATAACAATGGAAGCGTGCTTTTCGCTTCAATTGTTATTTGTGAAACGACCGAAGAGCTAGTTCATGAAGCTAGATAGTTAGAAATGCGTAAGCGACTTGCTCACCTCCGACAGACGTTGGAGCGAATAGCGATGGAAGCGTGCTTTTCGCTTCAATTACTATTTGTGAAACGGCCGAGGAGGCAGTCGCTGTAGCTAGACAATATTAAAAGCGTAATGAACTTGTTTAGCTCCTAAAGTCAGAGCTGTACAACCTTAGCACTTTATATACAATAAATGATTAGATTAAGAATGAATTGCCAATCCTTCTACCGCTAAAGCAGCTTCACCAATTGCCTCCGATAAAGAAGGATGTGGATGGATTGTATGAGAAATTTCCCAAGGTGTAGCATCTAATACTCTTGCTAATCCTGCTTCTGAAATCATATCAGTTACGTGTGGACCAATCATGTGTACACCTAGTAGATCATTTGTATCTTTATCAACTACAAGTTTTACAAATCCATCATGTTCTCCGTAAACAAGCGCTTTACCAATAGCACGGAAAGAGAATTTACCAACTTTTACGTTTAAACCTTTTTCCTTAGCTTCACCTTCAGTAAAACCTACTGAAGCAACTTCTGGATTGCTGTATACACATTTGCTCACCATTGAAGGATCTAGTGTATAAGGAGTTTTATCAACAATATGTTCAACCGCAATCGTTCCTTCTCTTGAAGCAACATGAGCAAGCTGTAAACCACCAATTACATCACCGATTGCATAAATATGTGATTCTTTCGTTTGGTAGTATTCATTTGTTTGAATAAAGCCTTTTTCTACAACAATATCTGTATTTTCTAGGCCAATTCCTTCTACGTTTGCTTGACGACCAACAGAAACAAGCATTTTTTCAGCTGTGAATGCTTTTTCAGTTTCTTTGTGTAATGCCTTAATTGTTACACCTTCATTAATTTCAAGTGTTTCAGCCATTACTTTTGCACCTGTAACAATTTTAATACCTTTTTTCTTTAATAATCTTTCCATTTCTTTTGAAATATCTTGATCTTCAAGTGGAAGTACACGTGGACTATATTCAATCACTGTAACTTCAACACCAAAGTCTGCTAACATAGAAGCCCATTCAATTCCAATAACTCCACCACCAACGATGATCATGGATTTTGGTAAGCTTTCCATTTTTAATGCCTCATCCGAAGAAAGTACAAACTCTCCATCAATGTTCAATCCAGGTAAAGATTTTGGTCTTGAACCAGTTGCGATCAATACATTTTTAGGAATTAGCATTTCGTTTTCAGAACCATCGTTCATTTCAACTGATATTGTACCAGGCATTGGTGAAAAAATAGATGGTCCTAAAATGCGACCGATCCCATTATACACATCAATTTTTCCTTGTTTCATTAAATGTTGAACACCTTTATGAAGTTGTTCTACGATGTTTACTTTACGCTCTTGTACTTTTCCAAAGTTTAAAGTTACACCAGATGTTTCGATTCCAAATTCTTCACTTTTCTTAGCAGTAGCAAACACTTCGGCACTACGTAATAAAGCTTTACTTGGAATACAACCTGCATGTAAGCAAGTACCACCTAGTTTATTTTTTTCAACAACTGCTACTTTTAGGCCCAGTTGTGATGCACGAATTGCTGCAACATAACCACCTGTGCCTCCGCCAAGTACGACTAAATCATATTCTGTTGCCATGGATTATCCCTCACATTTTCACACTTGATTTAATTGAGAAGCTTCCTGGATAATCTTTCGCATCTTCTTCTTCGCGAAGTACTCGTAATGCACCTTCACTTAGTGCTTGAAGCTCATTTTCACCAGGTAAAACAACTACTCTTGCCATCCATTTTACACGTTTTCTTATTTCATTTACAATTATATCACTGTAAGCAATACCACCTGTTAAAACGATTGCATCAATGTCCCCTTCAAGGACAGCTCCTGCACTACCGATTTCTTTTGCTACTTGATAAGCCATTGCTTCATATATTAATTTTGCTTGTTCATCGCCATTTTCAATCATTTTCTCTACTTTAATAGCATCAGCTGTTCCAAGGTATCCAGCTAGTCCACCATGACCAACAAGCATTTTTTGAATTTCATGAATATAATAGTCTCCTGAAAAACACATCTTAACTAAGTCACCAACAGGGACAGTACCTGTTCTTTCTGGACTAAATGGACCTTCTCCATCAAGACCATTGTTTACATCAATAACTTTTCCTTTTTTATGTGCACCAACCGTTATACCGCCACCCATATGTGTAACAATCAGGTTTAAGTCTGTATACTTTTTCCCAAGTTGTTTTGCCACTTTACGGGCAACTGATTTTTGATTTAGTGCATGAAAAATACTTTTTCGTGCTACTTGTGGTAAACCACTAATCTTGGCAATCGGTTCCATTTCATCAACTACAACTGGATCTACTATAAACGCTGGAATATTAAGTCCTTTTGCGATTTCATTTGCAATAATCCCACCAAGATTAGATGCATGCTGTCCGTTATATCCAGACTTTAAATCTTCTAACATTACATCATTTACAGCATATGTGCCACCTTCAATCGGGCGTAGTAAACCACCACGACCACATACAGCACTTAGTTTTGAAAGGTTAATCCCTTCTTTGTGAAGAACTTCTAAAATTATATTTTTCCGAAAATTATATTGGTCTTTTATTGATGAAAACGAATTTAATTGCTCATCTTCATGACGAATCGTTTGTTCAATTATTGGCTTTTCATCATCAAAAACCCCTACTTTTGTCGATGTACTGCCAGGATTAATAACTAAAATTCGATGTTCTGCCAACATTGTCCCTCCAACTTTCATGAAAAAAAATTATTATTTAGGCTGACCATTTTGGAATAACCTATTCATTTAGTAAATATGCTAAAAACACACTTGTGAATTCACAGACATATTAAAATAAATAAGTTAAAAATTTCCCAATTAGTCAGCCTATCTGAAACCTATTTTTATCGATTATTTTTATCGATTATTTTTTTCTACTTAAGATATTGTGCCCATTTTGTAAAAATTGACTACGTGAGTTATGCATGCGATTGATACGTTCTTCTGCTAGACGATCAGCAGCTACATAAGTTGGAACTCCATCACGTTTTGAAATTTCAATTACTTTTGAAATGTTATCGTAGATACCTTCAACTTTTTTCATAGCGCGGTCATGGTTGTATCCATATAATTCGTCCGCTACGTTAATAACACCACCAGCATTGATTACGTAATCAGGTGCATAAACAATACCTAATTCATGGATTAAGTCACCATGACGAGCTTCTTTTAATTGGTTATTAGCAGAACCAGCAATTACTTTTGCTTTTAATTGTGGAATTGTTTCATCGTTTACAGTTGCTCCTAATGCACATGGTGCATAGATGTCACATTCAACACCGTAAATTTCGTTTGGTTCAACAGCTGTCGCACCAAATTCTTCTACAGCACGTTGTACAGCTTCTTTATTAATATCTGTAACGATTAATTGTGCACCTTCTTCATGTAGATGTTTACATAGGCTATAAGCTACGTTCCCTACACCTTGTACAGCAATTACTTTTCCTTCTAAGCTATCAGTACCGAATGCTTCTTTTGCAGCAGCTTTCATACCAACATAAACACCGTAAGCAGTTACTGGAGATGGGTTACCAGAAGAACCGAATGAAGGTGAAATACCAGTTACATAATCAGTTTCTTCATGGATTAAGTCCATATCAGCAACAGTTGTTCCAACATCTTCAGCAGTTATGTAACGGCCGTTTAATCCTTGAATATAACGTCCTAATGCACGGAACATTTCTTCACTTTTATCTTTACGTGGATCTCCGATAATTACAGTTTTTGCACCACCTAAGTTTAAACCAGCTGCTGCGTTTTTATATGTCATTCCTCTTGCTAAGCGTAAAGCATCTTCAATTGCAGCTTCTTCAGAATCATATGTCCACATTCTTGTTCCACCTAAAGCTGGTCCAAGAGTTGTATCGTGAATTGCAATAATAGCTTTTAATCCTGATTGTTTATCTTGGCAAAAAACCACTTGTTCATAATCGTAAGTTTCTAAGTATTTGAAAATTTCCATGTTATTACATCTCCCTAATATATTATTTATTTGAAGAACAAATTGCTAAAGCTAGTGAATACAGTTTAGTTTGAGCACTATCAGATCTTGAAGTAAGCACAATTGGTGCTTTTGCTCCTGCAATTACTGCAGCTACTTTAGCATTTGCCATAAAAACAAATGATTTATACAATACATTTCCTGATTCAATTGAAGGAACCATTAAAATGTCTGCATTTCCAGCAACTACTCCATTCAAGCCCTTATGTTCCGCTGCTTCCATAGAGACAGCATTATCAAGAGCAAGTGGACCATCAATTAGACAATTTTTTATTTGTCCTCTTACATTCATCATTGTTAATGCAGCAGCATCAATTGTTGCTTGCATTGCCGGATTAACCACTTCAACGGCTGATAAAACCGCTACTTTAGGTAAAGAAATCCCAACTTTCCTAGCAATCTCTACACTATTTTCAATAATAAGAGCCTTTTGTTGAAGCGTAGGGGCAATATTCATTGCTGCGTCAGTTAAAAATACCAATTTATCTCTAGTCGGTATTTCAAACATTGCAACATGAGATAGTACTTCCCTATTTCTCAATCCATACTCTTTATTTAATACTTCCTTTAAAAGAGTAGCAGTGGGAACATTCCCTTTCATAACAATTGAAGCATTTCCTTTATTTACAGCTTCAACTGCTAATTTAGCTGCTTCTTGATTAGACGAGGCATGGACGATTTGTATGCGCTTACTTTTATTGTAATCACTTAATAAGTCTTCATACATTTCAGATAAAGCCTCTTCGTTTCCAAAAAGTAGAAAATTAGCTAAATCCTCTTCTAAAGCAATTGAAATTGCTTCTTTCACTTCTAAGTCTTCTGCAACAGCTACAGATATTGTTCTCTTAGGAAGTTCTTTAGCTAGCGGAATTAAATCTGTAAATTTCATAGAAAACTCATCCTTTCATCCCCCTACTAAATATATAAGCAAGAAGTGTGCCAACTTTCTCTAAAGCGTCAAAATTCTTTCTTGTAAGCGTTATATCCTATATAAACGTCTAAAAAATGCATTTTTGACATCAATTATTATATCACTTAATTCTAACACTTGGTACTAATTTATTACTTTTTTACCATATTTTTAAAATAACATCTGCAAAAATCTTCATAGCACGCAAATTATTGCGTGCTATTTTTTGCATTGTTGTATTTTTCTAATTTGTAATATAAATTTCGAACAGACACACCAAGCTCTTTAGCTGTCTTTGTCTTATTAAAGTTATTTTTCTCTAAAGCTCTCTCAATTATTTCACCTTCGTATAATGTCACCATTTCATCTAAATTTGTAATATCTTCTACTTCCAGTTTCTCAAACTGTGGTACATTGTCATTTGGTAAATTGACATTTGGTTCTTTTACATTTGACTTACTAGCGATTGGCATTGATGAAAAATGATGATATTCTAAGACCTTTTCATATTGCTTCATAAAAATTACAGCTCTACCTAGGACATTTTCTAATTCTCGGACATTACCTGGCCATTGGTATTCTTTTAAATATTGAACAGCTCCCTCTGATAACCGCTCAACATTTCTACCATAATCTTGATTTATTTTCGCTAAGAGAATTTCACTGATAAAAGAGATATCACCTAATCGATCACGAAGTGCAGGAATTAATATTGGTATTTTATTTAAACGATAGTATAAATCTTCTCGAAAAGAACCTTTTACAATAGCTTCTTCTAAATTTACATTTGTTGCAGCAATAACTCGGACATTAATCGGTATCGATTTTGTCCCACCAACACGGACTAGTTCTTTTTCTTGAAGAACCCGAAGCAACTTCGCCTGCATTGTAGGTGAAATTTCACCAATTTCATCTAAAAAAATACTTCCATTATTAGCTTCTTCAAAAACTCCTCTTTTTCCGCCTCTTTTCGCTCCTGAAAATGCCCCTTCTTCATATCCAAATAATTCACTTTCTAATAATGATTCAGAGATTGCTGCACAGTTTACGCGAATAAATTTATTGTATTTCCGATCACTTTCATTATGAATTGCATGTGCAAATAATTCTTTCCCCGTACCAGACTCACCTCTTAAAAGCACAGTCGCTGGAGTGTTTGCAGCCAGTTGCGCTTGCATAATCGCAAGTTTAATCCCTTCTGATTCACCTGCTATATCTTCAAATGAATATTTTGCTTCTAATGTTCGAATAATCTGTCTTGCTCGATTCAGTTCATTTGTTAATTGATGAATCTCTGACACATCATGGATTACCCCAACACTTCCCTTTAATTTCCCATCAACTAATACTGGTGCAACATTCACAAGTACATCTCGATTTTGTTTACCAACTTTCATTCTGACACCACGAACTGCCTGTTTCGTTTTTAATACTTCTAAATGAACACTTTCTCCTTCTTTTATATCAATCGTTGCAGGTTTGCCTATTACTTGTTCACTTGTTAGTCCAGTTATACGTGTGTAAGCAGGATTAATAATCATTCCTTTACCATTTTCATCAACAACCGATATTGCTTCATCCGAACTTTGAATAACAGCCTCAAGCATACTATAGACTTCTTTAAGACTTGTTACTTCTTGAGCTAATTTTAATACTTCTGTATCATCCTTAAATACTGAAAATGCACCCTTAATTTTCCCATCATCATCTATAATCGGAATTCTTGTTGTAAAAATTTTACTACCATTTATTAAGATATGTTCTTGATTTACTTCCTTTTGTTTCGTTTGCAGTACTCTATGTAATTGACTAGTTGGTACAGCATCAAGAATTGCTCTTCCAATTGCATTTTCTTTTTGAATACCTAATATTAGTTCTGCAGATTTATTTAAGAACTGTATAATTCCATTTCGATCTACAACAATCATTCCATCGTGGGCTGAATTTAAAATCAAATCTTGTTGTTTTCTTTTCTCACTAATAAATTTTATGAGCGATTCCTTTTCATCAACTAATCTTTTAACAATTTTAGCAATTGAACCAGGAATTAAAACGATATGCTTCTTTTTATTCATAAGAAGATCTTGATGTAATATCGGATCACCAGTTGTATCAAATATGATGTCTATTTCATCTTGATTTTGGTCTTTCCAATTTTTATATATAGGTTTTTTATGTTTTTTCGCAATCGGTATACCAATTGCGTTATCTGAGGAATCAACAACAGAAATTACTTTAAATAAATCTGATGGTAACAATAAGGATAAAATCGCAGTTCCTCCTGTCCCCATTCCGATAATCATTACTCTTTGCTTCATAAAATCACCTACTGCATTTATTTTATATCGAATAAAGATTTTTATTTTAACTCACTATACTCTTTCATTATAAAACGTTTTCCTTTTAGTAGTCTATCTACACTCCCCTATACTTGACAACACTATTTATGTATAAGAATATGAGAATAGGGAGACAATTCGGGACATTTTAATTCAGGCTTGGGGGAAGTTATATGAAAGAATCATTAACAAGAATGCTTGCTTTTGTTGTAATTGTTACACCAATTGTATTAGCAGTTATAGGAATTAAACTCATTAGAGACACTCTATTCTTCATCCATTCATTTGGATTTAGTTCACTTGGTTTACAATTAATATTTGGAATCGTTTCATTGGCGATTGGTCTTTATTTAGTAGGAAGTTTTGTATTATACCGTGACAGAAAACGAGGAAAAGTCCAAAGTAAATTTCAAAAATAAATAAAAGGGGCATATCCGATACCTTCAAGAATGAACAAACTGGATAGCCCCTCTATTTTATTTATCAACTAGCTCAGCAGCTATTTCTGGATAATCAGTAATAATAGCCGTACAATTCAATGCAATTAAACTTTTCATAATGTATGGATCGTTAACCGTATAAGGGCGAACAGCAATCTGATGGTTTAATGTTTCAATAATTTGTTCATCTGTAATTGATTTATAGTTAGGATGTACTGCTTTCACTTTAAATTCCTTTGCCAATTTCCATGGTTCGTTTTTTTTCCTATAATATAAAACTGCAGTTTCAATATCAGGAGCCATTAAATGTAACTTAAACATACTTTTATGATGAAATGATGAAATGATGATTCTCTTTTCTAGTTCATATTGTCTTATTAAATTGATTACACGTTCTTCTAACCCATGATAAGGAATTTTATCATTCTTTAACTCAATATTAATAATAAAGTTATTACCTTTTGCCCAATCAAAAACTTCTTTTAATGTTGGAATTTCACAAAAACCTACTTTTTCACGGAATTTATTACTAAAATCAAATTGTTTTAATTGTGAAAGTGTAAAATCTTTGACATAGCCTTTACCATTTGATGTTCGATTGATTGTTTCATCATGGATTACAACTATCTCGCCATCACTTGATAGTTGAACATCCAATTCAATTCCATCAACTCTAAACTCTTCACACGCCTTAAATGAAACAAGCGTATTCTCTGGAAACGTTCCAGCAGCTCCTCTATGCCCAAATATTTGTACCAATACGGCCCCTCCTAACTAAGTAAATGCACCAATTCATTATTAATAGTATACTAACTAATATATATAAAAGGAGGAAAAACATGAAACCATTACAAATTTCACCCGAAACAGCAATTGCACTTTCCAAAAAATTAAACATACCTATTGAACAACTTATGCATATGCCTCAGCATATATTAATGAAGAAACTAATGGAATTGGAGCAAAAAACTTCTTCATCAGAAAAAGAATAGCTTAATTGGCTATTCTTTTTTAAATTTTCGTAAAAATTAGTTCAAACCCTTCCTTTAGTTAGTTGCTTAAAGTAAAATAATAAAGGCTTTAAGCAATTATTTTTTATTTATAACGGGGGAATTTCTATATGTTACCAGATTGGTTAATTGGACTTATTATGGGAATGGTTGAAGGATTAACAGAATTTTTACCTGTTTCATCAACTGGCCATTTGATTTTGACTGCTGATTTAATTAATTTCGGAGGTCCTAGATCAACTGTTTTTGAAGTTGTTATTCAATTAGGATCAATTTTAGCTGTGGTTGTAGTATTTTGGAAACGATTATGGTCTGTAGTCGGTATAAAGGCAAACGGGTATAAGAAAACAAATTTAAATCTTATTCATATCATAATAGGTGCAATTCCAGCCGGACTTGCTGGAGTAGTATTTCATGATTTCATTAAAAATGTATTATTTTCTTCAAGAAACGTTGTAATTGGATTGGTTGCGGGCGGAATACTTTTAATTGTTGCTGAACGTTTTGCGAAAGAACCAAAATCCACTAATTTAGATCAAATATCTTATACTCAAGCTTTTCTAATTGGATGCTTCCAAGTATTGGCGCTATGGCCAGGTTTTTCACGTTCTGGATCTACAATTGCTGGCGGTTTATTATTAGGGTTAAATCGAAAAACCGCTGCAGAATTTACTTTCATCCTTGCAGTTCCTATGATGATTGGAGCTAGCGGAGTAGATTTAATTAAAAGCTGGAATGTTCTATCCTCTTCAGATTTAACATTATTTATTACCGGTTTTATCACTGCATTTATCGTAGCACTATTTGCAATAGTATTTTTCTTAAAACTACTAGAAAAAGTGAAATTAACACCATTTGCTATTTACCGTTTTATTATTGCGATTGTTTTCACTCTCGTATACTTAGTATAAATAAAAGGCTATTCGTTCAACGTAAACGAATAGCCTTTTATTATTATATAGTTAGTTTAAAAGTTAAAATTGTTGTCTATCGGCGAAAGCCCTACCTCTCTTTCGCAATTCGGCTCCAGGGCCGTTCCATTAGGCAGCTTGTTTCACAACAATCTTTTCTTGATGTTACTATTGCTTTTTTATGGTTGAAATTGTTGACACTCATGGAATGTGCCCGATTTTCTTCCGTATGCCTTAAGCAATTTTAGCAACATATTTTATAAACCGGTAGCGAATATATATTTTAGCATAGATAAAACGATAATTCAACCCACTATTTAACAGTTGATTCCTTAACTCGGTGACATCGAAAGAAAACCAAATCTCATTGCATGTTCATTTTCATCAGTCATTGCCCTAAAAAAAACATCTCTAATATACTGATCTTGTGTAAGTAAATAAGCATTTCGATAATTTTCGTACGCTTCCAATTCATCTTCATATGCCATTCTTAAACCTTCATTATAATTACTAAATTCCTCTTTTTTAATCTGATAAATTGGTTGCTGTCCTGTAAGAGCAATATAAAGTTGGGTAAATAGTTGCAAATGAATTTTTTCATCTTCTAATGCGTGATGAATATTTTCTTTATGTTTTTGGTTTGGGGCAGCAGTTAATAATCGGTTGTAAAAATCGATCGCAGTTGCTTCTCCTATAATTGCATCCAAAACCGCTTTAGTAACCTGGGCAAATTGGCCTTGAGAATTTCTTAAATCATAACCATAGTATCCAGTTTGATAAACAAAATAATTAGGATACTGATTACCTAAAGGAATATTATACATTTTTTCACCTTCTTAAAAAAGTCAATTACTTTATATACTATGCGCGTTACCTATTTTTGACCTATTTGAAAGGCACTCCATTCCGTATTACTCATTAAGATTTAAAGACTATGGGTTTCATTTTTAACCTGAAGAGATTTTGTAGGATTTGTAGGAATATCTAATTCGGTTAATTCTCCATCAATATCTTTTAGTTTAGGTATAAAATAAGCTCCAAATGCGATTACTGCTGGTACCATTCCGGCTCCTATAAATAGGATGGGTATACCATACAGACTAGATACAGCTCCTCCTAGATAACTTCCAACTGGTTGAAGCATACCACCAACCAATAGTCGTGCTGACATCACACGACCTCTTAATTCTTCAGGGACAAGCCTTCCATATATCGAAGAGCTATAAGAACCAAAAAATGGTCCACAAATACCTAAAAAGAAAAAAACAATCATTGCCGTCAAATAAATTTTCGTAAACCCTAAGGTCATATATAAAATCCCTTGAAAGAAACAACTCCCCACCATTGGAATACGACGATTATTCATATCACCAATTGCAGCCACGATCAGGGAACCTACAAATAATCCCACTGCTGTAGCTGAAGAAAGAAGCCCGACTTGAAAGGAATCAAGATGTAAAATTTTGAGACCAAAAGGCAAGACCATAGTAGAAAATGCCATTGAACTCATATTTTTTACCGATACAACTAACATGACAATTAATAGTGCCGGGGCATATTTAAAAAACTTTATTCCTTCTACCATTTCAGTCATATACCCATTTATACCTACTATGCTTTTTTCTTTTTTCTTAATTTCTATATAAGATGAAAGGTTCTTAACTAAAATTGCGGCGAAAAGATAGCTAATTGCATCAACAAGAAGACTTTGATACGCTCCAACATATTTTATAAAAGCTCCTGCCAACCCAGGACCTATAATAACAGAAGCATACATAGACGTATCTAATAAGGAGTTACTACGTACAAGTTTTTCTCCTTTTACAATAGAAGGAAGAATTGACATACTTGCAGGGTTATATAACGCAGTGCACGTACCTATAAAGAATGCAGATACATAAATCGGCCATATAGCTACCCATCCAAACATTCCTAAAATTGCGGGTATAAAAAAAGCAAGAAATCGAAAAAAATCAAGTAATGCCATTAACTTTGGTTTGTTACACCGATCGATAATAGGAGCCCCTAAAAGTCGAACGATAATTTCGGGTATACCAAAAGTAAGCATTAAACTCCCCATGGCCAATAGTGATCCAGTTTCTTTATAAATAATCCATTGTAATGCAAGAATCCCAAAATAATCTCCGAATGAACTAATTGTTTGTGCAGAAAACAAGAACCAAAAAGGCTTATTCATCAATGTCATCCTCCACATAGAAATTAAGATAAGTTTTTAATAGCTCATTTAACTTTTCGATCCCGCCCCTTCGCAAACGATACTTAGTATTTCTACCTGAAGCCTCAATTTGTAAAAGCCCAGCTGCTCTTAGTGCCACTAAATGATGGTGAACAGTACTCTTGACTAAACCAGTGAAGTTTACTAAATCTTGAAATTCCTTTGGTCCTTCAGAAACATAGCGAAGGATCATCAACCTACTTTCATCTCCCAAACATTGAGTTAGACGCAATAACGGTTGACTTGGTAGACCATCTGGGACTGGTTTAGCGTCACAATGATAAAAACAAGTGATATGATTTTTGTAATGTATGCTATTATTTGTTGGGCTTAGGTGATATTGAGGAATTAATCGGACTTTTTTTAAATCTGGTGTGGCTAACTGATGAATACCATTTGTTGCCAATTCAAATAAATTTTCTGGACTCATTGATTTTTTTAATTCAAGCTTTTTTTCCTTATCCATCGCCAAGTTGTTAATGATTGTTTGATCAACTGTTGAAAAGAAATATTCATTCCACTTAGTAAGTATAGAAATCATTTTTTCTTTTCTTTCAGATAAATCTTCGGGAACAGTTTCGAAATAATCGCTAATTAAGAACTTAATTTTCTCGGTAGACAATGACTTAAACCATTCAATAAACTGTGTTGCTGAACGATCACCCGGGCAAGATGCGACTAACAAATCTAACCCCATCTCACGAATAATACTCTCACTTTCTTTAATTTCTCCAATAAATTCAGAAGGCAGAATCTTCATTACAGAATTCACCCATTTTTTACCTAAATCGATTGTCTTATGCTTTTTACCTTGTGAAAAAGCATACAAACTAACAATTAGTTCATATGCAGGACAAAAATCAATTATAATTTCATATTCCATTTGGTTCGACCTCCATCGAACTTTATTTTATTTTTATATTATTCCAAATTATTTTATTTATCAATATTTTTTGTAAAAATATGAAATTGAAGTATAATAAAAGTTATGTATTCTAGTAATCTATAAAAATTAGAAAAGGCTTCATTTTAAATTGAAGCCCTTTTTATCACTATAAACTTGTGAAAAATATTCAAATTATTAATTTTAATTAAAATTCTCTCATTATTAAAGGGATGGAAATTACAGATATTAATAATATTTTTTCACATCTTTACTAGATGTTATATATTTCTATCAAAAAAACTTCTCCAAACACACTTTCTACTATATATGATTTTTATTCATAAATTAAAAAACATAAAGAAATACTTAACCTTTTTATCAGTCAAATCATATTGCCCACGCTTATGTACTCTTTTATACTTGGTTTGCAAACTCAATCTAAAATACTATTCCTTGAGTATAGATATAAAAATGAAGGGAGAAAAAAATGAAAAAAAAGAAGGATAAATCATCATTTATTTTTTATGATGCTCATGGTAAAAGAAAACGAATATTCAATTGGTTAATAGGTACTTTATTAGTTATATCTATTATCGTTTTTTATTTTTTCTTTCAGAGTATTCTATCAACTTCACATTTTAAAAACTTAAAATTATATTCAGAGCGTCATAATAATATTTTCCCTGTTGATGCAAAGATAAGTGAAAAATTATTGAAATTTGAGTTAAAAAAAGACAATT
>Ga0187780_10002243_pt1 | contig 14542 bp, 13 predicted proteins | sample 1015_Q2_SP10_20__FD_132429 | JGI IMG/M metagenome (GOLD analysis project Ga0187780, IMG submission 132429) | Tropical peat soil microbial communities from peatlands in Department of Meta, Colombia - 1015_Q2_SP10_20_MG | ecosystem: Environmental > Terrestrial > Soil > Wetlands > Peat | place... | reverse complement strand
CTCTTAACTCGCCGGTACGATTTTGCTGCCTTCATGACACTCGCGAGAGAACATCGCGTGATTCCGCAGGTCTATCGCTCCATAAGTGTGCACTCTGAGTTGCTGGATGGTGCAGACTTGGCAACGCTGCGTAGCGCCTATGAAGAGAATGCGCGCAGAGCTTTGTGCTTAACGGGTGAACTGCTTCGAGTCTTAAGGCATTTTCAGCGCCACGGGATCGATGTTCTTCCGTACAAGGGCCCAGTGTTAGCCCAACGCTTGTACGGCGATGTCACGGCGCGCCAGTTCTTCGATCTCGATATCCTCGTATCGCCACAGGATGTGGGAGCAGCCAAAGCTGCTCTCGCTCAATTGGGGTACGTACCGGAGATCAAGCTTTCGGCTCGCGAACAAACATCGTTCATCGCTTCGGGGTACGAATACGCGTTCAGCGGCGCCGCTGGCCATCACACGTTGGAACTCAAATGGAGAATTCTGCCGCGATTTTATTCGGTTGAATTCGACACTGAGGCGTTCTCTGCCAGGGCAAAAAACCTTGTTATCGGCACGTACTCTGTTCCGACGCTCTGCGACGATGACCTGCTACTGGTGCTCTGTGTCCATGCTGCAAAGCACATGTGGTCTCAGCTTTCCTGGTGGTGTGACATCGCCGAAATCACAAGGTCGCGTCAAATTCAATGGGAAACAATCTGCAGCAAAGCAGAGCAATTGGGAATTGGACGGATTGTTGCGGTAAGTCTGCTTCTCGTGCACGACTTACTCCAGTCCGATTTACCAATCTCTGTCCAAGAATGGTGCCGCAAGGATTCCGAAATCGGGATTCTCAGCGAGCAAATTTCGGGCATGATCTCAGAGGGGAGCTCTTACGAAACTGGATCGTCGTCTTACTTTACATTCATGCTCCGGCTACGAGAACGCAGCTGGGACAAACTTCGGTTTTTGCGGCGACTCGTGTGGACCCCCAGCATTGGAGAATGGTCAGTCACGCGCCTCCCCCCGGAGCTTTCTTTTGCTTATCACTTTGTGCGTATGGGCCGATTGGCGTGCAGAATCTTCAGCCCTCACCTGCGGCGCGGAAGAGCACCGCAGACTCGCAGCGGGTGGCCCATTCTTTGGCGTTCTTCGCGAATGGGTCGGGAATAAATGCCCCATCCGCCGAGGCCTCCTGATGAGCCTGGCATAGTTGACTGGCGAATACCTAGTCCAGTAAGGTTAAATTAGCAGCCATGTACCCGCGGAGGTCCTATGTTTGAAGGCCTGTTTCAACCGATGCATCTTCTGGTGATTTTCTTTATTGCGTTGCTGGTGTTTGGTCCCAAGAAGCTGCCGGAACTGGGCAAAGGAATTGGCGAAGGCATCCGTGCATTGAAAGAAGGCATGAAGGACCATTCCGACCAGCCGAAGACCGCCTCCACCGACAACAAGGGAACTGAGCTGAAGAGCTAGGTCCACGCATACTTGCAAATCCTCGCGCTTGTTCTGTCACTACCCCATCAGGTAAGTTGATCCTTTAGTTCCACATTTAATCTCCAGGTACAGAGTCAAAAATTTTGTCGGGAGGACACTCATGCGCCCAAATTGTGTTTTCGCCTTGCTGGTTATGCTTTTCTCTTCATTCGCGCTTGCCGACTCGGTTGTACTCACCAATGGTGACCGTCTCACCGGAACGATCACAAAATCAGATCAGAAAAGTCTCACACTAAAAACCGACTATGCGGATGACATCACAATCAAGTGGAGTGCAATTCAGGGGATCAGCTCCAGTGAGACGCTGCATGTGGCAAGCCAAAATGGCAAAACTGTCGCCGGGCCGGTTACAACCTCGGACGGCAACTTTGTTGTCGCGAGCCCGACGGGCGCCGTTAATGTCCCGAAAGACGAGGTTAGCGCGTTGCGCAACGACCAGGAGCAGGCCGCTTACGAACAGGGGCTGCACCCGCCGCTATGGCGAGGATGGGCGGCCGGCGCAACGGTCGGTTTCGCGTTGACCGGCGGGAATAGCGATACCAGAAGCCTGTCGCTGGCCTTTACGGGAGATCGCAAGACCTCGCACGACGAAATCACGATGTATGAAAACACGATCTATGCCACGAATAATGCCGCGGGAGTGCTGCCCCATGTAACCGCTAATACAGACCAAGGTGGGGCACGTTACAGCCGCAACATCACGAAACGGTTGTTCGGGTACGGCAGCGCAGACTTTCAGGCCGACGCGTTGCAGGAATTGAATTTGCGATCGATCTTCGGGGGTGGACTTGGCGTGCACGTGATCAATACCAGCCAAACGACGCTGGACTTTCTCGGCGGCCTCAACTTCACGCACGAGAGTTATGGCGTGGTGCCGGCCACAGCCACTACCCCAGCGCAGCCTGCAATTACTCGAAGTTTTGCTGCTCTCACCATAGGTGAAGAGTTCATGCACAAGCTCGGTGCGTCAACCGTGTTAACAGAAAAGGCATACTATTACCCCGACCTGACCCAGAGCGGAGGCCAATACCGTACTACCTTCAATTTTGGAACTGTGACGAAGTTAAGCAAATGGTTCAGCTGGCAGAATGCATTTGGGGACATTTATGTTACAAATCCACCGCTCGGGACGAAGAAGAACGATGTTCTATTGACTACAGGGCTGAACGTGGCATTCACGCATTAGGAAGTTGCTCGATCAGCTTTATTCCATGGTGACGGATTTCACCAGATTCCTTGGCCGATCAACATCCAAGCCTTTTTCCACTGCCATGTAATAGGCAAAGAGCTGCAGGGGCACGATTTCAAGAATGGGCGACAAGAGGTCTGAGGCTGATGGCACAAAAATTGTTTGATCCGCCAGGCTGCTAACCTGTTTGTCGCCTTCGGTGGCGATCGCAATGACTCGTCCCGATTGCTCTTTGAAGTTCCGGATGTTCGCCACATTCTTCTCATAACGCAGGACGGCGCCTTGGTCATTCGGGTCGCAGGTGGCGATAATGACTACCGGCAGGCTTTCATCGATAAGCGCGTTGGGGCCGTGCTTCGTCTCACCGGTGGGGTATCCTTCGGCGTGAACGTAAGACACTTCTTTCAGCTTTAGAGCGCCATCCATCGCGATCGGATAATGAATGGCCCGCCCCAGAAAAAGAAAATCCTGAAAGGAACGGTACTTTTCTGCGAGGCGCTCGCAAACCGGAGCGGATTGCAAAACGGTCTCGACTTTCCCCGGAACTTCCATCAACTGGTGCAAACAATCACGGACTTGATCCTTGCTCAGACTTTCGCGAACCTGCCCTAAATACACTGCGAACAGGTAGAGCACCGCCAATTGGGCCGTGAAAGCTTTAGTCGACGCAATGCTGATTTCCTTGCCTGCGTATGTGTAGAGCACGCCATCGGCTTCTCGCGCGATGGTGGAATCAATCACGTTAGAGATCGCGATGGTGCGAGATCCTCTGACTTTCGCTTCTCGCTGGCTGGCAGTGGTGTCCGCAGTTTCACCGGATTGGGTGATGACGATCGTGAGCTCACCTTTCCCAATCAGCGGATTGCGATACTCGAACTCGCTAGCATAATCAACGTCGACCGGAATGTTGACGAGCTCCTGGATCATGAATTGTCCGGCCATACCCGCATGGCGGCTGGTCCCAGATGCAACGATGTTGATCCGCCGCAGGGCACGCAGATCGTCGGCGTGAATGCGGACATCGTCGAGCTGGACTTGTCCGCGTTCGATGGAAACGCGAGGTGAGATCGTATCTCGCAGCCCTTGCGGCTGCTCGAAAATTTCTTTCAGCATGTAATGCGGGAAACCGTTTTTGTCCGCCATGTCACTCCTTATTCGGTTACTTTTGGTGACGTGACGCCACCCAGAATTACGTTTCTGACCTCGCCATTAGGGCTCAGGACGACAATGTCAGCCCGGCATCCGACTTCCAGTTTGCCTCGGTTCGCGAGCTCTGCACGTTGTGCAGGATTCAGCGACGCTGGGCGTAATGCGTGCTGCAAGTCCCAATTCGCAAATTTCATGACATTGCGCACAGCTCGATCCATAGTCAAAACACTTCCCGCCAATTTTCCATTTGCTGTGCATCGACCATTCTTGACCTCAACGTCGAGCGTGCCCAGTTTATATCGGCCGTCGGGCATGCCTGTGGCGGCAATCGCATCAGTAATCAAGACGGCAAGTTCAGGACCCTTAGCCTTTAGAAACAAGTCAACGGTTGCGGGATGGAGGTGGACGCCGTCGGCAATAATGTCTGCTGAAGCGTGATTATCCGTCAGCATTTCGCCGATAATGCCGGGCTCACGATGATCGAGGGGCCGCATGGCATTGAACCCATGCGTAAAGTGACGCGCTCCCGCAGCGAGCCCGGAACGCGTCGTGGCGAAGTCTGCATCGCTATGCCCGAGGCTGACGCAGACACCGCGACGTGTAGCCTCTGCGATGAGTTCCTTAGCGCCTTCGAGTTCCGGCGCAATCGTCATCATGCGAATCCGGCCGCGCGCTGCCTGCCAGAAGCGATCGAAATACTCTAACTTGGGCGGCAGCAAGTCGGCGGGCGGATGAACGCCTCGACGAATGTGGCTGATGAAAGGTCCTTCCAGGTGAATTCCGAGTGGCTGAGCGCGGCCCACTTCAGCCCCACCATTTTGCTCGGCGATCTCAATCGTATCTGCTAGATGATCGAGCGCGTGTAAGATCCGATCGATTGGAGCGGTTACCGTTGTCGGGAAGTAAGCGCCAACTCCATGCTTTGCCAGAAACTGTTCCAACGATCTCAATCCGGCATCATCTGCGCTCATCACATCCTGCCCTGCGCCGCCATGGATGTGAATGTCCAAAAATGCAGGGGCAAAGATAGAGTCTTCGAAGTCGATTACCTGAGCGCCTTGGGGAACCGAGCGAGACGAACGCGAAGCGACTTCAACGATCTTGTCACCATCCAGGAGAACCAGTGGCTGGTCCACAGACTCGACGGGCGTATACAGCCGGGCTGCAGTTAAGGTAATCATTAAAACGTTAATCTTAACGGATTTTTGAATAGTGAGTAGATTAAAGGCGTGCTAATTCGAACCGTCTCAGGGCACTCAGTCGAAGACTAATCGGCCGCGGCCAATGTAGTCGTTTCCCGCACACCAGCCTTCAGATCGGCCGCCAGTAGCCTGTGAAACAGGTGTTCTCCCGCTTCGCGTCGAACTGACAATCTGCCGGCGCCGTAAGCGCGTGACTTGAGCCCGCGCTGAACGGCTTCGCAAATACCCAGATCTTCATCCTGCACCCGAGCTCCGACGGCAACGCTTTGTTCGTTGTACGCACGCCTGGCCTCGCTGACGTCACCAAAATAAAAATCAAAAATCACGCGGCAATGATCGACGTCGATGGGCAGCACGAGATTGGTGTCCATGTAACCTTCGTAGCAGTTGATCATCAGGTTGGGATATTGCCAGAAATACCATGCGCGGTCGCCTTTGCGAGTCGCGCCCGTGGCTTGGTCTTCATCGGACGCGACCATCGGACTCGATTGCAGGCAGTAGCGGTCCTCATTCTCGATCGTATATTCCTTGTAATCCAGGACAGAACTCAGTCCCTTGTGCAAGTGGGGCACGTGATAGCCGCCGTCGAGATAATTATCGACAAACACTTTCCAATTACATGCAATGTCATAAATTCGAGTCGCGAAGTAGTGCAATCTGCCGACTCCGAGTGGGGCGACTTTCTTAACAATTCCACCCAGGAAACTGTTCAGCGACATGGCCTGGGGATCGAGGTTAACAAACACTAACTTTTCCCAAGTCTCTGCCTTCACGGGGACTAAGCCGTTCTGTTGACGGTCAAAATTCTTGACCCCATCGAATTCGGGCATACCTTTGAGAGCGCCATCGAGCCCGTAGTTCCACCCGTGATATGGACAGTGCAGCAGGGAAGTTTGTCCGCAAGACTCCGTTACGACTGCTGCAGCGTGATGACGACACACGTTGTAGAAGCCGCGCAGAATGCCATCGTTGCCGCGCACAACCACAATTGGCTCACTCGCCACGGTCGCACTTACAAATTGTCCCGGGGTCTCGACTTGCTCGACTCTTCCAACCATTTGCCAGGTTTTGCTGAAGACGGTTGCGCGCTCAAGTTGCGCAATCCCAGCATCGATGTACCAGGATGCAGGTATAGTGAACGCCTCAGGGAGCGTTGCCTGATCGTTATAGCCGGCAAGAATCTGTTGCACCGATGGCATCGATTGACCCTTCATCGCGCCAATCTTCCGCGCGAAAGCAACATCTTACACTTGCTGGAAGCTCCGAGCTAAATTGAGACTGAGAGCTCGCCCCTTTACCTCATTATGGGTGCTCGTAAGTTGGACTGGTTGGGGCTGGAGGGGTGTAATCACGTCCGTAAAGATTCTTGTGCTCCTGGGGCAAGTTGGTGGCAGGGACCCTAAGCAGTCCTAATGTGGAAGACGAGTCTGAAATAGTGACCTCACGAGCCATTGCATTCAAGCTGTCAGGCACCGCGCTCTCGTACCAAACCCTAAGCAAATAGCGCCCAGCAGGCACATCTCGAATGAGAACTTGGCCACGCCGGTCGGAAACACCGAAATACGGTGTGTTCACCGCGACGACCACGGCGCTCATTTCCGGATGGATATTGCAGAAGATGTAAGAAATTCCCGGCTTGTCAAAAAGCACATCCCTGGTGCTACCAGCCTCATAGAGACCTAAGTCGAAGCGCTTGCCCTCGAAGAGCGAAAAAACGTTGTGAAAGAACGGATCACGATTGGGAAACTGAACCAGAGAACCGACCCGGACAACCAGCACGTGCGGATCAAAGCCCTTATTTCTCTGAACCAGTCGCGGCAGGGGAGAGGTCGTCGTAACCGAAGCGGGCGCAGCAATGGTCGCGTCAGACGGGGTCAGCCACAGTACAACATTGCTGGCGTCACGGGATCGGGCTTTACCGCCGCGCGTGATTGCCACTGACGCGGTTACGGTAGTTTGCTGCGCGAGGGCCAGGCCGCACCCGAGGACAAGCGCAGTTATTCCTCCGTAAGGCAGCATGCGCATGGTAGTCCTCAAAACAAAACTCCCATCATCACGTTCACCTGCTGAGCAGAGTTATTCGAGCTGTAGGCGTCGAACGTCTGCAGATGCCGATACTCGGTGGACAAAAGGAGATTAGACTTTGGTCGGTAAACGAAGTTTACAAGACCGCTGCGGTTTTGTACGTAAACTGGTTCGATACCGACGGCGGCCCGCACCTCGGATGCGGTTGGGTTATCGACACCCACGCCGACATTGAATTCGAGCCGGCTATTGGCGCGGAACTTTACCTGGGACCATCCCCCGATAGAATCGAGTCCCCGCACCGCACCAGAGCCTAGCTCCTCCGGATCAAGAAGAAAAACGCTCTGGCCGATTCCTCCACCGATGCCGCCAACCGCGCGACCACGATAGAACTCACCGGAGAGACTGAATCTTGAAAACAGCGGAATATCCCAATCCGTCAATCCCGCCCAACCATCGACATGACGGCCGAACCCCCAATCCTGGCGGCTGTAGTACCCAGCTGCTCCCAGAGTGAGGGGCTTGCCGAGAATTCCAGTTGTCCACGCCGTTCGAAGGCCGTAGGCTGGCTGGCCCGAAGCTTCTCCGGGGCCCGGTGCTCGAAAATAGGAATTCCCGGGAAACTCGCCAGTAAGATTGTCGAGAATGCCGGCCTGAACTGTAACGCTCTGAGTGTCAGATAGATCGAAGCGATGCTCTACGCGAATCTGCGGTGTCCACGCCCACAAGTTGCCCGTGTAATTGAAGGCCGGAACCGCCAAAGAGGCAAAAGAGGTGGGCGATAGCGGTGAAATAAAGAGATCGTCCTGCCCGACCACAACCGAAGTTTTCGCCCAGTCCAGGCGGGCCGAGGCGATTCGCAAACGAAAGATTCCCGAGTTTACGCCATTCCACGTGTTGGAAAATCCACCGGCAAAATCGGCCTGCAAGTTAGCCGACGTTTTTGCGCCCCACAACGTCGGGCCAAATGCTTCCAGACCGATTTCCGATTGCCGCAAAGTTGCTCCGAAAGTTCCATTCCCTTGATTCGGCCCGTCGACAATACTTGGGAAGTCCTGGTTATCAGTCCTTCCACGATTGCTGAAAAGGTTCATCAGAACGATTCCGGAGAGTCGTAAGCGATATTTCGAGGCACCCTCAACCTTGGTCTGATACTGATCCTGAAGCTTGCTGTCCAACAGTTGGGTAGTCTCCTCGAGATTCGCAACCCGTTGGGCGATTGAGGTATTTCCCTGGGCGGTCGAGTTTACCGATCCTGCGGGTGGAGCTTGGGCTCCGGTCGCCGCATCTCGACCAGTCTGGGTAGCTATTTCGTCAGGCTGGCTGCGCATTGCCTGCAACTCATGTCGTAACTCGGCTGTCTCCGCTCGATACTGGGCCGATTCCGAGCGCATTTCAGCAACTGCAGCACGTAATTCAGTGACTTGCTGCTGTAATTCGCGCACTGCCGCAGTGACGGCTGCATCCGATGCAGACGGGGTCGCGAGCGTTGGCGTCTGACACCAGGAAGTAGCACGCAACAGCAGGAGCACTCCCATTGTCCTGACAGCTCTCCTGAAGGATGCGGGAACTGCGTGGGTTCGCTTCACAAGCGCCTCCCTTACTAACGTGAGATTTACGAGCCTTTTGGTTGCCTGATTGGCGACAAACTATGCCGAACGGCCGCTGCTGAATTCCTTATTGTATCGGGGAGGTCTTCGTCGACGTTAAAGATGGAATCTCCACTCTCACTTCGCCAACATTCGCATGAATGGAAGCCGAAGAGAGTGGAAGAGTGACTCGGAACACGGTTCCCGCTTCCGATGTTTTTTCGACCACGATTTCCCCTCCATGATCCTGAATAATCTTGTGCACCGCGGTCAGGCCGAGCCCGGTGCCGTTCTCCTTACCAACACTGACGAATGGCTCGAAGAGTTTGTCTTTAATTGATTCTGGGATGCCGCGACCGTTATCAGCCACACGGATTTGCACTCCTTCGGGCACCTGAACCAGCTCGATTCTGATGCGGCCGTCTTGTGGCGGAAGGGCCTCACAAGCATTGAGCACCAGGTTATAGAGCGCACGTTCCAGCTTTCTGTTGTCATACCAGCCGTTGCACTCGCCGTCCTGTCGAATGTCAATTCGCGCAGGATGGAAACGTGGATGAGTGCGGATGGTCTGCACAACCCGTTCCACTGAGTCTCGCACGTTGCCAAACGTAAGGCGCAGCGATTCCCTGGTGCGTGAGAACTCCAGAAGCGAGTCGATCAGTTCTGTCATTTGGTTGACCGCAATACGAACTTCCTGATACAGCTCCTCACGCTGTTCGGTGGATAAACGGCTTTCCAGCAAGAATTCGGCATTCGCGACGACCGCCGCCAAGGAATGCCGCAGGTCGTGCGAAATCGAGCTTGCCATTCTGCCGATGGTTGCCAAGCGCTCAGCGTCCAAGAGTTCCTGCTGTGTCTTAAGTAAGCTGGCGCGCATACGATTAAAAGCGCCAGTCACCTCGGCGACCTCGTCTCTCCCGTGTGCATCCAGCGCATAGTGGAAGTCACCCTTTTCTAGCGCGCGCACCCCGGACACCAGATTCCCCAGTGGGCGTGTAAAGGTATGAGAGATGAAGAACACCAGCGCACTGCCTCCCGCCACGGCGGCCAGCCCAAGCGCCAGGAGAAGTCGATTCAGGTTGTCAAGAAATGCCGTCGCCTGATCGTAGGATTTCAACACGCTGAGGCGAATCGAAGGCGTCTTGCCGGGTGCCAGCTCTACCGATGTTGCCAGGAAACGTTCATCCCCTAACTGCAACTCTTCGGGATCGACGCCTTTCGCGGAGCGACCAATTGGGTGCCGTGCCAACTCCACCTCTTGCGCGGGGTTGAGAGTGCTTCTGACCACAGCGTCCCCGTAATAAAACGTTACCTGGCTCGCGGCGATCCGGCTCACCTGCGACGCAACGCGGTCATCGATTTCGTAACCGAGTACAAGAAGTCCCAAGCGGCGATTTTCAGATTCCGCTCCGAAATAAATCGGCTTAATAAAGACCTGATACAGGTGCTGCGACCCAAACCACCATTGAATCGAGCCCTCTTGATCAAAAGCACTTGCCAGAAACGTTTGTGCCAGATCTCGGCTGAAACCAGGCGTGGTCGCATGCAACGCGACCACCCGGCCGGTCCGGTCAACCAGCACAAAAAGGTCACTGCCCGCCAACCGCCACCATGAGGTGGAAGAGTCCTGAATGGTGGCTTCATCGGGTGCCGTCATGAGCGAACGCAGGAGCGGCTGATAGGCTAGCAACTCCGCCGAATGCGTCAGAGTCAGCTCGCGAAGTTGCTGGAAGCTTTGAAACGTTGTGACTGAATTGTGCAGGTCCGCAAAGATTTCCCGCTTGATTTGTCCTTGAACACTATCTCGTACCAGCAAAAGGCTGGTCGCGGTGAGTCCCGCGGAGATCACAAGCATGGACAGCAGAAACTTAGTGCGGAGGCGAAGTTTCATCGGGTCCCGCTTCCCCTCACTCGTGCAAACGTGCAGTTTAACCCATGCGGCTTGAAGTTATCGTACAAACTTGTAACCTACACCGTGGACCGTGCGAAAGTGCATGGGATTGGCAGGATCACGCTCCAGTTTCTGGCGTAGTTTCAGGATATGATTGTCCACAGTGCGCGTGGTGGGGTAGTTCTGATAGCCCCAGACCTCGTTAAGCAACTCATCTCGGGTAATCACGCGTTCCGCGTTCTGCACCATGAACTTCAAGGTTTTGAATTCTTGGGCTGTCAAGGTGATCAGTTCGCCGTCTCGGGTTACTTCCATTTTCGTGAAGTCCACCGAGATTCCATCAAATACCGCGACTTCTCCTGCCTCCTTGCGAACATTGCGGCGCAACGCAGCGCGGACGCGAGCCAGCAACTCCCGAGGACTAAAAGGTTTGGTGACGTAGTCATCGGCGCCCAGTTCCAGCAGCAACACCTTATCCGAGACATCGCTGGCTGCACTTAGAACGATGATGGGGGTGGACGGAGACTGCTGTTTGATCTCGCGGCAGACCTCGCGTCCGGACATCAAAGGCAGACGAAGATCAAGAACGATCACCGAGGGAGTGACTTTGCGGAAGGCCTCGAGCGCAGCTTGACCGTCTCCTCGGATCTCAATCTCGAAACCCTCGCTTTCAAACAGACGCTTGAGCGCCTTTTGCACGGCGTGATCGTCTTCGACCACCAGGATTCGTTCGGTCATGCTCGATCCCTGTACGAGCTTGGTGAAATCTTTGGTTAAGCCCTCGGGCACCCGCTGAATGCTAACGTCTCGATTGGCCTCAATGCGCATAATGCCATCCCTTTGTTCAGAAACAATGTCCAAATTCTTAACAAGCTTACTATTTACAACGGGGTTAGACGTGCACTGTGCGGAATTGTTGACAATGTTTTTACAAATTCCAGACATTGTGCCACATCACGCCGCACTGGCTAGCTACTGAGCCACGGGTTGAAAGTCTGAGCCCAGACAGGGAAACCAGAGCCTTAGGTACTTGTCTGGCCGAAGATGGTTGGCCACTAACAAACAGCCCCGAAAGTGTGAATGTGCGGGGAAATCAAGGATGAAATAAAACGGTGAACTGAGAAGGAGCACATCCACTTTTAGGAGAGCCCTAGTTCCTTTAACGAGTGGAGTCACCGTTAACGAGTGGAGTCACCGTCTGCTTCGTTTGCCGAGTGGCGTAGCAGAACGTCGGGTGCCGTTTGGGGTAGGGCGGGAACGAGCCACCTGAAGAGTGCGGTTGCGGCTCCGGCACCTAGCAATTCCGCAACCATGAAACCCGGAGCGTCGGCTGGCCGAATACCACTGAACGTATTTGTTGCGGATCGTGCCAAAGCGACAGCGGGGTTCGCAAAAGAGGTTGACGCCGTAAACCAATACGCAGCCGTAATGTAAGCACCCACAGCGAACGGCACCACTGACGAGCGCAGTCGAGAACAACCCCAGATAACCGACATTAGCCCGAATGTCGCGATGAACTCACTGAAAATCTGCGAGGCACCGCTTCGTGTGTGCGTTGATGCCGAGTAGAGTGAAAGCCCGAACATCGAATGAGCGCAACCAACCCCCAGAAACGCCCCGAGGATTTGACAGACAATGTAGCCGGGTACTTCGGGCCACGGAATACCTTGTTGGGAGGCGTCAGCGAGGGTCACTGCAGGATTGAAATGCGCCCCCGAAATTGGGCCAAAGGTGAGGATGAGCGCGACCAGTGCTGCACCCGTGGCAACAGTGTTCGCGAGAAGAGCAATTGCGACGTTTCCTCCAGAGAGCCGTTCTCCCATAATTCCCGAGCCAACGACAGCCATCAGAAGAAATGCTGTTCCTGCTAACTCGGCGGTTATGCGAGCGTAAAAGCTGAATCTCATTCGCGACCGATCTTGTCGAGTTCCTTCTTGAGTGCGAGCCTGTCTAGGGAGGCATGCGGAAGGCAAAGGAAAAGACCAATTCTCCGATCAAGCAGGAAGAATGCGTCACGAAAAGCCTTTTGTATTTCCTCTGCTGTGCCTTTAACAGCGGCGGGGTCGGGGACACCCCAATGCGCCGTCATTGGCTGGCCCGGCCAAACAGGGCAAACTTCGTTGGCTGCGTTATCGCAAACAGTGAAAACAAAATGTAACTTTGGTGCGTCTGGCTTCGAGAACTCGTCCCAACTCTTGCTTCGGAAACCGCCCGTTGGAATGTGAGCGACTTCAAGCTGGTGCAAGGCCTCGGGGCGTACTTTTCCTGACGGATGGCTTCCTGCGCTGTAAGCCGTGAACTGTGGTCGGCCTTTGGAGTTCGTGATCCCTTCGGCCATGATCGACCGCGCCGAGTTGCCAGTGCACAGAAACAGAACGTTGTAATGCGGCTTCATCTTGCTCATTGCTCAGTTGCAGCAGGTAGGCCCGCAGCAGTCTTTCGGTTTCATGGCGCGTACGAAAGCACTCATGATCTTGCCATCCACTTGAGGCGCGATTGTGTCAACGTCAATGTTATGACCAGCTAGAAACTCGCGGGCATCATCCACGTTGTAAACGCGGGTTGGTTCAAGTTCGATCTGCTCAAATCCAGCGGCAGCGAGCTTGGTGCGGTAGTCGTTCTCTTCTAACGATCCCGCTACACAGCCAACCCAAAGCAGGAGGCTTTTGCGAACTTCAGGCAACATCTCGCCGCGAGTGACTACGTCCGACACAGCGAACCGTCCCCCCGGTTTGAGCACACGGAAGGCTTCCCGCAGAACCGCATCTTTATCCGAGGACAGATTGATAACGCAGTTGGAAATGACCACGTCAACCGAGTTGTCGGGTAGCGGTATGTGTTCAATCTCACCCTTCAAGAACTCCACGTTTGTGATACCAGACTTGCGCTTGTTCTCTTCGGCCAGGGCGAGCATCTCGTCCGTCATGTCCAGCCCGTAGGCTTTCCCGGTCGGTCCGACTCGCCTCGCAGACAACAGCACGTCAATCCCGCCGCCCGACCCAAGGTCCAACACCGTCTCGCCCGGATTGAGCTTCGCCAAGGCAGTCGGGTTTCCGCACCCCAACGAAGCCAGCAGCGCCTCTTCGGGGATCTCGCCAGCTTGGGCCGCGTCGTACAAATTCGCGGTGATTGGATCGCAACCGCATGATGGACTGGCTCCGCAACAAGAACTGCCACCGCTAGCGACTCTCAGTGCCGCTTGGCCGTATTTCTCTTTCACCACTTGCTTGATGTCCGGGCTGCTCATATCACTCCTATCTGCAAATCTGAACGATCTGCTCGGGCCTTACTGCCTTGCTCCGAGTGCAACACTCCGCATACAAGAACTGGAGCACTTCCTGAAGGGCATCTGTGTTCGCGGTATAGCGAAGGAACGTGCTTTCCCGCTTCACGTTTACCAGGTTTTCCATCCGCAGTTTGTCGAGGTGGTGCGAAAGGGTTGAGTTGGGGATGTCCAGTTCTTCCTGAATCTCGCCAACGACCATGCCTTCGGGGTGTGCGGAAAGCAGCAACTGCATGATCCGCAGTCTTGCTTCCGTGCCCATGGCCGAGAACATGTCCGCGTATTTGGCTATCCGCTCGGTACTCTCCCTAGATTGAGTTACTATCATATTTCGATAATTGCAGAATTATGGAATAAATGTCAATGGGAAATTTGCCTTGTGTAGCGTAGATTGCTCCGCTCCAAGCCTAGATTTCCGGGTCACGGGCCGAGCACATCCAGAGAATTTTGGGGATTCTCCTATCTCTATGGAAACAATGGTAGGCCCGAATGGATTCGAACTTGAGGCGTTGTGGCGGCGTCAGTGAGGCGCAACGCGCCGAGCGGGAGTAGCCAGCTGAAATCCCGAGCGAAGCGAGGGACCTCCTGCTTGCACGCCGCGTCCTGAGAATGGTAGGCCCGAATGGATGCGAACCATCGACCTCTTCCGTGTCAACCTACCACCCTACGGAAAGAGAATAACTTAGACCGTATAGAGCATATTCTCCACGCGTGTCTTACACGTTTCACAGGTAGAGAGCTTTTCGT
>Ga0187780_10002242_pt1 | contig 14543 bp, 12 predicted proteins | sample 1015_Q2_SP10_20__FD_132429 | JGI IMG/M metagenome (GOLD analysis project Ga0187780, IMG submission 132429) | Tropical peat soil microbial communities from peatlands in Department of Meta, Colombia - 1015_Q2_SP10_20_MG | ecosystem: Environmental > Terrestrial > Soil > Wetlands > Peat | place... | reverse complement strand
TTGAAACTTCGAACGTCAGTTTCATGGTAATACTTGAGCATCTTCGCGAAGCCGTCTGCTATTCCCATAAGTTCCTTATCTGATAACGATTCGAGGTTGGATTTGCCGCGTACGATCGCCTGAGCCTCGTTAAGCCCCATCGGAGCGTACGGAGTTATCCAATCAACGCCCTCAAGATTCTTTACGTATCTCATTCCCAGTTTCTTCTCTATCTCAACTAAGTCATCCCAGTATTTGGTTCGGTTAGTGTTTGTGTAGGTTTCGCTGGCTGCTAGAAGGTTCGAGACCAACTGTATGGGCTGATAACTTGCTAAGGCTTGAATGTGGGGATGGGCGATGGTTGATCCTGCGGGTGGTAGGAAGTTCATTATGATTGCGGGATACTTGGCTTCGGGCCAGGCGGCGAGGACTCTACTGAAGTATGTTAGGCAGGCTTTGAATCCGTCAAACAGGATTTTGCCCGTAAACTCGTTCAGCTGAACTCTGTGCTTGGTTGTTGGTACCACGAGGGCGTTGAAGTCTTCATGTGCAAAGAGGCTGGGGAAGCAGACTGCTTCGCCCTCCCTGATTCGTCCTTCCGGTGTTATGTCGGTTGGGAACTTTGGCGCATTCTTTTCCACGGCGTTCGGGCAGAAAGGACAAGTGGCTTGTGTTGATTCAACTAACTCATCTATGAACGGCTGTTCGGACTGTATGAAGCGTTTTACGTATTCGAGTCGACCTTTTGATACGATTACTCTGCGCCCGGTCAGCGGGTCACTTCTATGTTCGAGAGTTTGAGTGGTGAGTTGAAAGTTGTTGAGTGGGCTTAGAATTTGTGCGTCTCTAATCTCTGACTCGAAGTGTATTGGCATTGTGCTCTATTCTTCAGCTTCTAATGGGGGAATTATCGGTTCTGCCGTGTTATCATATCGGGCATTCTTGTAGTTCAGAGTTCAATTGCTCTCCCGGCGTCGGTCCATTCGAGCAGGTCAATCGGGTAGGGTTCGAATAGGAATTGGTCGAGAAGGTATTCGTTTCGGAATCTGATGGACCATCCCTTCAACAGCGTGATGGTTGAGGTGAACGGGACTCGTCCCTCGCGATAGAGGCTTGTGGTTTCGAGGAAGAATTTCTTCTCCTTCGCGGACAGGTTGCGCGAGAAATATCCGAGGATATGTGTCAGTGTGTTGATGTTAGCTGTTCGTTTTGGAGGGTTCTCCATTGCTTTCTTCAAGTGCGCGTCATAATCTTCCAATACATTTGCGAAAGCTCGTTTTTCATGATTCGCCACGATGTTGCCGAGGAGTCTGAGTTCCTGTTGACTGTATGCCATTAGGAGGAATTTGCATGCAGCATGGAACTTTGCTAATGCTGAAATCTTCTCTTTCTCCTTGATAAGTCTGAACCGGGCCAACGTGAACAGTTTTGTCAAGAAATGTTCTCGGATTCGAAGGCTTCGTAATCTCCCTTCGTCTTCTATGGCTAATCCGCGAAACCTTTCGACAACTGCACCGCCGAAGAAGCCGCTAGTTTTGCCAATTGCTGCTGATTTTTGGGTCGACGCGTAGATTCTTACATCTTTCATTCCACAGGAGGGGGATCTGAATTTCAGAATGAACCCGTCCACTTCCTTCAGTGTTTCGAAGAACTGTTCTGTAAACTCAACCATCTTATCAGTGACATCGATTCCAGTCGCGGGCTGGATCAGCCTTGGTTGGTTTCGTTGTGAAACTATTCTGATCGGGAATCGCGGTACCCCAAGTCCGATTGCAACTTCAGGACAGACTGGAATGTAATTCACATGTTTAGCCAGTCTCTTCACGAAATCGTCTTTCACAACTTGACCGTTGTATCTGCATGCGGAAAGCTCGAGGCAGTTGCTTACGACCACATTGGGCTTTGGAAATGCCATACTCACCCGCGACTGTACAGGGTTCCTTCGGATTGGTGGAAATTGATCTGCCCTATTAACAGATTCTGATCAGTTGGGATGGCTTTCACGTGATTGAAGTCGGTAATCTGTCTGAAACCTCAAGTATCCGCCAGCCTGGAACCTGCTCGAGCGGTGTTCTGCTTGACCGGGGCTTCCAGCTATTCTTCGGGTGAGACCAACAAGCCGCTGCTCAACGTGACAATCGGAAGACTATTCGATGACACCGCACGGAAGTTGCCGGAACATGAAGCTCTGGTTTCAAGACATGAAAATCTTCGGTTATCTTATGCACAACTCGGAGAACGTATCGACGAACTCGCATCTGCATTAATCGGTTTTGGTGTGCAGAAAGGAGATCGAGTCGGGATATGGTCACCGAATAACTTCGGATGGGTTGCGACTCAATTCGCCACCGCAAAGATTGGAGCCATTCTAGTCAACATTAACCCTGCGTACAGAGTGCAGGAATTGGAATATGTGCTCAACCAGTCAGGTGTCAGCTTCCTCATCACTGCAAGAGAATTCAAGTCCTCAGACTATCTCTCGATGCTCAATGAACTCATACCTGAACTTTGCTCAAACAACGCCTCGAGTAGTCGTGTTCCGACACTGCGTAAGATTGTCATCATAGATGATCACCCAGAGCCCGGCATGGATTCGTGGAGGAATTTCATCGAGACTAATCGGTTCAAGAGTAATCCATCTGAGCTGATGCAACGAGTCAGTGAGTTGGACTGCCGCGATCCGATTAACATTCAGTACACCTCAGGAACTACGGGCTTTCCGAAGGGCGCAACACTCACTCATCGCAGCATTGTAAACAACGGCTTCTTCGTTGGTGAGGGAATGAGGCTTACGGAGAATGATCGCCTCTGCATTCCTGTGCCATTCTATCATTGCTTCGGCATGGTGCTAGGTAATCTTGCATGTGTGACTCATGGCGCAACCATGGTCCTGCCTTCTGACGCATTCAGTCCTGAAGCGGTTCTGACTTCAGTTGAGGACGAAAAGTGCACGGCACTTCACGGCGTCCCCACCATGTTCATCTCGGAACTTGAACATCCAAAACTCGCCAACTTCAACCTCTCAAGCCTGAGGACAGGCATCATGGCCGGCTCCCCCTGCCCAATCGAAGTTATGAGAAAAGTGATCTCTAAGATGGGATTGCGAGAAATCACGATATGTTACGGGATGACTGAAACCTCGCCAGTATCGTTCCAGACCCAGATTGATGATCCCTTAGAATTGCGTGTGTCCACCGTTGGAAGGGTTCTTCCACACGTCGAAGCGAAGGTCATAGATCCACTCACGGGTACAATATTGCCACGTGGAAGTTCAGGGGAACTGTGCGTTCGAGGTTACCTGGTTATGAAGGAATATTGGAACAATTCAAGCGCAACCCGTGGCGCCATCGACAATGAACAATGGATGCATACAGGCGATTTGGCTATCATGAATGCGGAGGGTTACCTGAACATTGTAGGACGAACAAAAGATATGATCAGTCGCGGTGGTGAGAAGATCTTTCCGAAAGAGGTGGAAGACTTCCTGTACACCAATCCGAAGATCTCTGACGTTCAAGTGATTGGGGTACCCTCAACGAAGTACGGAGAAGAGGTCATGGCATGGGTCAAACTCAAGCCGGGAAACACTGCTACGGCAGAAGAGCTGAAAGATTACTGCAACGGAAAGATAGCCTACTTCAAGATACCAACCTACTTCAAGTTCACAGACGTTTTCCCAATGACCGTAACCGGGAAGGTCCAAAAATTCAAAATGAGAGAAATCTCGACGAAAGAGTTAGGGTTGCATGAAGCCGCAACCGTACGAACTGCATAACTGGATACATAGCAATGGGTCATCGAAAGCGTTCGACTGAGCCGAAAGCCAATTAGACGTGGAACACTTGCCTATTATTGTGAGACAATGTCTAACGATGTAACGGCGGATCAATTCTTCAAGCTTCATCCCAAACTGCGGTGGGCAGCGTATTCTGTCGACGGCAAAGTACTGTTCTGTCAAATGCGTCCGGGAGTCGAGAGTTACACTTCCGATGAGGGCGATCGTGCCTTCATGCAATTCGGTCCGCTCATCATATCAGGGGTAGGAGAAAGATTGACACATTCTGGAGGCGCCGGCAAACTTCAAAGCGTTCTTGTCAACATGGAAAAGGACTCTGTACTTCTTATGAAGTTTAGAGATGGGTTTCTCGCATTATCAGTAAACAGGAATGAAGCGTTTGGCGTATTTCAGGAGATTGACACGAAACTTCGAGAGCTCGCTTAGTTAGGGGTAGCTATTAGCCGGGATAGCTCGGCTTCATTCATGTTCGCTATCTCAATGATCTTAACGTTAGATCGATGACCGGCCACAATTCTAACTTGAGAATGCGTTCTACCCAATTTCTTCGCGAGAACCCTGATGACTAATCTATTGGCTTTGCCTTTTACGGGCGGAGCAACAACATGTACGGTGAGTGTTCCATCCGGTTCGACGATCAACTTGTCTTCCTTACTTCGAGTTTTCACCTTGACTCTGAGTCGAACATGGTTAAGCGACTGTGACAGTTCCACTCCAATCAACAAGCTCCATCACTCCGGGCTTACCATAAGTGAATTGTTGACCATGTCATGCGTTCACATGAAGTACTATGAGCTGAATGAGATCGAACTATTACAGTCGGAGAGCTGTTAATGACAAGATTGAAAATGAGAACAGTTCAGATTCAGAATGTTGAGTATCGTCGTGAGTTACCTCGACCGTCCCATTTCGAGCGGTTGATCTGTCTAAAATGCGGTTTTGAACCAGTGGGGTTCGACAGGTTCTGCTATCACGCCAAACTGTGTAAGATCCCAATCGGGGAAGTGGCTTCGGCTCACGTTTGACAGTTGAACGATTAAACTAGGTTTGACGTGTAACAGGTTAGAGTAATTCTATTTCAATAAACACTTTTTCAGGCGTTTGGATTCGCATGAGACGTTTTAGAAAACGTTCGTTCGGGTCAACATCGATGAGACGTTTGTGAATTCGCATTTCCCAACTGTCCCATGTATGTGTTCCTTCTCCGCATGGGCTCTTTCTGGTTGGGACCCATAGTCTCTTGGTGGGTAGCGGTATTGGACCGCGGAGTTTGACGCCTGTGCGGTCTGCGATCTTCATGATTTCCCCGCAGATGGTGTTCAAACCTTGAGGGTCAGTGCTGGATAGTCTGATCCGTGCCTTGTTTACCAAGAGTCTTCCATCCTTGTAGGGGCGAAACAACCCCCTACGTTTGGGGGGCGTTTAAAAAGAGTTCGATACGTTTCGACGAAAAAAGAAAATTGTGATTGCCCAAAAAAAGGGCTTAGGTTTTCTTTTCGGAGACTACGGCTTTCTCAGTTACTTGTTCTACTACGCCGACTGCGATTGTGCTGCCCATGTCGCGGATTGCGAATCTTCCGAGTTGCGGGAACTCTTTGAATGCCTCGATCGGCAAGGGTCGCAACGGGCGGATCTTGACTAGTGCTGCGTCGCCTGTCTTGAGAAAGTCAGGTTTCTCTTGAGTTACTTGTCCTGACCGCGCGTCAATCTTCTGTATTAGTTCTGTCAATGTTGCGGATGTTGTTGCAGTGTGGGCGTGCATGACTGGTGTATAGCCCGCGGCGATTGCAGTCGGGTGGTAGACGACGATTATTCGCCCGATGAATTCGTTCGCTACGGTAGGCGGATTATCGGCCTTTCCGGCAACGTCTCCTCTGGAGACATCATTCTTCGCGATGCCTCGTACGTTGAATCCGATGTTGTCGCCTGGAAGGGCTTCTGGAATCTTGGTGTGATGTGTTTCGATGTCTTTGCATTCTCCTCGCGCGTTGGGGGGCATGAAGACGATGTTATCTCCAATCTTCAGTACGCCGGTTTCAACTCTGCCTACGGGGACCGTTCCGATTCCTGTGATTGAGTAGACGTCTTGAACTGGTATGCGCAGTGGTTTGTCAGTTGGCTTGGGAGGCTCTGTGAACGTGTTCAGCACCTCGAGCATTGTGGGACCCTTGTACCATGGCATCTTGTCTGACTTTTTGGCTAGGTTGTCTCCCAACCATCCGGAGACTGGGACAACATGGACTTTAGATGTGTCATATCCGACGACCTTGAGGAGGGATTCCATCTCCTTCTTGCATTCGTTGAATCTTTCTTCAGAGTACTTTACCGTCTCCGGTTCATCCATCTTGTTGATGGCGACTGCCATCTGTGAGACGCCGAGCGTTCTTGCCAGGTAGGCGTGTTCGCGTGTTTGGCCACCGGGGCCAACCCCAACTTCGAACTCTCCTTTCCTTGCGGATACTACCAGGATGGCTGCGTCTGCTTGGCTTGTTCCCGTGATCATGTTCTTGATAAAGTCACGGTGGCCTGGAGCGTCGATGATTGTGAAGAACACTTTGTCAGTCTCGAATTTCTCGAACCTAAGGTCAATTGTGACACCTCGTTCTCTCTCTTCCTTAAGCGTGTCCAAAACCCATGCGAACTTGAACGTGTCTCCGCGTCCGGTTGCAGTTGACTCTTCTGCATATTTCGCAATCGTCTTATCATCAACGTTGCCCGTGTCGAAGAGCAAGTGCCCGGTCATAGTGCTCTTTCCATGGTCGACATGGCCGATGATGATTAGGTTAAGGTGTGGTTTCTTAGCGGACATAAACCATCTCTCTTGATTGTTTACGATTCTGAGTGAATCGGGTACCCAGTATTTAAGGGTTAGAACCGGAAAATGAAATCGAAATCAACATTCAAGGTGTTTCGAGTTTAACGTGATGCTAACGCGACACGTTCCATCTCGTCACGTTTTCGTACCGCGAAACTTCTGTTATCTCGTACTGAAGCGTACATAATTTCCTCAGCGAGACATTCGTCTATCGTCTTGGGGTTACTGAACGTTGCCTGCCGAGCACCGTCAGTCATGAACCTTAAGGCGATGTCTATTCGCCGTAGGGGAGCTATGTCGATTGAGATCGGGTAGACGATTCCTCCGTACGCTATGCGGGTTACATCTTCGGCAGGTGCTGTGTTCTCTACTGCTTTCACGAAGATTTCCACGGGGTTCTTTCCCGTTTTCAAGCTTATGATGTTGAACGCGTTTCGCACTATGCCTATGGCTTTCGTTTTCTTTCCGCCTGACCTTCCTGGCCGCATCATGTTATTCACAAGCCGCTCTACGATGTTGATTGATGCCTTTCGGAATCGCTTATGTTCATGTCTTCCCCCGCTGTGTGGGTAAAGTGTGGGCTTGACCGAGAGGTACTTTTCGAGCCCTGCATCTGATACTTCTATGTCATCTGTACCCCAGGTGTTGAACACCTTGATTTCAGGCGGCTTTCGGCTCATACTATTGACCTTTTTCCGTGGCGATTTTGGAAGCCTAATCTTACTCGACTATTAAGCGTTAAGTTCGACGTGAGTGGCGATGGCAGCATTCCCATCCAAGAATCAATGGGGATGGACTCATTTCCACGTTTCTTGCGTCTTAAGATAAATCACGTTTGTCGGGTCAGTTTGACCGGCACCGTTGAAGTGGAGGGAGTCTTCGGTGACCGCGGTCACAGTCAGATCTTTTTCGTGGGTAGGGACTCGTAGTGTAACCCAATCGTGCCCGACTTGAACGTCTTGGCTGTGACGAGTTTCAGAGGGTGCCGGGCTTTGTGGTCTTCGAAGAGTGGCCTACCCGAACCCAGAATTATTGGGCGAACTCGGATGAAGTACTCGTCGATGAGGTCATCCCGAAGCAGGGAGGCGACCAAGGTACCGCTGCCGACCACCACCATATCTTTGCCGGATTCATGCTTGAGCCGGGCTACGGCTGCGCCTGGGTCTTCCCGTACTAAGGACGCGGGTTTCCACGATGTTTCGGCTAGGGATTTCGAAAAGACAATCTTCAGTAAATTGTTCAGCCGCTCTATTAGGTAAGGATCAACGCCCATTTGTTTCGGCTCAAGAGTGGGCCAAAACTGTCGGAACTCTTCATAGGTGACACGCCCATAAAGCATCGCATCGGCGCTTCGAAGAATATCGCTCGACCATGTCCACTCCTCGCTGTCGAACTCACCGAACCAGTCGATTTTGTTTTTTGGGCTGGTGAAGTATCCATCGAGGGAGATGATCGGGTCCGCGATTACTTTCCGCATGTGCGATTTGTGCCATGGCAGCACTTAACTCTGCTGCCGTTATCTGCCGGACAATTATGTGTCCGACTCATCAGCCAGTGAAGGTTGGTTAAACCACCCTGAACCGCGCCCCCAAAATGAGCGAAATCAACGGTATGAGTCTTCATCCCGGTTGAAAATCAAATGGTGGTGGCAGCATCCCCGACGAATTGGTATTCCTCCCAGCAGCGGTATCCTCAAAATCTCCTAGACCCTGTTATCTCATCAGCGCCTTGGCGCTCGCCTTACGACTGCTCTCTTCCGAGCCTCATCGAATTCGACGACGGAGAGGTGAATCTTTCCCTTCGGAAGGATTCCTTCTTACGCTGGCCCGATGGGGCAGAGTTTCATCGTTGACTTTGAGGTCCTACTGAAGTTCAGAGATACCTCTTCTTCGGGTTAACGGGTCCCCGCGTGTAGCCGATTTCGGGTCACAGGGAACGGCTGGCTCCCCGATCCTCCTGCCACCGCCGAGTTATTCTCACTCCTTGTTATGATATAAATCCGGCACCGATCAAGTTTGAAGGGCTCTCATGCGGTTACGGTTTCCAACATTGTGCAAGCTTCGCAATATCTGTGTGGAGTCGGGTCGCCGCACTTTTCACAGTCGTTCAAGCCGACTGAAGGTGCACTCTTCGCTAAGAGTTCCCTTAGTCTCTCGGCTGATCGCTTAAGCGTGAATTTTGTACCGGGATGCTTCTGATCCATCTGATTGAGGAAATTTCGAATATCGTTTCTCAAGGCTTCCGTACCGTGGGGGCAAGATATACTCTGGAACTCCAACCCGCTGAGGTACGCGTATAGAACAACTTCTTTCTCAGGGATATCGTATAGTGGTTTGATGCGAGTGAGAAATCTTCCTCGAACGTCGCGGAGGACGGGACCGGACCGGACGAGTCGCAGGGGGTCACCGTGTAACATATTCAGTAAGACCGTTTGTGTTTCATCATCGAGATTATGAGCGGTCGCTATTTTCGTTGCGCCAACCATCATTGCGGCCTTGTTGATTGCCTTGCGTCGAAGGACGCCGCAGTAAGAGCACGGAGTCTTATCTGGATCTGCCGTCACTATCTGGTCTGTAGTAATTCCGAAAAGTTCCTTGTATGAAACTGTTAACTGCGCGACGCCTAACCGTTTGCATTCCCTACTGGCATGGAGTAGTGCTTCGTCACGGTAACCGTCGATTCCTTCGTCTACGCAAACTGCAGTTAGTTTGCTCTGTGGAAATCTGTGTTCTAGTTTGACAAGGATGTTAAGGAGAGTCAGACTATCCTTTCCACCCGATAGGGCAAGTGCGATGTGATCATCGTGGGCGAGCATCTCATAACGGGTTACTGTCCGACGTACTCTTTCTTCGACTGAATCTCGAAAACATTTGCTGCAGAATGAGGCTCCTTCGAACTCGCGTGTGTACACCGCATCTTCGGGGCAGTAGCTACATGACAGGCTTGGCATAAGTTTCAGAGCCTCACGAATCCGAATCGTAGGACTGAGAAGACCATGTTGAGCGCAAGAAGTGATAAGGCAACAGCATTAGCGGCTTTTCTGATTTCTTTAGTTCTCTTGATTCCTACTGCGTTTAGAGCTGTTTCGAGGAATTTGTCTCCGTCAAAAGGGTACATGGGTAACATGTTAATCATGGCGACACTTACTAGCACAATTGAAAGCCAGAATTCAGCGTGAAGTAGTACGGGGGGGATCTCGCTTGACAAGTGGGCGAATTTGGGCTGATAGGCGATGTTGTCTGTCAATCCGCCTATACCGATCAGTGCATGGGTGGCGTTAGCTGAGTCTGGGGCCGTTTTGACTGAGAAGGTTCCGTGGTTTGTTCCTAACACTACCACTTGGCCTGGATGAACATTGTTCATGTACGTGCGCAAAGCGTCTATGCTTTGTATGCTTGTACCGTTAATGCTTGTCAAGATATCTCCTCCTTGCAGTCCTGTGGAGTTTGCCGGAAGTTTGGGTGAGATGCTTCCGATGCTAATTCCTGACTGAACAACATTGTAAAAGGGTGCGATCGTTGCAGGAAAACTCACTAACAGTATTGTGAAGAACACGCCCAGGACGACATTTGTGAAAGAGCCGGCAGCGAAGACCCGTAGTCTCGTTATTTCCTTGGATTTTGACAATTCCTCCTCGTCTGGTTCAACAAACCCTCCCATCAAAACATGACCGAAGAACGCGCCAGTCGACTTCAGAGGAACTTTGTCGACTAGACTAGCGATACCATGGGAAAGCTCATGTGTTATCACGACGACCGACAACGCCAAGACCAGATAGGGAAACGTCTCGAACGAGACGCCGATGCCTGGGAGCGGAACGATCGGTTGAATCGAAGTTGCCTGTGGAGATTTGACAAAAAGGTTGACTAAATTCTTGGCGAGTAGATAGAAGATGTAGACCATCAAACCGAAACCTGATGCAACTCCCAGATTCCATATAACTCGCCAACTGGTTTTGGAGCTTTCGGCGATTCGCTGAATCCAGTTGTTAAGGCGAGTAGTACGCCATATGATGTAGAATGGGAGTCCCGTTATTCCGAATCTTTCGCCTTTAATCGCCCACCAGGCTATTGAGATGAAGATCCAGATCGCTGCGTAGGTAGCGAGAATGGAAACTTGCGGGCCTGATGGAAGAGAGAAGACTGCCATTCCAAATCTTCGGCAGTGGAACTGGTCTGTTCCACTAAAAGTTTTCCGGATTCATGACATTAAGTGTACAATGTAACGCAACGCGGTCTACACACTCGTGATACCGGGGAACACTTAATTATGGCGTGGTGAAGACGGCGTTCGCGCGGTAGCTACGTTGAAACCTGAAGAGGAAGACAAGATCGTCGAGGCGTTGGAAGAGTTACGGATACAATACAATCTTCGACAATGGAATGTCTGTTCGCTGATCTGTGACTCCCTCGCCGACAAGTTCCGAAGCATCGGCAAAGATGAAAAGTAGCTACGGAATATCCTTAAGCTTCTTGCAGAATTCAATCAACAGCCTTGTTTTCTCATCTGATTCGTTCAACGTGAAGATTTTCATACCTTGATCGAATCTCTCGAATAGTATTATTTTCTGTTGAATCAGGGGTTCTACTATTCTCGCGATAGTTGATGGGGAAAGGCCTAGGTAGTTTGCAAGTGTGGCTTGGTTGAATATCTTCTGTGTGCCAGCGTTTTCAAGGAAATACTCCAGAAGTTTGACTTGGGCTTTTGATTGAAAGAGATTACTTAGCTTGCCCAAAGGGTTTCAGCCTAATCTGTAACGATGCGTGTGCCGGTTTTTTCGCCATGGATAGCTTTTGTGACGTTAGCTAGGTTTCGTCCGTCAATTATGACTGTTGGAATGTGGGATCTTTGGATGATTCGTAGCGCGGTGTGGTCCATGAGGTCGTATCCGCCGGCGGTCATTTCGCTGTGAGCGAGAATCTCCGAGAGCTTATTCACGTGCACTTCATCGAAATGTGTGGCATGGGCGTCTTTGCTAGGGTCAGAGGTGTAGACTCCATCTACGTTAGTGGCATTGACGAATACGTGCGCTTTGATTGTTTCAGCAGCTATCGCGGCGACAGCATTGGTTGAATGGCCAGGTTGTAGACCGCCCATGGCGATCACTTTTCCTGATGCGAAGAAGCGTCCGAGTTCAGTCACGGTCGTGGGGATTTCCGGATAGGCATAGTCACTCAATCCGTCAACTACTATTCTCGCGTTTATTCGACTAACGAGGATTCCAAGTTGGTCGCATAAAGATTCGGGTACTCGCATGCCCCGAGCGATGCGGATGTATTCTCGAGCAATCGATCCTCCGCCCGTCACGACTACGAATTGGTGATCTCTGATTAGTTGTTGCAGGAGTTTCACGTATTCGGCGATGAGGGGCTCACTCTCACCTTCAGTTGCGAAGGCGAAACCACCTACTTTGAGGACGATTCTCAAGATAGACGCCTGTCCACAAGTACTACTCGTCGCTATTTTACTAGTGAGTTTGACTACAATCAATCTATATAAAATCCGAAGCCTTACGCCTTCGGACGAGGGTTCCAATGTCCACGGTGAAGCAGTCAGATTCAGTTGCGCGTTTTCGGCTTAGACGGACATTGGAAATGCTGGCGGAAAAGGAGGGAAGGGGCACTGAGCTCATCAGCCTCTACGTGCCGCCAGGTCGTCGAATTCACGAAGTTATGGCCAATCTACGTGAAGAGTACGGGACAGCGTCGAACATCAAGTCTCGAACGACTAGGAAGAATGTTCAAGATGCCATCGACCGTGTTAGTCAACGGTTGAAACTGTTCAGAGAACCTCCTGAGAATGGTCTAGTCATCTTCTGTGGGGCAATACCTCGAAACGGCGCTGGCTCGGAAAGAATGGAAACCTACGTTCTGATCCCTCCCGAGCCGATCAACGTCTACTTCTACCGTTGCGACGCTCGATTTCACACTGAACCACTCCAGGAGATGGTTCGTGAACGCAGCGCCTACGGTGTCATTGTCATAGACACGAGTAACGCTGTGCTGGCTACAGTGCGAGGGCAGAGGATGGAAATCCTGCAGAAATTTAGTTCAGGTGTAGCTGGTAAGCATCGGGCGGGAGGACAGTCTGCCAGACGTTTCGAGAGAATCCGGGAACAGTCATTGAACGAGTACTATCATCGTGTGGCGAATCATTCTACAGAAGCGCTCAACGAGGTGGAGGGCTTGAAGGGTATTATCGTCGGAGGCCCGGGACCTACCAAGCATGAATTCGTTGAAGGGGAATATCTGAATTACATGCTTAAACAGAAGATTCTAGCGACCATAGACACTTCATACGTCGGAGAACAAGGAGTAGACGAAGTAATCTCGAAGAGTCAAGAGATACTCAAGGGAGTCAGGTACCTTGAGGAGAAGCAGCTTGTACAAAAATTCCTGTACGAGATTGGACATGAAACGGGGCTGGGGGTGTATGGTGAGACGGTGGTGAGGAAGTATCTTAACGCTGGAATTGTAGACCTGCTTCTAGTTTCCGAGAAGATTAACACTCTTCATGTCTATGTAAAATGCAAGAACTGCGGAGCGACTGATGATTCGCTGATCCCCACAGCTAACCTCGTAAAGTTCGAGCAGGATCTGCTCTCAACTTCGTGTAAGAAGTGCAACGCAGCATCCCTTGCCGTTGATGAATCCAAAGACTTGGTGGACGAATTGATTGAAATTGCCGACAAGCAGAATACGAAAGTGGCAGTAATCTCGACCGAGACGAATGAAGGTGTTATGTTGAAGGATTCTTTTGGCGGTATAGCCGCTATCCTTCGTTATCGGGCTTCCTAACAGTATTCAATGCCTTCAAATTCTCTACGAAGTTTGACCACGTCTCGACTTACCTTCTTAGGATCTTCATTTTCAACGTAGACCCTCGAGATCAGCTCAGCTATTTGCTGCATCTCCTTCTCCTTCATGCCTCGTCTAGTTTCCTCGCTAGTGCCAATCCTGACGCCGACGTCTACAATGATATTTGCCTTCTCCAGCCTCTGCGCCATGTTAACGCCTTCCTCGGGCGTCACGTCAACGATTGTCTGATGTGAATTGGTGAACTCAACCTCTTTCCCGATGAGTCTGATTCCATGCTCGTCGAGAGCCCGCGCTAGCGACTTGCTGTTTTTCACGACTTGAACAGCGTATCGTCGCCCGAACTTTTGGCTCTCTGTGAGGGCCACGTAGAGTGCAGCAATCCGGTTCCAATGAGCGTTGTCGACGATTGCCGGATGCACCTCATTCCGAATCTTGGTTTCATGGTTGTTTGCGAGGATGATTCCGCCTTGCGGTCCGAAGAAGCTTTTGTGAGTCGATCCTATGAGAACGTCGGCGCCTTCTCGGAGAGGGTCCTGGAATTGGCCACCCGCGATCAACCCTAGAACGTGCGAGCCGTCATAAACTACTGTAGCTCCTACCTTGTGGCAGGCTTCGCTTAGTTCGCGGACAGGGTGCGGGAAGAGAATCAAGCTTGCTCCAAAAATAACTACTCGTGGTCGTTCTCGCTCAATCGCCACCTTACTCTTTTCAATATCTATATTGAACGTACGTTTGATGAACGGAAGTTCGCTGAATTTCAAACCGTAGATTCTTGGGTATCCCACATCAGAGATTCCAGGGTATCCACCATTTGCTTTGTCCACGCTCATGATTCTATCTCCGTAATTTGCAAAGGCCGTGAGCACAATCATGTCTGCGGAATGACCTGAGATTGGTCTAACCTCAGCGAAGGTTGCTTTGAAGAGTTTCTTAGCCAGATCCTCTGTTTCGGTTTGAATCTGGTCTGTGTACTTGGTGCCCATGTAGAAATGCTCCGGGGACGTGTACCTATTCGACAGGTCGCAACTGAGAATCGATCTAACTGCGTCGCTGGCAAAGTTTTCGGATGGTAACAGATTCAAACAGGAGTGTAAACGCCAATTTTCATGAGCGTTTAGCAGGCGGGACAGTCGTG
>Ga0187780_10002241_pt1 | contig 14551 bp, 16 predicted proteins | sample 1015_Q2_SP10_20__FD_132429 | JGI IMG/M metagenome (GOLD analysis project Ga0187780, IMG submission 132429) | Tropical peat soil microbial communities from peatlands in Department of Meta, Colombia - 1015_Q2_SP10_20_MG | ecosystem: Environmental > Terrestrial > Soil > Wetlands > Peat | place... | reverse complement strand
AGGAAATTCCTTTGTCAGAAGGAATTGTGATCAAGGCGGACGCTGGAACGCATGGAAAGATGATTATGCTCGCAAAGAACACTGAAGAACTTATCGTCAACATCAAAGAAACGAAGCCGTCAATCATTAATCCAGTAGGCGTAGTCGCGCAAGAGTTGGTCGAAAAATGGTTTTACGATCTAAGAATAATTGTTTCAAAAGAAAAAGGCAAACAGCCAGTCTGTTATCCCACTGCAATGGCACGAGCTGGTTTCAAAGACTTCAGAACAAACACTTTTTTAGGCAACTTGGTTTTCGGTGTCAAACTGCCTAAAAACGTTCAAGAAATGGCCGTTAAATGTGGAAAAACCCTTGGCAAAGGCAGCGCAGCTTGGATTTTCGCTTTGGACGCAATGGTGGATATTGGTGATAACAAGACCCTTGATGACGAGTACGTTAAGGACCAGTTGAACAAGGCTGGTCAGGCGTTTTTGCCAGTTCAGAAGGTCAAGCAGGATGAGATGCGCCTGAAGGATTTTCCAAGATGGACAAACAAACTTGAGAAGGCTTTCCAAATTTATGTGAACAGTGAATGCTACGAAAATATCAAAAATATTATAGAAGAAAGTGTAGATAAAAATAAGAACGCTTTAGTGTTTCATGAATCAAATTCATGCCCCGAGTTCTGGGAGAACACTCGGCTTGCGACTGGTCTCAACGTTGCAGTTTCTCTTTTGAAGGGGGCTCAAAGCTTAATCGAACGGTAATCAAGTAACAACTGGAGATTGAAAAGGTTGAGAATAGGCATTATCGGTGGTTCAGGGTACGTGGGCAGTGAACTCCTTCGGCTGCTTCTTCTTCACCCACAAGCGGAGGTAACCCTGGTTACTTCGCGTCAAAGTGCAGGGGAATACGTTTTCAACGTTCACCCAAATCTTCGAGGCTTAACCCAGCTAAAATTTGTGCCTCTGGATATCACTGAGTTGCAGAGAAACTGCGACTTGATCTTCACAGCCACGCCTCACGGAGGCTCAGTCAACCTAGTTCCCAAGCTTCTGGAAACCGGCTTGAAAGTAATTGACATGAGCGCTGACTTCCGACTTAAGAACCCAACTGACTACGAAAAATATTATGGTTGGAACCATGCTCATCCCGAGCTGCTCAAAGACTCCGTCTATGGCTTGCCCGAGCTCCACCGTGAAGAAATAAAGAACGCAAAGATAATCGCTTGCCCAGGCTGCATGGCGACAGCCGCCATATTAGGCCTAGCGCCGATAATAAAAGCAGGGCTTGTTGATAAAGACAAAATCGTTGTTGACCTGAAAGTTGGGTCTTCAGGAGGTGGCAGCAAACCAACCGTTTCTTCGCATCATCCCGAACGATTCGGGGGGGTGAGGCCATACCAGACGGTTGGGCATCGTCACACAGCCGAGGTAGAGCAGGAACTTGCCGCTCTAAGTGGTGACCCATTGAAAATCTCGTTTACCCCACATGCCGTTAACATGGTACGTGGAATTTTAGCTACTATTCATACTTTTCCCAAGCAGACGCTGGCGAATAAAGACCTTTGGAGAGTTCTTCGAGGAATGTATGGGACCGAACCGTTCATACGGTTGGTGAAATACCAGAAAGGGCCCTACCAGCTCCCTGACCCGAAAGTGACTTTGGGCACAAACTTCTGCGACGTCGGCTTTGAGATTGATGAGCACGCGAATCGGCTTTTGCTTTTCTCCGCTATCGACAACATGACCAAGGGTGCCGCGGGCCAAGCTGTTCAATGCATGAATATACAATATGGGATTGACGAGACCGCTGGTTTGAAGAGTACTGGGTTCCATCCTATGTGATTGTTATGCTGGTTGTTATCAAGATAGGCGGGAGTATACTCAAAGAGGGTACATCCCAAGATATCGTTACAGACCTGAAGGAAATCGCCAGAACTAACAAGGTCGTTTTGGTTCACGGAGGGGGCGTTGAAGTCACTGAAATCGCTTCAAAGCTTGGCAAAGAGCAGCAATTCATCGTTTCGCCCCAAGGATTCAGAAGCCGCTACACCGACAAAGAAACGATCGAGATTTACACCATGGTTATGGCTGGCAAAATCAACAAGCAAATCGTTCTAGCCCTTCAAAGTAAAGGCGTTTCAGCTGTAGGCATAACAGGCTTGGATGCAGCTACTTTGAAAGCCGAAAGAAAAACAAAACTCATCGCTGTTGACGGACGTGGACGCAAAAAAGTCATCGACGGTGGCTACACTGGAAAGATTACCCAGGTGAACAGTGAACTCCTAAATCTTTTGCTTGACAAAGGCTATGTTCCGATTGTAACTCCTATTGCAGTCAGCCAAGACTTCGAACCGCTTAATGTGGATGGCGATCGGACAGCAGCAATAATTGCAAGCGCATTGAAAGCTGACCGGTTGATTCTTCTTACAGACGTGCAGGGTTTGATGCTGAAGGGTGTATGCATCCCAAAAATTGCTGCAACCGAGGTTAAAGAGATCTTGTCATGCATCGGGCAGGGGATGAGCACTAAGGTTCACGCTGCGTTGGAGGCGTTAAGCGGAGGCATCAAAGAGGTCATAATAACAGCAGGGACTGGGAAAGATCCGATTAGTTCGGCGTTGAGTCATAAAGTAGGTACGGTGATAATCAGTGAATGAAAAAGAAATAATAGATGTCGAAACGCGGTATATGGCGAACGTTTACTCCAAAAAACCAATTGTTTTGACGAGAGGCAAGGGAGCAGTTGTCTGGGACATCAACGGCAAAGAATATATTGACTGCTCAACCAGTTATGGGGTTGCGCTACTGGGGCATTGTCACTCGAAGGTTGTAGCAGCGGTCCGTGCTCAGGCAGAACAGCTCATAACCTGCCATGGTTGCTACTATAACGATAAACGTGCAGAATTCGTTGACAAACTTGTCCACATAACACCTCCTGGTTTAGACAAGGTTTTTCTCTCGAACAGCGGTGCCGAATCAGTTGAATGCGCCATTAAACTCGCCCGAAAATACACGGGTCGACCAGAAATCATTGCGCTGATGGGTGCGTTTCATGGCAAAACCATGGGCGCTCTGTCTGCTACATGGGATAAGAAGTACCGTGAGCCCTTCATGCCTCTGGTACCAGAAATGAAGCATGTGGCTCCTGACAATGCTGACAAGATCCGCGAAGCCATCAGTGAGAAGACGGCGGCAGTTCTGATGGAGCCTATAAGGGGGGAAGGGGGCGTCCGGATTCCGCCCGAAGGCTATCTGCAGAAGGTTCGGGAAATCTGCAGTGAAAAGAAGGTCCTTTTGATTTTTGACGAAGTGCAGACTAGCTTCGGACGCACGGGAAAGTTGTTTGCTTGCTAGAATTGGGGTGTCACGCCTGACATAATGTGTTTAGCTAAACCGTTTGCAGGTGGACTACCCATCGGAATAACTGTCGCCGAGGAAAACGTTATGGGGACGCTCAAGGTTGGTGAACACTCGACAACGTTTAGCGGTAGCCCACTAGTTTGCGCTGCTGGATGCGCGGCGATCGATGCGCTTATCGAAGAGAACTTAACAGATCGTGCCGCCGAAATGGGCGCCTATTTCAAGGGCGAATTGGAGCGGTTACAGGCTAAGCATAGAATTGTCAAAGAGGTTCGCGGTCTGGGCTTAATGATTGGTGTAGAGTTGCGATATGACGTTTTGAACGCGATTTTGAAGTCAGCTGCAAAGGGCGTTTTGGTTTTGGATGCTGGAAGAACGGTGGTGCGTTTGTTGCCGCCGCTGGTTATTCGGAAGGAGCAGGTTGACCAAGCGGTTGCCGTATTGGATAAAGTCTTAGGGGATGAGGAGAATGAGCGAGCAGGAAGCAGTTCGATTCCTAACTAATCTTTTGGGCATCTACAGTCCGTCGGGAAAGGAGGTGGATGCAGCTAACTTCTTAGCGGTTGAAATGAAGAAGATGGGTTTCGAGGTCGGGATAGACGGCATCGGCAACGTTATCGGCGTCGTCGGAGTCGGCAGCCCTGTTATTCTCATGTGCGGTCACATGGACACCGTTGCTGGGCACCTGCCTCTTCGGATTGAAGAGGGCAAGATTTATGCCCGAGGTGCAGTTGACGCGAAGGGTCCGCTTGCCGCTATGATTGTGGCGGCGGTGGCCGCTTCTAAGGAGCCCGGGTTTAAAGGTAAAGTTTTGGTTGCGAGTGTAGTGGAAGAGGAGGCGACTAGCAGAGGGGTAAAATATCTTATCACTCAGGGCATTACAGCCGACTACGCGATTTTCGGTGAGCCGAGCGGTGCTGAGAACATAACGGTTGGATACAAGGGTCAGATTCAGCTGAAAATTGTTTGCAAGACTGAGACGGGACACGCATCCACGCCATGGTTATATGAGAATGCCTTGGAGAAGGCGTTTGAGCTTTGGGGTCAAATTAGGAATGCTTCTGCTTATCCATCGCTGGATCCCTCGGAGAGTCCGTTAAACGCTGTTACGGCTTGTTTGGTTAAGGTTGTCGGCGGGCGGCCCATGTCGGTTGTTCCTTTTGAAGCTGAGATGGATCTTGATGTGAGAGTGCCGATTCAGTTCAGTACGAGTCAAGTTTTTGAACAGATTGAAAAGATAATTGCGAAATATCGGTCTGCCAATCCCAAGATGGAGGTGAAAGCTACAGTTTTGGATACTGTTGAACCTTTTGAGGTTAGCAAAACATTGCCGCTTGTGCATGTATTGTCGTCGTCTGTAAGAAAAGTGCTGAATAAACCTGCGACGTTGATGCGCAAGACCGGGACTGGAGACATGAACATTTTGGGACGGGCTATGAACTTACCGGTTGTCACCTACGGCCCAGGTGATTCGCATCTAGACCACACCTTGGAAGAACACATCGAAGTAGTTGAATACCTGAATGCCATCGCGGTCTACAAAGAAACCCTTCTGCGCTTATCCGAACTCCATAACAACAAAAACCCAAACCAACAAGTAGTCTGATACTCTTACTCAGCATGTTCTAAGGCTGCAAGCCGTGGGAAAAGGTTATGGTTGCGCCACTTTCGGGGTAACCACCATAGTCAAAAGAAGATATTTTGACTGAGATGCTAAGAAAACTTTGATTTTACTCTTCGTGTTAAGGTTATGCTGTGATTGCTTGAATGTACGTGGCAAGAAAAATTTGATTTACTTTACTATTAATACTGGGCAAGGCGTTAGATGAGCTACTTTCATGCTTACACTACCCAAAAAAAGCTCCTCCATTTTACCCATTCCTCTGTGTCCAACAACAATAACGTCAAAGCCACCCTTCTTAGCAGCACTTACAATTTCGTGGGCAGGCTCCCCTTCTATCAATGTAGACGAAATGTTCAAATTAGGCTTAACTTTTTTCGCATGTGCAACAGCTCGGCTCAAAACTTCCTCATGAGCCTTCTGCAGATCCTCGCTTATTAAAGCAGCATCACCACCTGGATAGGCAGTAGGTTCTTCTGGAATAGGCGTGAATCCGTCCTGAACAGGCACCATTGGTAGGGACTCAGAAACATTCAGAATCATGATAGCCGCATTGAATTTCTCGCTTATGTCCAAAGCGAAATCCAGAGCTCTGTCAGAATTTTCTGATCCATCAACAGCCACTAAAATATTCTTGATCAAAATAAAGTAGCGCTCCTCTATGATTCTTTTAACGATCGTTATCTTAGTCTCGAAGGACTTATTGTTTTAAGCAATGCTTGAACCATAATAAATACTCTGTGATGTACTTTGGAGACCTTCGCGCCGCATTGTAACCTACGCACATCGTAATTGGTTTCTGCTCGAATCTAGGGAGTAAAAAAGGGACTTCAATATTCTCTTATTCGATTAACTAAAATTTGGTTCGATTGAACGCATTAACCAACGGTGACTTAGATATTTCCATTTAGTCTTTTTGAAAAATTCTTTACGTTGCAAGAAAACTTTAACTTTGCCTTTGTTAAAGGACGCGAGGGGAATTTGACTGCAAAGGTGACGAGCATTCACGGAGACGACAGCGGCAAGTTTTTGTGCCTAGAGGCGTCTGCTATTTGAGGGAGAAGATGAGCAAACGCAGTTACGCTGTGACCATAAAGGACTCTGAGCTATTTGAAGGAAAGATGCGGGCTGTACGCGTCCGGGGCAAACCAGTCCTGCTCGTACGGGTCGGCGGTCAAGTCTATGCCGTTTCCAACCAGTGCCCTCATGAAGGCTGCACGTTTCAGGGAGGAATCTTGACTGGCTACATAGTAATGTGTCCATGCCATGGTTGGAAATTTGACGTGCGAAACGGGCAATATCAAGAAATCCCACAAGTAAAGCTTGAATGTTACAGGTGCAAGATTGAAAATGGGAAGCTGTATGTTGAAACTTGAAACGATAGACTGCACACCATCTTTTCAAAATTAACACAAGAATCTCATTTTTCATTTTCACTTGCCCCTCCACTATCTTGAATAGTAGTTTCTCAGTTTAGCTTTTAATCTCCGTCGAACGATAGGCGTAACCAATGGGTGATTCATATCAAGAAGAAAACAGCGGTCTTTGCGATGCAGGAAGACTTTGAAGTTGATTTGACGCTCCACGACGTTCCAGCTTCACTCGTCGCCGAGTTCGCAGAAAAGATCGTTAGGCCGTACTATGGCGGCAACTTAAACGCTGCCATACAAGACCTAATTAGCAAGTCGCTGGCAGATCAGGAATTCGTTCATTCGCACATAACCCACGTCAAGAATAGATAGGCCAATTGGAAGAAGAGTATCTTTGATCCTTGTAATTTAGTATGTCGACAAATTACCTATGCCTTAACTTCTCAATCTTGTCCACGGTACCAGAGGTGGTTCCAACATACGCAACGTCTGTCAACCCCACGAAAAAGCCCGTTTCCACCACACCTGGAATCATCTTCAAATTGGCATCTACCTTTGCAGGAGCGGTTATTTCGCCAAAAAAAGCATCCAAGACCGCATTGCCATTGTCGGTTATCGTTGGTCCAAGTTTGCCTTCTCCTTCCCGTAGAATAGGCATTCCATCAAGACTGATTATTTTTCGTTTAACGAGTGAAATAGCAAATGGCAAAACTTCAATTGGCACCCCCTGACCTTTTTCGCCCAGCAGTTTCACTCTTTTTTGCTCGTCGGCAATTATGATGTTTAGTTTTGATGCGGCTGCAACGATTTTTTCACGGGCAAGCGCCGCACCCATGCCCTTGATTAAATACAGTTCAGGGGTTACCTGATCCGCGCCGTCAATGGTAACGTCGATTTCTGGATGTTCTTCTAAGGTTGTTATCGGAATTTTGCATTGAACCGCCAGAAGGAAAGCTTGGTAGGAAGTTGGAATGCCCATAACACATAGGTTTTCATTTTTTACTCGTTCGCCAAGGGCTTCGATAGCATATGCAGCAGTGCTGCCGCTTCCTAAACCGATGATATACCCGTCCTTGACGTGTTTCACGGCGGTTAATGCTGCGTTGTGTTTTGCCTCTTGAACTGGGCCTGGACTAAGTTTCAATTTCCATCTGCCCCAACTTATCTAAAACCTTCTCAACTTCGCTTCGAATTGTCTCAATCCTTTTTTCAGCCTCTGTTTTGGCGTCGGTTTTCTCTTCAAGAGGCTTACGCTTTCGCCGTTGCTTCTCTTCACTCCCAGCGGCTTCTGGCTCTTCTTCCTCCTCTTCCTCAAGCATCTCCATCTTAGAAGCAGGTGTTGGAGATGGCATTTTGACGGGTATTTCCCGTATGGGTTTAACATCGATTCGAGTTCTCAATTCCTCAACCTTGGAGTTCAATTCAGTGAAGCGTTCACTGAAGAGCTTCATCAAGTCTTCCTGCATGTCTTCCAAGTCATGAAGCGCAACTATGGATTCGTCTTTTGAGATGGATTCTTTAATAGACATCATCCTTGCTGTATAGGTTCCAGCAAGCTTCTCACGTTCCTGTTCCGTAATCTTGCCTTCAGCCTGAGCTTCGTACAATCGACGGATCGCATCGCTCAATATATCCCGCTCCAAATCAAGCATGCGCAACTCGTCTTTCGCGGTGGATGCGGTTGATGACTGAACGCTCTTAGAAATTTTGAAAGGCGCAAGGGTGGATTCAAAACTCAGGTCGGCAACTGTCGACTGGGTCTTCTGTGTTTTCTTTTTTGGTGACCCTCTTGTTCCTCGACTTCGCATGACGAAAATCACGACTCCGCAAGCGGCAATTATTATTACCGCAACTGACGTGACGATTATGGGGTCATCATACCAAGCCATGCCAAGCTGTCCTCGGTATCTTGATTATGTACCATAAATATATAAATTATACAAATCCAGTCGGGTTCTTGAGGCAAACGAGCCAGAAATACAGTTCTTTCACTTTTGTGTGTCCAAAGTTTTGAGCATGCTGCCCGACTGGTAGCCTTCCAAATCGAAGGTTACGTACTTGAAGCCGAGTTTCTTCAATCTTTCCGCAACAAGGTCCAATACCTCAACTTTGCAGAAGACGCTTCGCTCAGCTTTTCCTACCTCTATCCTCGCCAGACCATTGTGATCCCGCACCCGCACCTGCTTAACGTCAGTCAACTCCTTCACTGCCTGCTCCGCCTCTTCAACCCGAGCCAGCTTCTCACGAGTGATTCTCTGGTTAAACGGGATTCTTGACGCTAAACATGCCAGTGCGGGCTTATCGTGAACACTCAGTCCTATTGATTTGGCAATCTGGCGGATCTCGTCCTTGGTGAACTTGTTGGTTAGCCATGGGCTGTAAACGTTTTTTGCTTCGCTTACTGCTTTGAGCCCTGGTCTGTGATCGCGAAGGTCGGTGAAGTTGGTACCTTCGTAAACTGCTTTGAAGCCGAGTTCATCTGCGAAGTTGGCTAGGTTTTTGAGTAGCTCTTTCTTGCAGTAATAGCACCTGTTTTCGGGGTTTCGGCTGAAGTCTTCGTTGGATAACTCGTCAGTTTCGATGATGAACAGTTTGATGCCGATTTCTTTGGCAACTTTTTTCGCGTTCTCCAACTCTTCGGAGGTGTACGTAGGCGACTTGGCGATGACGGCCACGGTCTTGTCACCAAGAACTTCTCGGGCAACCGCCGCCAGAGTTGAGCTATCAACTCCTCCTGAGAACGCAATGACGACGCCGTCTTTGCCAGTCTCCCTCATAAACCTTCGCAGCTGTTCGAATTTGTCCTTTAGTTCTTCCATATGCGGCTTACCTGCTAATGATGAAGACTTCTCTTGCCTTCGAAACCGCTATTTCAGCGAGTTCTCTCAGCGGTTTCTCAGTTTTCTCCGCCAGTCTTTTTAAGTCGTCGTATTCAGGCTTTACTCTGATAACGTTCCCCTCAGCATCTCTGGCGATTTTGACCCTAACGGTCTCTTTTTCTCCGTCTACAATAATGTCAACTGAGCCAAGTTCCCGATTAACGACATGCCGTTCGCAAGGAATCACTCTAACGCCTAATGTGCCCGTTTCTTCAATTAACATGCGCGAAAGACGCTGCACATCCTTCGTATCCGCAACTAACTTGATTATTTGCCCGGGTCTGTTCTTCTTTGTGAACATGGGTATGACGCTTACGTCTTTGGCTCCTTCAGCGAGAAGTCTGTCAATGGCGTGTCCAACGATTTCTCCTGAAACGTCGTCGACATTGGTCTCCAACACTGAAATCTTCTCCTCTGTCAAGCAAGTATTCAATGGTTTACCTGCCACAATGCGTAAAACGTTTGGAATTTCCTCAAAGTCTTTATCTCCTGCGCCGTAGCCGACCTTTTGTGGAGTCATCTCAGGGTAGAAGCTGTTGACTTCCTCCGCTAAATTCACAATCAAGGATGCACCCGTAGGAGTGGCTAACTCTGACTCGACGGGCCCGCCTTTAATCGGGAACCTCTTTGATTGAAAGATCTCCAATGCGGCTGGTGAAGGGCTTGATACTGTGCCATGACTGAACTTGAATAGCCCTCCGCCCACTGAGACGGGTGTCGCAACCATCTTGGCATCGAAGAAACCGAGATCTTCCATTGCAACTGTTGAACCAATTATTTCGGCGGCTGTGTCAACCAAAGCGACCTCGTGCAGGTGCGCGTCGGCTAAGTGATCTCCATGTAGCATGGCTTCTGCGTCGACTAGCGTGTGGATGACGTTCGAAGCATACTGCTTTGCCTTTGGCGGCAGCTCGAGTTTTGCAGTGGTCTTTTCAACTGTCGCAATCAGCTGGTTAGCGTCTTTTCTTGATTTTCCTTCAGCTGTGACGTCGACTTTAGTGGCTTTGAATTCTCTTCGCATAACCTGCCTTATGTCCACCGTCACGTTCTTGTAGCCAAATACTTCGTTTTCCAGACTTTTTATGGCTAAAGTAACCTTGCGTTGGTCTGCTCCGAGATCAAGCAGTGCGCCCAGCATCATGTCTCCAGAAACGCCTGCGATTTGGCAATCAAAAACAACTATCTGAGAAAATTCAGTCATGTGGTTTCAACCGTTTGCTGATATTAAAAAAGCCAAAAATGATATATTACTTGCGGTTTCTAGGCAAGTGATTAGGCATGAGTATGCTGAAGGACATTTTGGAGAAGACAGTCAAAGGCGAGTTAACCACTGAGGAAGCTGAGAAACTTATCCGTTTGCAAGCAATCGCAGAGCTTGAAGATGTGGCGAGGATTGATTTTAACAGGGAGCAGCGCAAAGGAATCCCCGAGGTAATTTTGGCCGAAAACAAGTCAATGTCGGACCTCGTTGAGATAACAATGCGTATGATGCGTGAAAGCGGAAGGGTGATCGTCAGCAGGTGCAACCAAGAGCAGCTTTTAGCCCTCAAAGAAGCACTTCCACCGGACGCAGTTTTTCAAGTTAATCAAAAAGCCAAGATAGCTGTAGTAAAAACCTCCGCTTTTAAGATTAAATGTTCTGGAGGTAGAATTGGGATTTTGACAGCCGGTACCTCCGACATTCCTATAGCTGAGGAAGCGAAGGTGATCGCAGAAGAGATGGGCTGCGAAGTTTACACATCATACGATTTGGGCGTGGCTGGTATCCATAGACTGCTTTCACCACTTAAGGATCTAATCATTAAGGATGTTGACATAATTATTGTCATTGCAGGCAGAGAAGGCGCGTTGTGCTCGGTTGTAGCTGGAATGGTTAATGTTCCTGTAATCGCAGTTCCAACCTCGAACAGCTATGGCTTCGGCGAAAAAGGAGTAAGCACTCTGATGGCTATGCTTCAATCATGCTCATTAGGCTTAGCCGTCGTCAACATTGACGCAGGAGTCGCCGCAGGCGCAGTAGCAACATTGATTGCAAATCGTGCCGCAAAATTCAGAAAACGTTAAGTTTTCAATTTCTTCAGATGAAACTTTTAGCTGATTTTTCTAACGTTGACATTTCCTAATAGGTTCGAATGCTTCTGGTTGCACATTTTGTTTTTCAATATCTTGGATCCATAACTGCTTTTTTACATTCAATCATTAGTTTGCTTAAGATGTGAACTGGCTATTTCAAACGCCAAAAAAAGGCACATTAGCGGGCGCCGGGGAAATAAAATTTATCTTTAGCAAGTTACCTCTTCCTGCCTGAGCCAAGAATATTTGTGAGTTTAGAGATAAATGGTTGACTCAAAGAGACCTAGGCTTGTTGTATTCGACGTTGAAGGAGTGTTGGTCCCAAAAAACCGTTTCTTTTTTGAAGTTGGAAAAACGCTGGGCTTGAAAAGGCTACTTAGGCTCCTCTTTTTCGGTTTGCTTTATGAAGCAGGCACTGTGAAGCTTGACAAAGTTCTGCGGCACCTTTTTGATGAGATTAAGGGGGTAGGCATTGATGTTTTGGTGGAAGTTTTGAAGAAAATCTCGTCAACAGGCTTTTTGAAAGGGATTTTTTCTCAATTAAAAGCGCGAGAATGCAAGATAGCTTTAATCAGCTCTGGGTTACCGACGATTGTTGTTAAGGAGTTAGCCGATACTTTATGCGCAGACTATGCCTACGGCGTTGAAGTTGAAACCCAAGACGGCAAGTTAACGGGGAAAATCTGGGGAGACGCCATCGAACCGGACGGAAAATTGAAAATCCTCGCAAAGATAATGACGGCTGAAAACTTGCGACTACGAGACTGCGTAGTTGTGGCTGACGATCGAAACAACCGTTGCCTTTTTCTGTCTGGCATGCTGAAAATCGGCTTTAACCCTGACTTCGTGATACGTGTCAAAGCTGACAAAGTGGTAAACGGAAAGCTTTCGGCGATTCTTCCCATAATAGACGGGAAACCGCGGAAGCGTTCTTTCCCCTCCGCAAATGATCTTGTGCGGGAAGACATTCATGCGTCAGGGATCTTCACGCCAGTCATCGCCAGCCTGATAGGTGTACCTGCAGTGGGCATTCTGATTCTTCTTATAGCGACTGTTTATACAGTTTCGGAGCTTTATCGCTTGGAAGGTAGAAACCTGCCTTTTATCTCGGCTATTACCTATCATGCAGCGTCCCAGTCTGAACTCCACGGATTCGCTGCAGCGCCCTTGTATTTTGCAACTGGGATCTTGTTTACGTTGGCTGTTTTTCCTCATCCCGCCAGCTACGCTGCGATAGCCATGTTCTGCTTGGGCGACAGCGCGGCGTCTCTTTTCGGAGGCTTAGTTTCAACGTCTTTGCCTTTTAACAAGGGGAAAACTTGGGAGGGAACGGTGGCTGGCGTGTTCTTCGCGTTTTTGGCTGGGATGCTGTTTTTGCCATCGAAGCCGCTTCTGGCTTTTCTAGGAGCAGTCATAGCCATGACTGTCGAGGTTCTTCCCTTGCCAATTAACGACAATCTTTCGATTCCAATTATCACCGGTGCAGCGTTAACTTTGCTCATATAAGCTCCATAATCGAGTCCAAGTAACCCTTTACAAAATACTTTTTGCCCCTCTTCTCCACCGTGTGGCCTTCCAGTTCCAGAAGCCGCTTCTGGTTTTCCGCACCGCCGGGGTATTTCTCGTTTAGGAACCCGCCTGTTTTCAGGGTTCTCCAGTACGGGGTAACATCGACCTTGCCCTGTTGTCTCTGTTCTTCGGCCGCGTTAGCGGATATCCATGCGAAAATTCCTGTAGTTAAGGGGCATCCGATGGTGGCGGCATGCTTCTTAGCTAGTGCCGCGCGAACCTGGTTGATCGTCACCACTTTGCCTCTAGGAACCTTCTTCATTAACTGGTCAACTTCCATTGGCGCAGGAATAACTATGGTGCCTCTTCCCCACTTATCTGCCATCTTGCCATTGAGCAGCTTGACTTTGGGGTATCCCTTGTTGTCGTTCAATTTTTCCTGCCACGTGTGCTCCTTCTTCGGCATGTTTTCAACCTCAAAACAAGTATGGTTTGTTTTGCTAATTGAATTTTCGGTGCTCTGGTGACTCTTCTTTTGGGGGTTTAATCAGGTCAAGTTTTTGTTGGTGGCTAAACTTTTTTATTTCTTTCTCGCGCTTCATGGCTTCGCTTCGGGAGTCAAGCAGCTCCGAGTACACTATTTTTTCGGGTTTGTGTGATCTAGTGTATCGTGCACCGTTGCCATTCATGTGCATCTTTGTCCTCGCCTCTAGGTCTTTGGTGTATCCTGTGTAGAAGCTGCCGTCGCTGCAGAGCAATATGTAAACCCAGAATGTCACTTCGCCCTACTGCCCCTGACCTCGGTTGGCATATAATCGTAAACGATGCCTCTCGACATGGCTCTTTTCAGGTAAGCTTCTGGGTCAATTTCTTGGACTTTGGCATGGTCAACGTCGATGATGTAGGTTTCGTGAATGCGAGCGTTCTTTATTTCTTCAAATGTAACGGGCGGCTTCTGATAATACGCGTCGCAGAGTTTCTTTATTTGCAGAATTTCCCGGTCTTCGCGGTTCCTTGGCGGCTTAGCCAATGCGCGCGGAAACGGCAGGATATAGTGCGGTGGAACTCCTAATGCGAATTTTCCTGCAAAGCTACTATACCTTATGATTTTGCTTGCCAACCGCGCTGAGGTGTACGTCAGCGGCGCCAAAGCGTTTTCGGGCGGAATGAAGCCAGTTTCAACCTCGACGATGAGGTTTCCCAAACCCTTCATGGCGAAAAGATCGCAGGTTAAAACTTCGTTCAGTTGGCTTTCAATTTGAACTTCGTAGCCCTTCTCAATCAGGTACTTGGCGCATGCAAGCTCCATTACGGAATGGTTGATCTTTACGATGTTTTCTTTTCGAAGGTTTACGAGCCGGTCCTTGAGAATGTTAAGATTGTTTTTGACGTGTTCGTCTGAGTCTATTGTTAGCCTTGAGAGTAGAACCGTTAGATCCTCTTCGAACTCTTGCCTGCTGCTCATTTACGTTTCCTTTTCAAGTTGACTTGGGATAAACTCTTAAACTATTTGGTTTTGGAATATATAACGCCAAAAAGATTTAATCATAGAAACCGTGCGGATTATTCCATCTGAGATGGTTGTAGCAGCCCCTGTCCAAACAATCGTTTTTGACCAAAATCATGTTCACTCCGTCTTCTTCTGGCGAGTCTGATTCAGGGAAAAATGTACGAACATGTTTTTATGGAGTACTATGTTTGTCTATATGGTGCAAGTTGGGAAACAGTGAAAAAAGCAAAGAGGGCAGATCTTTT
>Ga0187780_10002240_pt1 | contig 14552 bp, 14 predicted proteins | sample 1015_Q2_SP10_20__FD_132429 | JGI IMG/M metagenome (GOLD analysis project Ga0187780, IMG submission 132429) | Tropical peat soil microbial communities from peatlands in Department of Meta, Colombia - 1015_Q2_SP10_20_MG | ecosystem: Environmental > Terrestrial > Soil > Wetlands > Peat | place... | reverse complement strand
GTTACAGCCTTGCGCAAACCTGTAACCCCAACGCGAACGCCCGTACGGAAAAAGTTATAGCCTTGTCCGAGCTGTAACAGGTAACGCGAACGCCCGTACGGAAATTTACGGAAATTACAGCTTTGTCCGAACTATCACGCAAACGCGACCGCGATCGACTCCCCATTCGGCGCGAGCCTCACTGGCAGCGTCTCTCGAAGGGAGCCGCGTTGGGCTTTCGACGAGGCCCTGACACCTGGGTCGTAAGGTTTCGCACTCGCGACGGCAAACAGCAGTACAGATCCCTCGGTGAGTCGCTCGAATTCGATGAAGCCAAGCGACGGGCGGAAGCCTGGCTCGCGCAGGCGGTGGGCTCCGCGGTACGCAGCATCAAGCGCGCCACGGTGCGAGAGGCCTTGGAAGCCTACTTGGAAGACTTGCGACGAGACGGTCGCCCCGAGGCGGCGAGTACCGCCGAAGCGAAATTCAAGACGGTCGCCTACGAGGATGCCCTGGCGGACCTGGATCTTGAGACGCTGACTCGGGATGACTTCTTGGAGTGGCGCGATCGGATCCTCGAGGGGAAGAAACCGCGCACGGTGAACCGCTACGTCCGGTCGGTCGCGGCGGCCCTCAACCGTGCGATGGAGTCGGGCTACCTCGGGAACCCCGTCGCCTGGAGGCTCAGGGCGCTCGCGGATGACGTGGACGAAACCGGTGAGACCGCCGTGTTCCTCGATGCCACTCAGCGCAAGGCGGTGATCGCGGCCGCCTCACCCGCTGCGGCTCGATTCCTGCGAGGGCTTGAGCTCACGGGCGCGCGGCCGAAGGAGCTTGCCGCCGCTATCGTGGCGGACTTCGATGGCACGACCCTGCGGCTCGCACATCGCAAGGGAAGGCCGGCAAAGCTACGCCGGCGACACGTGGTGCTCGGCGCCGAGGCCACTGAATTCTTCAAGGAGCAGTCGAAGGACAAGCTGCCGAATGCGCCGCTCTTTACCGAGGATGGAGAGACGCCTTGGCGTCGTCATGTCTGGTCAAGAGCAGTGCGCGCAGCGATCGCGAATCACAATCGGGACGCGAGCGCGAAGCGACGAATTCCTACCCACGCGAGCGCCTATAGCTTCCGTCATGCGCGTATCAGCGAACTGCTTCAGATCTACGGAGTCGATCCGCTGACGGTGGCGGCGCAGACGGGGACGAGTATTGCGATGATTGAGAAGGCGTACCTGCGATTCATTCCCTCGGCAATGCAAGAGAAACTCGCCGCGCTGAAAGGATAGGACTGCAAGTCTAACGGTGTCGGAGTCAATGTCGCGCACGAGGCTCCTTCAATGAGCTGCGCAACCAGAGTGAGTGAAGCTGGTCGCTTCCGACGCGCGGCGAGCGCGAGCATTGCGATGTACGGAGGCTCAAAACCATGAAGACTGGTCTCGTCAACGCTGCAACACATCAGCACGATATACGCCCTAAGACGCGAGATGGGCGTCGCGAGCTCACTACCGCGAGATTGGGTTCCCTAAAGTACGCGGCCACGAAGATCGGCTGTAGTCTGCCGACGCTCTACGACTTGATCGAGGCAGGGAAGCTCCGCAGCTATCACATCGGCCGCGCGCATCGTGTGTCAGAGCAAGCGATTGCAGATTGTATTGCGCTTCTGGAGCGGGAGAGCGCCCAAGAACGCGCGGCGCGCAGCTCGCCACCGACGGGCTCGCGCAGACCGCTGGCGGAGTAGCGCGCGCTCGGCATTTTGTTCACCGCCCCGAGTGGATTCACAGCGGTGCATATTCTCGCACCCGCGTGGAACGGCAGCATTTCGGCAGGTTCAAGTCGGGGGGCCGCTTTGAGCCTTATAGCGAGTACGCCATCCGCGTTAGTTCTGGCCAGCCTAAATACCGTAGTTCGCGGCAGCACGGTCAGAGCAGATCCTTGAGCGGGATCGTGGGATTGGCGAGCTTGTTCACATCCACCCGCGCGTGCGCGGCGATCAGCTTGCGGGCAGCCATCTGATCCTTGGGAGCATTGATGGTGTCAATAGCGACGAGCTCCCCATCACGCAAATAGCAGGCGCTGAAGCTGCGCGCCTCAGGTGAGCCGCGCAGTACCACGGCGTCGCAGCGGTCTGCGATACCCACGATGATGAGCTTGAGGTCGTATTGGTCGGACCAGAACCAGGGCACCTTATGGTGGGGAGTCGCGCTGCCCATGAGGTTTAGTGCAACCGTGGTGCCCTGCTCAAAGGCGTTGTCGACTGACTCTAGACGCAAATGGCGCCCATACTGGCGGTTTAGATGGCTCGCGCAGTCACCGGCAGCGTAAATTGCGTGGTCAGACGAGCGGCAATGCGCGTCTGTGACAATACCGTTTTCGCAATCCAGTCGCGCGGCGCGGGCGAGTTCGTCCGCGGGCACTACGCCGACCCCAGCAATTACTAGATCAGCCGCGTACACGCCGCCTGACTCCGTGAGCACCGCGCGCACGCGCCCGGTGCGCGGATCGCCATGCAACGCGCGCACCGTCTCGTTGCACCGAATGTGCACACCGCGACGGCTGTGTTCCAACTCGAAAAACGCCGAAACGTCCGCACACGTTACGCGACTCATGACTCGGGCTGCCATCTCGAGCACCGTCACATCCATCCCGAGCTCTCGCGCTGTCGCAGCTACCTCTAGCCCGATATAGCCGCCCCCGATGACCACCAGTTGACCTCCGGCTGTAAACCGCTCTCGGATCGCATCGGCGTCCGCAATAGAACGCAGATAATGCACGCCTGCCAGTTCCGCGCCTGGCACAACGAGGCGGCGCGGTTTGCTGCCTGTGGCGAGTACGAGCGCGTCGTACGGAAGCACGCGGCCGTCATCGAGTCGTACGTGACGCGGACCGGTCGCGAGTTCGGTAACACGGTGCCCATGAAGTACGGGGACTTGGTGATCTGTAAAGAACTGTGTGGGACGGATAAACAGGCGCTCACGGTCGAGGGATCCGCTCAGATATTTCTTGGAGAGCGGCGGACGCTGGTAGGGCAACCACGGCTCGTCGCCTACCATGGTCAGCTTTCCCGCGAAGCCCTTGCGTCTGAGTGTATCTGCGGTTTGCACCGCCGCCTGGCCGGCCCCGACAATTACGATCTGTTCGTACATAGGTGCGGCCATTCCGCTATCTTTACCCGCGCGAGCAGCGGAATCATCAGTTTGGCAGAAGGCACAGACAAGCGTCGAGCGGCGCTGCATCGAGCGCAGGTGTTGTGGTGCTTAGTGTGCGAACTCACCGAGATCGCGTGCACAGAAGTTGGGTAGGGCATGGTGTTTGAGTTAGCCCCAGATGCAACCGACTGGATTGAGCTCGGGCGCTTAGGCGGGAGGAACTGAAGGGCGATGGCTCGTCGACACGACCGCAGATAGGCACGCACGCCCGAGCAACGTCCAGAGAGAGCAAACTGCGGGACGTAAGTAGTGTCTGCGTAGTCCATAGAACCAGAAATTCTCACAATGGCCGAGCACCACACGTACGCTTCGGCAGATTTCACAACGAAGTATTCTTGCTAAGAAAAGTACGTGCGCGTATTCAATTTCGCGGCAGGGCCGGCGACTTTGCCCCTATACCCTCGTTGATACCGATGGCGAGGTTCGCCCGGCGGACTCATTAATATCTATGTCGTGGCTGGTGTCTTCCTCGGCATCAGGGTAGGTGGCCAAACAACCCGTTGCCTGCCCGCGAGTGCCTCAGAAGTCACGTCAGTTATTTCAGTAGCAGAAATCAGTATTTAGGCGTTTAACTGCGGTTGTGCATAGTTCCGATGCTCTGGTACAGGCTTCGGCTGCAAGCACCGCCCGCCGATCTCGGTCTCAACCGCGGGAATGCGTCGAGGCGGCTCGTTCAACTACGGCGTGGATGACTGACACACAAATGTACGAAGTAAGAGTGGATCCAATCCGGTACGCATGGGAGCGCTGCAACCGCAGAGTGTCCTTTCCCAGCGTGCTATCGAAAAGCGCGGGGCCCGCCGCCTCGCTCGGCGGGCCGTTGAGTCTGTCCTACACGCCGACGCTCGCGCAGAGTGCCTCGGGTCCGACTATTGTCCAGCGGGCGCTTCATTCGCTCATCGTCGGCCCGCCTGTAAGCTCGAAGACGACGACCTGAGTCACGCGGCTTCGAGTGCCCGGTACTGCAGTCATGGCGGATTCGTTCATCTTCGTAGCCGCTGGTCTCCTGGTCGGAATCATGGTGGGCCTCACCGGCGTCGGCGGTGGCTCCCTTATGACCCCCCTCTTGATTCTCATCTTCGGTCAGTCGCCGACGACAGCGGTCGGCACTGACCTCGCATTCGCCGCGATCACGAAAGTAGCCGCGACCGCATCCTTCGGCTACAGCCGGCGCGTCGACTGGAGAGTCGTCGCGCGTCTCGCGCTCGGGAGCATTCCAGGAGCCGCCGCCGCGATTGCCTGGTTCTCGCTGGCGCCGAACCTGCTCGTCGTCGACCACTTAGTCCTCCGCGCACTCGCAGTGGTCCTCGCGATCACCGCGCTGGGCCTGGTCCTCCAGCATCCGCTCCGGCGTGTCGGCCTCAAGCTCGCTACCTCCCTCGCGGGCGCCGAGCGCCACCAGCGCCTCCTTACGCTTCTGGCGGGGTTCCTCATCGGCGTCGCGGTGACTCTGACCTCGGTCGGCGCCGGCGCCCTGGGAACGGTGGCACTCGTGTGGCTCTATCCCTTGAGGCTCCCCGGAGACCGACTGGTGGCGACTGACATCGCGCACGCGCTGCCCATCACCGTGATCGCTGGCTTAGGGCACGCGGCCCTCGGGCACCTGAATCTTCCAGTGCTGGCGCTGCTCCTGATCGGCTCTGTCCCGGGCATCCTCCTCGCCTCGCGGATCGTTATCCGCCTCCCGCAGGCGATTACGCGCGCACTGGTGGCCGTGATGCTGATCGTGGCAGCGGGGCGCGTGTTTCTCACGACCTGACCTTGCGCTCTCGCGGCTCAGGCTTCGTGCAAGCCGCACTCCCGCTTTATTCCAAAGAACCGCAGGCCCTCGATCGAGCCTGCTTCGCGGAGCGAGCGCGTTGTATGCCAGTCGCCGATGGAGAGATACCCCTTGTCCCAGAGCGGATGGTACGGAAGGTCGTTCTCTTCGAGATATCGGCCCACCTCCCGATCCGTCCAGTCGAAGATCGGATGTACGTGGTAACGGCCGCGCTTGAACTCGACCGGCGCGATCCGCGCACGGGTCGCGGCTTGCACCCGCCGCAGGCCCGAGATCCAGGTCTCCGCGCCAAGCTCGGCGAGCGCCTTCTCCATCGGCTCCTGCTTGTTGATGCGATTGTACTGCTCGATGCCTGAGAGCCCCTGTTCCCACAGTCTTCCGAACCGGGTCTCCTGCCACGCCGAGGAGACCTGCGACCGGAACACCTTCAGGTTTAGCTTAAGGCGCCCCGCGAGCTCATCGACGAAACGGTAGGTCTCCGGGAAGAGATAGCCGGTATCAATCAGAACCACGGGTATCCTCGGGCTCACCCGTGTCACGAGGTGGAGCGTCACGGCTGCCTGCGCACCGAAGCTAGAAGTCAGTACATGCGTTCCCGGCAGCATCTCGAGCGCGAGCGCGATGCGCCCGCTCGCCGCGAGGGATTCGAACCTGCGATTGAGGTCCTCGAGCGCAAGCTCATCGCCCGAGAGCTCGCGATCGGTTAACCAGCGCGCCAGCATTCTCAGGATATTACTGAAGCGGGGGCGGCAACGTTAATTCACTGAGTTATTAGCCGATAACCTGAGGGCAGCCCCTTAATCAGAACCGGATCCGGAAACCGACCGTCGTCGTCAGAGTCGAGGTGTTCAGGTACCCGCTGGCGAGGCCGTCGCGGACCCCTGTCCACAGGGTGCCGACGTAAGCATCGAAATGCCCGTCAAAGTTATAGTCGGCCAGTACCCCGGCCGCGCTCTCCGTGCCGCTGCAGCCAGCGTTCGCGTTCGTCGAGCATCCGGAGTTCCCTCCCGTAGCGTAGCTGTTCTGCCGGTAGCCGTAGTAGGACGCCGCCAGGTAGAAATCCGGCGTCACGTGCCACTTGGCCCCTCCCCAGAACACCCGCAGCACCCGATCGTTGGTGTAGGCACCATTGTTCGCCACTGCCAGCACGTAGCCGCCGATGTCCTGGATGCCAGCCGACAGTGGCGTGCGCGGGTTGGCGAAATCGATATGCTCGTATCCGCCAAAGAGTCGCACGACACCCAGGTCGTACCGGCCCATCAGCGCCCAAGCCGTGTTGTCCGAGACCGTGGCTGCGACCGAGTTGGAAGGCGAGTACGTGGGCGCGAGAGCCGCCACCTGCGCTGCTGTGAGTGCGCTCGCGGAGACTGCGTCGTACTTTTTCGCGTAGAACGCATCGACAGAGACGCCCGCTGCATTCACGCCGAGCTGCGCCTGCACAGCGGTATTTTCCGACCCGCTCGCGCCGCTGAACTGGTACAGCGCGCCGACGTGCAGCCAGTCGAACGTTCCGGTGTACTTCAGTGAATGATCAAGCCGGGTGTCTTCAGTCGTGCCACCGCCGGCGGTCGTCCGCGATCCACCTAGCAGCGAGAAGGCGTGCCCCGAATTCTCCCCGTCCTCGATTGCATCGTACTTCACAATGCCATCCGCGAGCACCGTCAGCTGTCGGCCGAGAGTGAGCGTGCCGAATCGCGGTGAGCTCAAACCTGCGTACGCAGCGCCACCGAAGAGTTGCCCCGCCACACTGCTGTCGAGGTTCGAGGTCTGTGCCGTCAGGGACCTGCCATTGTTCAGGGTGAGCGATTTGAGCCCGTCACTGAAATTCCCCGATGTCGGGTTGAAATAGGTTTCGACGCGGAAGACCGCCGCCCAGTCCCCGTACAGCGGCTCATTTCCCGAGAGCCCGATCCTCGACCAGCTCAAGGGGCTCGACGTCAGCGTTGTGACCGAATTGTTACTGTTCTTCTGAATGACGGGCTCCGTCGTGTAGGAGACAAAGTCACTCGCGGGCGCACCGTGCGTCTGGTACTGAAGCCCGATATCGACGACGCCGTAGAGCGTAATTCCCTTCCACGTGAGGGAGCTTTCCTCGGCCGACCCCGCGCGATCCTCGGCGCAGGCCGGTCCCGCCGCGACCAGTACAGCTAGGAGGGCGGGAGCCAGTCCGAGGCGTAGCGCGTGCGAGAACATGACCCGGTTTTTTCCATGTTGGAAACGAGTGGGCTCGCATTCTTGAAATCCCAGGGCCATTGAGTCCAATAACCAACATTCAGTCCCTCATGCATAAGCGTTCGTACACGCTGATAGCCGAATTGCTAGGGTCTTCGCCGGATGCAAGAACACCCGACTCTCACCCACCTCGAGCGCCTCGAGGCCGAGAGCATTTTCATTCTCCGTGAGGTGGTCGCCGAGTGTGAGCGACCCGTGATGCTCTATTCGATCGGCAAGGACAGCGGCGTCATGCTCCACCTTGCCATGAAGGCGTTCTATCCGGCTCCACCGCCGTTTCCGCTACTGCACGTGGATACCACCTGGAAGTTCCGTGCGATGTACCAATTTCGCGACGAGACTGCCAAGAGGCTCGGCCTCGAGCTCCTGGTGCACGTCAACCCGGAAGGCCTTGCCCAGGGCATCGGACCTATCACGCACGGCTCAGAGGTCCACACCGACGTCATGAAGACTCAGGCGCTCCGCCAGGCGCTCGACAAGTATCGCTTCGATGCTGCCTTTGGCGGCGCGCGGCGGGACGAGGAGAAGAGCCGTGCCAAGGAGCGCGTCTTCTCGTTCCGCTCCGCGCATCACCGCTGGGATCCGCGCCAGCAGCGCCCCGAGCTCTGGTCGCTCTACAACACCCGCAAGCGCCCTGGCGAGAGCATTCGCGTGTTTCCGCTCTCGAACTGGACCGAACTCGACGTCTGGCAATACATTCAGAACGAGAGCATACCGATCGTGCCACTCTACCTCTCGGCCCCGCGGCCCGTCGTCGAGCGCGATCGCATGCTGATCATGGTAGACGACGACCGCCTGCCGCTCCTTCCCGGTGAAGTACCGGAAGTCAAGCAGGTGCGCTTTCGCACCCTCGGCTGCTACCCGTTGACGGCGGCCGTCGAGAGCCAGGCGGACACTGTGGAGCGCATAATCGCCGAACTCCTCAACAGCAAAACCTCTGAGCGGCAAGGCCGGATTATCGACCGCGACAGCGCCGGGTCGATGGAGAAAAAGAAAATGGAGGGATATTTCTGAGTCAGGCCGCTCCCTTCAGCGCCAGGTCCCCGCCGGCGAAAGCATCGATCTCCTCAGCAAGACTAGTTGAGACTTGCGTCAACGGGAGCCGGCACTCGGGTGACTCTATGAGCCCACGACGCCACAGCCAATGCTTGATGGGCATCGGGTTAGGCTCCTTGAAGAAGACCCGCGTTGCCGGCTCGATCGACGACCACCCGGCGCGCGCGGCCTGGTGATCGTTGGCGGCGATGTGCCGGAACACCTCAACGAAGCGGCGTTGGCCTGCGCGCTCGAGATGGGTTAGCGGGATTCATGACGCTAAGCAGTACCAGAACGTGAGAGAGAAGATCCGCGATTTCTTCGATGACCTGGGCATCTGTTCCGGCGGCTCCTGCCAGCGCAGCGTCGCGTCTCTCCTCACTGACACCTTGAGCAATGCGCATCCAGCCTTTAGAGAGGAGCGTTGCTGTATAGCTGCCGGACGCTGCGCGATATGTTCGTCGATCACGCGCTCGAGCGTCCCGAGGAACGCTCAGTACGCGGGCGAGATCGGCGGCCCCATAGTCTGCCCCTTAAAGCTGGCCGCGAGCTCACGCGCGGCTCGCACCATCAGCGTCGTGTCGACCCCGACCGCGACGAAGAGAGCGCCGAGCTCCAGGTACTTGCGCGCCAGCGCGGGCTCGGCACTCAGCACTCCGGCAGCCTTGCCCTCTTGGCGCACGGTCCGAATGCCGTCCGCGATCGCATCCTGCACGGCCGGGTCGCCGGTGCGCCCGAGCATTCCCATGGAGGCTGCGAGATCCGCTGGCCCAAAGAACACGCCATCCACACCCGGCGTGGCTGCGATCGCAGCGAGGCTGCGGAGGCCAACAATGGATTCGACCTGAACCAGAACGCATAGCTCTTCTTCGCAGCGCTGCAGATAGTCCGGCACTTGGTTCCAGCGTGAGGCGCGGGCGAGCGCGCTGCCTACGCCGCGGATCCCACGGGGCGGATAGCGAGTCGCTGCGACGATACGTGCCGCCTGCTCGGCGGACTCCACCATCGGTATCAGCACGCTCTGCGCACCGATGTCGAGGTATTGTTTCAAGAGCTCGGGTTGATCCGAAACAGTGCGCACGACCGGATGCGTCGCATAAGCTGCCATCGCCTGCAGCTGTGACAGCACACTGCGCGGGTCATTGGGTGCGTGTTCGGCATCGATGGCGAGCCAGTCGAAGCCTGTACCGGCGAGCAGTTCGCTCACGTACGCACGGGCGAGCCCGTGCCACAGTCCGATCTGCGGCCTGCCCGCATGCAGCGCTCTCTTGAACGGATTGACGGGCAGTTCCATGAGCGGGGTCCTTCAGGTGAAGCGGAAGCTGATGTTCCCGAGCCCCCCAAAGTCGGCGTGCAGCACATCGCCGCGTGCACCGACGGTGGGTCGCGTGAACGAGCCGCTTAGCACGACGTCCCCCTCGTTGAGCTGCTCATCGTAGGGCGCGATCTTGTTCGCCAGCCAGGCGATGCCGGTCGCGGGATGATTGAGCACCGCGGCCGCCAGCCCAGTCTCCTCGATCACGGCGTTCTTGTAGAGCAGTGCACCGGCCCAACGCAGGTCGAGTCCGTCCGGGCGCACCGGCCGGCCGCCGACCACGATGCCGGCATTGGCAGCGAAGTCCGAGATGGTGTCGAAGACCTTGCGCGGTGCTTTCGTGTCGCGATCAAATTGCTCGATGCGTGCATCGATGATCTCAAGCGCCGGGGTGACATAGGCGGTCGCGCGCAAGACATCGATCAGGCTGACTCCGGGCCCGCGCAGCGCTCGCTCGAGCACAAACGCCAGCTCCACTTCGATGCGCGGCACAATGAAGCGTTCGAAGGGGATATCGGAGCCGTTCTCGAAGAACATGTCGTCCATCAGCGGGGCGTAGTCGGGCTCGTTGATCTGCGAGGACTGCTGCATGGCGCGCGAAGTCAGGCCGATCTTGCGCCCCTTGATGCTGTGACCATCCGTCAGTTCGAGTGCCACCCATGCACGCTGAATCGCATACCCATCCTCGATCGACATCTGCGGGTACTCGCGGGAGAAATGTCGCAGCTGCGTGCGGCTCTTGCGCGCCTCATAGAGTCGGCGCGCGAGTGCCTCGGTGGTCGCTTGCGACAGCACGCTCAGTCCTTTCTGAAGAGCGGATGGATGCTGCTGTGCTTGGCGTCGAAGACCTCCTGACCCTCATCGATCTGCAGGGTCATGCCGAGGTAACGCCTCGCGAAGAGGGGCTCAAAGTGCGCCTTGGCCGCGGCGAGCAGCGCCTCGCCTGCGCGGTTCTTCACGGCGTCGCTCCGGCCGCGTCCCATGCGCAGATTCAGGTAGACGAAGGCATAGTCACGTTGCCCGTCCGCCACTGCGTGGTGTGCGGCGGGATACGCGAGTACACGCACGCCGCCGGTCGGGTAGACCGGTCGCGAATGCTCATCGCGTACCGCGATCAGCGTGTCCGCGAGGTTGCGGCACAGCGCGTCCATATCGGTCTCGGCCTCGAGATTTCGGGTGTAGAGAATGACCAGGTGCGGCATCGAAGGCTCCGGGCGGGGCGGCTCAGGCGGCGATGTCCATGACGCCGATCGTGCAGCCGACGGCGAAGATCGGGATCGGGGCGTAGTGCTGTAGGTGACCTTGGCCACGGGCGGCGGCGGCGACACTGATCAAGGTGCGAATCTCGAAACCTCCCTGTCCGGCATCACGATAGGTCTCGCGATCCGAATATGAGAGCAGGGCTGACTTATCGTTACGCACCCAGCGATCGAGAAACTCGCGATCCCAAGCCTCGTTGATCTTTCCCGAGTCTGGAGTCGCGGGCCAGTGCGAGATGCCGCCGGTGCCGACGAGGGCGATACGCTCACCCACCGCATCCGCGGCGCGGCGCAGCGCCTCGCCGAAGGCCCAGGCGCGAGAGAGCGGCGCTAGCGGCGGCCCCTGGCAATTGATGTTGACCGGAATGATCGGCAGGGCGTAGTCGGGGGTCAGGAAATGCAGCGGCACCATGATCCCGTGATCGAGCTTCCATTCCTCGGCGAATGCGACATCGACCGTGCGCATGATGTCGCGGATCAGTCGCTGCGAGAGCGCGGCATTCCCCGGGACGCTCGTGCGCGCAATCCCGAGCCACGCGGGGTCCTCGATCGGGCCGGAATAGCGATCCGCCATGCCGATGGCGAAGCTCGGCATGTTGTTCATGAAGAAGTTGGCAAAGTGCTCCGCTGCCACGACCACGAGCGCATCCGGATGCGCCGCGACGAGCTGCTCGCGCATGCGATGAAAGGCGGCATAGAACGGCTCGCGCAGCGCTGCATCCGCCATCTTGCCACGGCCGGTGATACCGGGAGCGTGGCTGCAGATGCCTGCGAATACCAGGCTCATACGCCGGCCACCTTCTCATCCATCGCCGTCGTCATGGTGTAGACGCCGGCACGCACCTGACCGTGCCGGGCTACGCCCTCGCGCATCGCCTGGATGTATTGAGCCCAGGACATGCCGAGGAGGGCCGCAAAGTGCATCAGCAGCTGGCCGTTCGCGCCGAGCACATAGATCAGGCCAATATCCCCGCGCTCGAGCGAACCGCGCTCTTCGGTGGTGAGCTCGTAGCGATCGAGGAGGCGCTGCACGTCGCTGTGGTAATCCTGCTGGGCGACGGGGTCCCGATTGATCTCGTACAGGAACTTCTGCAGCTGGTAGAGACTCATGCTTCCTCCGCAGGGGCCAGGCTCTCCCTCACGTGCCCCAGTGAGGAATGGCGTGCGCGCCGAGACTGACACACACGTTCTTCGGCTCGAGGAACACCTCGTAGCTCCAGGTGCCGCCCTCGCGCCCGGTGCCGGATGCCTTCGTGCCCCCGAACGGCTGACGCAGGTCACGGACGTTCTGGCTGTTGACGAAGCACATGCCGGCCTCAATTGCGGCGGCGACGCGATGCGCCCGGCCGAGATTCTCGCTCCACACGTAGCTGCTAAGCCCGTACTGGATGTCGTTTGCCTTCTTGACAGCGTCGGCTTCATCACTGAAGGCGATGAGGCAGGCCACCGGACCGAAGATCTCCTCCTGGGCAATGCGCATGTGGTTATCGACGTCCGCAAACGCGGTGGGCCAGACATAGTTGCCGGCACGCACGGCCGACGGCAGCTCAGCGGCGTACGCCGGACGCTCAATCCCGCCGCAGAGCAGCGTCGCTCCCTCCTTCGCACCGAGCTCGATGTAGCTGCGCACCTTGGCAAGGTGCTCCTTGCTGATCATCGGACCGACGATGGTGGTCGCCTCGAGCGGGTCACTTACCACGAGACGCCGGGTGCGCTCGTTGAAGCGGCCGACAAAGTCTGCGTAGATGGATTGCTGTACGAGAATGCGCGAGCCCGCGGTGCAGCGCTCACCATTGTTCGAGAAGACCATGAAGAGCGCGGCATCGAGTGCGCGCGCAAGCGCTGCGTCCTCGAAGACTACGAAGGGACTCTTTCCGCCGAGCTCCATGCTGAACTTCTTGAGGCCGGCATTGCGGACGATCCGGTTGCCAGTTGCGGTCGAGCCGGTGAAGGAGATCGCCCGCACATCCGGGTGCTGACACAGCGGCTCGCCTACCTCGGCACCATAGCCGTGCACGACGTTCAGCACGCCGGGTGGAATTCCGGCCTCGAGCGCGAGTTCCCCCAGGCGGGCGGCGGTCAGGGGTGAGAGCTCACTCATTTTCAACACCACGGTATTGCCGAAGGCAAGCGCCGGCGCCACCTTCCAGGTCGCCGTCATGAACGGCACGTTCCACGGCGAGATCAGCGCGCACACCCCCACCGGGTGGTACAGGGTGTAATTAAGATGGGTCTGCGTGGGGTAGGTGTGCCCATCCACCCGCACGCACATCTCGGCAAAGTAATGGAAGTTTTCCGCCGCGCGCGGAATAAGCTGCTTGGCTGTCTGCGCGATGGGCTGGCCGGTGTCGGTTGTCTCCGTGCGCGCTATCGCCGGAACATCGCGTGCGATCAGCTCACCGAGTTTGCGCAGCAGTGCCGCACGCTCGCTGGCGGGTCTTCCGGCCCAGGCGGGAAACGCGGCCTTCGCCGCCGCAACTGCCGCATGGACTTCAACGGCGCCGCCGAGGGCGACCTCGGCGAGCACCTCCTGCGTGGCGGGATTTGTGGTCTGGAAGTAGCTGCGACTTGAGTGCGCCTTGCCGCCAATCAGATGGTCGATCTTCATCACTGCGTTCCGCTCAACGGCCGAAGAGGGCATCCGGGACTAGGGTGTTCTGCAGTCGTCCGAGTCCTTCGATCTCGCAGACGACCTCGTCGCCCACCTCGACGTTTGTTACGCCCTCCGGGGTTCCGGTGAGAACGACGTCTCCGGAGCTGAGCGTCATGAAGGAGCTTAGATACTCGATGAGCTCTGCTACACCTGTGATCATGTCACCTGTGTTGCCCTGCTGCGTCAGCTTGCCGTTCACGAAGGTGCGAAGCGCGAGCGCGCCAGGGTCGGGAACGTCCGAGGCATCGACCAGCCATGGCCCGAGAACCGTGGCGCCATCACGGTTCTTGACGCGCAGGTTAGGACGGTACCAGTTCTCGAGGTAGTCGCGTATTGCGTAGTCATTGGCGATGCAATAGCCCGCTATATGTTGTAGCGCCTCAGTACGCGGGACGTGGCGCGCGCTGCGGCCGATGACGACCGCAAGCTCGCACTCGTAATGCATGAACTTGACGTCCGCCGGCCGGCGCGTGAATCCCCGATGACCGATCAGGGTTCCCGGCCCCTTAAGGAAGACCAGGGGCTCCTCCTGAGCACCAAAGGCGAGCTCCTTCGCGTGCGCAGCATAGTTGAGGCCGAGCGCGATGATGGTCCCCGCCTCGAAAGGCGGCAACCAGACCACTTCCTCTTCCGCAAGCATGCGGCCGTCCTCGAGGCGAATGCCGGCACGGCCGTCGACGAGCTGCTGCGGCCGCGCAATATGAACGGCTCCTCCGTAGGCGACGCGGGCCTGCTTCATGGCGAGGCCCCGGCGAACCGGTTCTCCAACCGCCCAAGTCCATCGATCTCGATGCTCACGTGCTGGCCGGCGCGCACGCGCGGTGCCGGATGGGCGACCCCGACGGCGAGCACATCACCGGGCGCAAGCGTCATGAACTCAGTGACATCCGCGAGGAGCTTCGCCGTCGGGCGGATCAGCTCGGCGGTTGTCGCCGTATGCTTCAGCTCACCGTCGACGTGAACTCGGATTGTCAATGCATCGGGGTCCTGGACGGCATTTCGCGGGACCACTCGGGGTCCGAGCGGGCAGAAGCCATCGCGAGCCTTGAAGCGAATCGCGGGACGGTGGTAGGAGGCGTGCGGCACGCTGACATCG
>Ga0187780_10002239_pt1 | contig 14560 bp, 7 predicted proteins | sample 1015_Q2_SP10_20__FD_132429 | JGI IMG/M metagenome (GOLD analysis project Ga0187780, IMG submission 132429) | Tropical peat soil microbial communities from peatlands in Department of Meta, Colombia - 1015_Q2_SP10_20_MG | ecosystem: Environmental > Terrestrial > Soil > Wetlands > Peat | place... | reverse complement strand
GTCACGATGCCGTTGAATTGCCAGTCGCCTAGCAGCCGGCTGGTCATATTCTTCTCGGAGAGAAGCCGCTTGCCCGGTCCGATCGGCAGGTCCCAGGTAAAGTTGCCCACAAATCGGCTGCGAATATCGAGAACGGAGTTGCTCATCTCCGCAGCATAGTTGTAAGAGTTCTGTGGAAATGCGTTCGCCGTGAGGTTGTCGCCAAAGTTGGCGAGGCCGTGGCTCCAAGTGTAGTTTAAGGCATATCCCAGTCCCTTGCGCATGTTCCTGCGGAGGGAGACCTCAAGAGCGTTGTAGTCGGTATTGCCATCATTGCTAGCGTATTCCAAGAAGGCGTGATTCCCCGATGGGGAACACGGATTCCCGGCGCCAGCAAACGTGTCAACCGTCGTGACCGTGTTCAAGTTGGCATAGTTATAGTGAAGAACCGGGCAGCCCGTATCGGAACCCGTTACCTGTGGCATGTTGAGGTCCCGAAGACGGTTCATTTTCCGGCCCCAGTTTCCGACATAGGTAGCCGAAAGGACGGTGTCTGACATGATTTGGTACTCTGGACCGAAACTGGTCTGCTCGACATAGCTGGACCGCTGGTTGGGATCCTGGGCGCGCAATTGAATTAGCGTCAAATCCACGGCTGTGCCTGCAACCGTGCTCAACGGGAAGCCATTTTGCAGCTGAAACACAGTACTTGAACCACCTTGATTGACCTGAACGTCGTGGAGGAAAGGTGGATTCAACTGCAGGAGGCTTTCCGAACCGATGCGGCTGTTATGTTGATAGAAGACGCCATAGCCACCGCGGAATACAAGGTGGTCGGTCACCTGGTATGCAAAGCCAAGCCTTGGTGCGAAGTTGTTGAGGTCGGGATGAATCAGGGATCGCGCATACCAACCTGAGGCGTTGCTGGCTGCGGTGACGATTCCCCCGCCATTGGCAGGCGTAAAGTTGGAAACGTTATTTTTTCGTTCCAGAATGGGGGCAAATAGTTCGTACCGAACACCATAGGTGAGCGTCAGCTTGTTGTTTGCCTTCCAAGTGTCCATGCCGTAGAAAGAATGGCCCGGCTGATAATAGTGCACAACGAGAGGTGTAGTGAAATGAACACCGTCCACATCGCCTAGCAGGAAGTCGGGCAAGCCAAAGTTGCCATTCGCGGTGTAAATACCATTGGTTTGGATCTCGCCCTGGGGAGCCCGAATGTCGAGGAAATTGTCCGCACGTTTCAAGAACTGATAGCCAAACTTAAAGCTGTGGCTGCCTTTCAACCAGCTCAGGTTCTCGATAACGTTCCAGGCTTGCGAAATCTGATACTGGGGACGCCATGGAGAAGTACCGATGCGGGTCAGACCGTTGATTTCGATCGGGGGCAGACCTCCGGAACCGGGGCCGTTGGGTATGCCGGTGAGTCCAATGAGGCTCTGTGCCTGGGAAGTACCCAGCGTCACCCCAACCGGGTCGCTGTGAGCGTAATCGCGGTTAAAACCAAACCGCAGATCGTTCAGCATCTTGGTGGAGATAACATGGGTCCAGCCAAGAGCAACCAGCTGGGTGTGAATCCGGTAGTCGGTCGCAAAGTTGCCGCTGCCAATAACGCCGTTGCTGGTCCAAGGTGGATCCTCACGACTAACATGGCGATAGCTGTAAGTTCCAAAAAGGCGGTCTGACTCCCTCAAATTGTGGTCCACCCGGCCATCAAGTGAATACACATTGTCAGGGACAGTAGTTTGGAAGAAATAGTTCGGAGCGCCCGTCCAGCTTCCAGGCGCACCTGATCCCGGAACGCCATTAGGAAGCAGGGTCATGAGCTTTGCGGCGACGGGATCAAGGCAAGTCTGGCCCGTGGTACTCGTGGACTGGAGAATGTTGCCGACATAGCATCCCGCCTGCCCTGGAACTTGAGAATTGCCCAAGGTATAAGGCAACTCCGTGAAATTACCTTGCTTCATTAGCTGCGTAGGCACAACGCTGGCAATCGTCGCGGATTGACTGTTTTCAAACCGCTCAAAGTCACCGAAGAAAAAGGTTTTATCCCTGATGACCGGCCCACCGAATGTACCACCGTACTGATTCTGCGTGAACGGCCCCTTGGGGGTACCGGTAGTGTTGTTGATCCAAGAATTTGCGTTCAAGACTTTGTTGCGCATGTACTCAAACCCGGTTCCGTGATACTGGTTTGTGCCAGACTTCAGCGTGGCATTCACAACCGCTCCAGCGGAGTTACCGAATTCCGTCGAGTAGGTTCGGGTCTGCACACGAAACTCTGCGATGGCATCTGGCGGGGGTTGCACAACCTGCACGGAGAATTCCTGCAAGTTCTCCGACCAGGAATTGTTGTCAATTCCATTTAGGAGGAAGTTGTTCTGGAGCTCGAGGTTTCCGTTAGCGCTGAAGCGATCCGGTGCGGGGTTATTGGCTGCGTAGAATTTCTGTACACCGGGCTCAAGCAATGCTAGATCAGCATAGCGTCGGCCGTTGAGCGGGAGATCATTTACCTGCTGCGAGTCCACGACATTTCCAACGTCGGCCGATTGCGTCTGCAGCAACGGTTCGCCGGCGGTGACTTCGACCGCCTCCTTCACCGAACCAACCTTAAGCGTGAAGTCGATCGAAAGACGGTCCTGCACGTGAAGCGTAATGTCGTTGCGCACTGCGCTTTCAAAGCCGTCCGCGGTTACCTTGACGGAATAGACTCCGGGAATAAGCGCCAAGACCTGATACTCTCCCGCATCGTTGACAGGAGTCGTTTGGGAAACGCCGGTGGCGGTGTTCGTAACCGTCACGCTCGCCTTCGCAACGGCGGCGCCGGAAGAATCCATGACTCTGCCAACGATGGCCCCACGATCAATCTGTCCGAAAACCGACATAGCCCCGAGGCTGAGAACCAAGATAGCTAGAGCGGCCCACTTCAGGAATCCCCGCATGTCAACGAACCGATTCATTCCAGTCTCCTCTCTTGGCTTCCGCTGAGCAGTTCCCACCCCATCGACGCAATTTGATTGGAAACAGTTCAGGCAGGTGTTTACTTCCATTCTCAAGAGCACCCCCGGAGCCTATAAAGCAGGAAACGGACCTACCGAAAATCCGGCTAGGAATCCGCTGCTGGGCTCCCTGATTCGGTCTGAGGCACGAATCTACTTCAACTCAGACGCATGGCCGACCGTTGCGACAGCCCATAGGGCAGAAATGCATGAGGTCTGAAAAAGCCAAACTGAATCGCTAAAAGCTAAGTCAGAGCCTGCTCCCCAAAGGTATGCCGAAACGATTCGGCTCTTTGTGACGAAATTCTTATCACCGGGATCGGCGTCGAGTCAAGCCCTATTTTCGAAGAGTTTTGGCTGCTTCCGCGAACAAACCGGCAAATACAACCCGCACCTCGGAGGCTGGCATGCCAAAACGTTTTGGGATTTTTGTTGACAATGAAATCCGTAAACGGGATATTCGCATTTTCTCGCGAAGAAGCTTTCCATGCTTTCGTAGGAGGAGTCATGAAATCCCCGTGCAGACAACTTCGTCTTTTCCTGCTGGCCGCGTTGTTTTCCGTGTCTTCCGTCTCCTGGATCGCATTGCCCATAGGAGCACAGGCTCCCGGCGCGCCTGCGCAGAAAGCCACTGTGGAAGCTATACCTTTGCCCTTCGACAGGGGCTCTGCAGCGTTGTGGCAAAACCTGCAAAAGCTCCATACCCGCGCAAGTCTTTTGATGGTGACGGCCCATCCCGATGATGAAGACGGCGGAATGCTGACCTACGAGTCGCGGGGGCAGGGCGCGGTGGTCGCTCTGTTAACGCTAAACCGAGGAGAGGGCGGAGCAAACGTCATGTCGTCGGATTATTTTGACGCGCTGGGGCTGGTTCGAACGGAAGAGCTTCTAGCCGCCGACCGTTACTACGGGGTGCAACAATTCTGGACTCGCGTTTGCGACTACGGTTTCTCGAAGACGAAGGAAGAAGCGTTGGAGAAGTGGGGACATGACCGTGTGCTGGCAGACGTGGTCCGCGTCGTGCGTCAGACGAGACCGTTAGTAATCACCTCCGTCTTCGTCGGAGGCCTGACTGACGGACACGGCAATCATCAAGTGGCCGGCCAGATGGCCCAGGAAGTCTTCAAGGCCGCAGGCGACCCGAACATGTTTCCCGAGCAAATAAAGGAAGGTCTAAAACCGTGGAAGCCTCTGAAAGTCTATGCGCGGGTGCCCTTCGTTCCCGTGACGGAAAAAGGCATCTATAACTATGCCGACGGCAAATACTACCCAGCGGAGTTTCGCAACTATACGGACGGCACCGTCATAAAGGGCGCACTTTCTCCGGACCTCGAAATCCCCGAGGGCGAGTATAACCCGATCCTGGGATTGACCTACGAACAAGTCTCGAGCATGGGGCTGGGGCACCAAAAATCGCAAAACGGCGGCACGGGTCTTGCATCGGCAGACATGTTAGTAAGCCCTTATCATCGCTTTGGTTCGACAATTTCCTCCTCAGGGAAAGAAGCAACTTTCTTTGATGGCGTTGATGTTTCGCTGGCTGGGATTTCCAGCCTTGTTCCAAGCGGCGACAAAACATTTCTGACGGCAGGCTTGGCCCAAATCAATACATTGGTGGAAAAATCGATCAACGAATTCTCCGCCCGTCAACCGGAAGCGATCACCTCCACTCTAGGTGCGGGATTGAAGGCAACGGACGACCTAATCGATCGCGTGCAGACCAGTAAGCTGAGCGCTGACGCAAAATACGATGTCATCCACGAACTGGTGATCAAGAAAGTCCAGTTCGAACAGGCGCTCGCCGAATCGCTGGGGATAACCGTTGTTACGACCGTCACGCCGGAAAATGAGCCGACCGGCCCTTTTGCGAGGTTTTTCGGAACACCTGCGACTTTCCAGACGGCAATTCCCGGGCAGAAGTTCTGGGTGAAAGTGCATGCTACCAACCCCACCAAGATTCCGCTCGACGTTGTAAGCGTCGCGTTGCAATCCCCAGATGGCGAACAATGGACAATTGATCCGCCGAGTCAAAAGGCGACCTCATTCACTACGGAGCAACCAGTCAATGTGCGTTTCACGGTGCAAGCACCGGCACAAGCAAGCTTCACTCGTCCTTATTTCGCAAGGCCGGATATCGAACAGGCTTACTACGACATTCAAAATCAAAAATACCTCAATCTGCCCGAGGTTCCCTTTCCGCTTTCCGCGAGAGTTCAGATGGCGATCAACGGAGTTCGCTTCGAAATGTCCCAAGTCGTTCAATCAGTGAAGAGAGTCACGGGCGAAGGAACTGTCCTTGAGCCCCTGATGATGGGCCCCGCGATTTCGGTTTCCATTTCGCCGCAAGCGGGTATCGTGCCGTTGGGGACCAAGTCATTCGATTTGACGGTGGCCATCCACAGCAACGTGAAAGGTCCCGCCAAGGGAACGGTGAAACTCGATCTGCCGGAAGGCTGGAAAGCGCCCCAGCAGGAATTTTCGACCGCGAAGGACGGCGAAGACCAGACCCTGAATTTTCGAGTGACTCCGGGGAGTCTCCAGGTAGAGCCCTACTCCATCACGGCCACGGCAACTTACGAGGGAAAAGAATACCGCGAGGGCTATCACGAGGTCGGATATTCAGGCCTCAGGCCCTATCCCCTGTATCGTCCGTCGAGCTACCGAACGACCGGCGTGGACGTAAAGGTCGCGACGGGCCTGAATGTTGGTTACGTCATTGGTGCAGGCGATGACGTCCCACAGTCGCTTTCGAATCTCGGCATTCAAGTTCATTTCTTATCGCCGGAAGATATTGCCAGCGGAAATCTCTCGCAGTTCGATACTGTGATTCTGGGTGTGCGCGCCTACGCGGTTCGGGAGGACCTGAAGACATTCAATGGGCGCTTGCTTGAATATGTCAAAAATGGTGGTGTTTTGATCGTCCAATACAACACGCAGGAGTACGATCACAACTATGGCCCCTACGCATACAAGATGGGATCCAACCCGGAAGAAGTCACCGACGAACAGTCCAAGATGGAGATTCTGGCCCCGTCGAATCCTGTCTTCACTTGGCCCAACAAGATAACGAGCAAGGATTTTGAGAATTGGGTGGAAGAACGTGGCTCGAAGTTTCTCGCGAGTTGGGACGCCGCGTATACTCCACTCCTTGAGACGCATGATCCTGGACAGGAGCCGCAAAAGGGCGGATTACTCTACGCTAAGTATGGCAAGGGCATTTACATCTACAATGCCTACGCTTTCTACCGTCAGTTGCCGGATGGTGTTCCCGGAGCCTACCGCCTATTTGCAAACATGATCAGCTTAGCGAAAAGCCCGGAAATCGCCGGCGCGCATTAGTCTCATTCTCAAGTCAAGGCGATAGCACGGGAACATAACCGGGCACAGTGATCGCAAAGTTATTGGAGTGATCAACGCGGGTTGTTCCCACCGCCCTCCGACCCAATCGTAAGGAGAAACGACCGGATGGCCTCTTCGCGGCTGGCGTTCTCGTCAGCCATCTTCTTGGAAGCTGCTTCGAAAAGTTTCTTCTCTTTGTCAGCCAGTTCTTGTTGTCCCAAGTGGTGATAAATCTCGGTCAACCGGAAATGTGCTTCTGCAAGGTCAGGATCCATTTGCTCACAAATGCGCCATTCCTGGAGCGACTTCTCCCACTGTTCCATTGATCGATACACTCTGCCCAATTGGCAATGGGGCGCCGGGTCATTGGGTGCAAGACTGGATGCGGACTGGAGCATTCCACGAATGCTTTCTACGTGTGATTTTTCCCCACCTGCGGCGTCCTTGCGAAAAGTCAGGGCCGCACAGTAGAACTTTAGTTTCGCGTTCTTCGGGCGGCTCTCTGCATACTTGCAGAGCGAAGAGATTGCGGCGGTATCGGGCTCGGACGAGAGATTCAGTTCGATCTCCCCGACAACATTCAATGCAGAATCCGGCTGAGGGGCCACCTCAACGGCGCGAAGCAAAGTTGGAACGGCATCCTCGTTGCCGCCGGAAATGTATTGCGTCAAGCCCAAGGCGAGCAGAACTCTCCAGGAATTTGGCCACAGATTCTGAGCCTGGGTGAGCACGATTTTGGCGGCATCGTAGTTCCTATGCCGGAGAAGTTCCACTGAAAGAGACAGGCGATATTTTTCTTCGGAAGGCGCAAGACCCACGGCCGCTTGATAACGTCGAATGGCGGCAAGATAATCGCCTCGGGCTTCTTCAATATCACCAAGCAAATCCTGGAGGTCCGCACTGTCTCCGATGGCCTGACATTTTTCAGCACTGGAAAGAGCGTCATCAAGGCGCCCCGCTTTGAACTGAGCCAGAGCCAGGTTGTAGTTCAAGTCTCCGCGAGTTGGTTCAAGCTGCACAGCCCGCTGCAGGTCCTCGGCGGCTTCTCCAAATTCACCGTAAGAAACCAGCAATTCCGCCAAGCGGGCACGAATGGCGGGTTCATCCGGCGAATTGAGGGCAAGCGAGCGAAGCAGTTGCAGAGTAGGGCGGAAATCAGTTTGCGTTTCCAATTGCGCTTGGATGAGTACCAGGCCAGCCTGCGAAACGTGGGATGAAGAGAACAAAGGTTCAGCAAGTTTGGCAGCGCGCTTCCAGTTGCGCGCTTGCAATTCCGCCACCGCGGTTGCAATCGTCAGCCCCGCGTCATCCTGTTTTAGTGCTAGCGCTTTCTCCATATGCTGGGCGGCAGCAACCGCATCGCCGAGGCCGGAAGCGACTGCGGCGCTCAAGCGCTGGAACATGATTCTTTCAATGGGTTCTTTCGGCGGCAGCACACCTGCCAACGCACTCTGTGCTTCCTTGTATCGATGGAGACGCGAGAGAACGAGCGCCCATTGAATTCGCACTCGCGGAGATCCTGCACTGGCCGCGACCGCTTTTGCCAGAAGCGGTTCCGCTTTCTCGAGTTGGCCCGACTGGGTAAACAATTCCGCTAAAGCTATTAGGGCCGTGGAATTGTTTGGAGAATCGGCCAGGGCTTTCTGAAGCTCGGCTTCCGCGCGGTCGTTATCGCCCCAAGCTGCCAAGGCTTGTCCTAACAGAATCCGGGCTGCGCTGTTCTTGGGATGACTGTCCAGGAATCCCGACAGCGTTTGTATGGCATCCTGAATTCGGCCCTGCTCCAGAGCCGTTTGGGCCTCTGCCAAAGCTGTAGGAGTTTGAGGTTGCGTGGTCTGTGGTGAAGCCGGATTCTGAATCCCGCCAGTAGCGACGCTAAGCGAGAAAATAGAGCCCGCTGCGAGAACAAGCACTCGACGCAAGAAATTGTACGGCGCCATCACCCTTGGTCTTCTCCTGGTTCCGAGATTCATCGTAGCGGAGTGCTGCGCATTAGGAAAGAAAGTGGGCCGGGGACAACGACTCACCAGCTTCCGGGAACTTCCTTGTTCTTCAGCCAATTCTCGATGAGCCTTACAATCGCGTCCTCGCTGATGCCCACCAGCCGTTTGCCCTTCACGGCGGACGATTCGCTCACGTGCCCCGAGTAACCCGGCCAATTGCTCGCGACGGATTTCTGAAGAAAATAGGGTGCTCCTCCTGCCAGGTCAGGAGGTTCAGGAAGATCCTTGGCTTGTTCGAGGTGAACCAAATCGGGGCGAAATGCGGCAACGGCGGATGTCTCAAGAGGGCCGCCGTGCCCATGCCCTCCATTCGCCTGTTGGAACAGGCCGAGGGACTTCATCAACTCTCCCGGAAGGAACTCCCACCAACTGGCAAACAGTAGCGCTGCTTCCTTGCTCTCATCCGCAACCTGGGCGATTGCTCCTCGGCCCGGTCCAATGTTGCCATCATGTCCGTTCAGAACAAAAATTCTGCGGAAACCCAAATGCAAAATATTTCGCAAGACATCCGCAAAGTACATCGTCATAACTTCCGGGCGAATGGAAACCGTCCCTCGGAAGTGGGCCGTGTGCGCCGGACATTGGGTAAACATGATGGTCGGGAACAGAAGTCCGCCGGTCCGCGCCGCCACACGTTCAGCAACACCTGAGATAATGATCGAATCCGAGCCAACGGGATTATGTGGTCCGTGGAATTCAAGACTTCCCAGGGGAAGTATTGCCAGCGGGTGACCGGAGACAGCATCTTCCACTTCAAAGCCGCTAACTTCCTCGAATCGTTTCGGCTTTGGAACGTCGTTGTCCTTTTGTGACTGCCCATAGCTGGCCTCGATCACCGCTGGAAGCGCCAGACTCGCCAGCAAGGCTTCTCTTCGCGTGACTTGCATGGTGTCCCCTTTTCAAGCAAGAGCTCACCGGAGGTTAGCCCAAGATTTCATTCCCTGTCTATCCCCCGATTTGCTGGCATAAATTGCAAGAGACCGAACCGGAAGATAGGCACCGTCCCAAAACGATTCGGTATATTGCGAAAGCTCTCCACTTGCCCGAAGCACGCTCGGCTGTTATAGTGCGCGGGCCGTGCACGACTTAGGTCATCCAGGAAATCCGGCTTGACTGAAAACTCAGAACCACTCCTGCCGCCCGAAATCTCGCAAGCCTCGGAGAAACTAGTCCGCGGCATGGGCCTGATTCAATCTACTGCCGTGAACATGCTCGAGATGATTGGAATCGGCCCCTTTATTACCATCGGCGTAATCCTTTCCGCGATGGGGGGACCTCAGGCGATCCTCGGGTGGTTTCTCGGCGCCCTGTTTTCAGTGTGTGACGGCATGGTATACGCCGAACTCGGTGCCGCTATGCCTGGAGCCGGCGGCTCGTACATCTACTTTCGCGAAGCGTTTAATCCGCGCACCTGGGGACTTCTTTTCTCGTTCCTCTTTTTATGGGAAACAATTTTCGTTGCACCGCTGGCGATCTCTGCTGCCAGCGTGGGTTTTGCCGAATATGCCAACTACGCTTTTCCCGCGCTGCATCACGCAGGCGTGGGAACCATCGCCGCTGCTGTCTGTGCCGTGATTGCTTTCGTTCTCTATCGCCCCATCAAGACCGTCGGACGCATGTCCGTCATTATGCTCTCAATTGTGATGCTCACGATGGGATGGGTCATTGTGTCCGGAGTGATCCATCTCAACCCACGAATGGCATTCGACTTTCCACCAGGCGCTTTTCATCCTTCCAAAGCCTTTTTCTTTGGCTTGGCAGGGGCCACACTGATCGCGATGTACAACTATGGGGGATACAACAACATTACCTACTTGGGGGGTGAGGTTATCCATCCCGCGAAGAATATCCCCCGCGCCATTGTGCTGTCTGTGCTGATCGTCGCTGTTCTTTATCTGCTGATGAGCGTCGTCATTATTGGAACGATTCCCTGGCGAGACGCTGCCGTTTCCCACGCAGTGGTTTCTGAATTCATTGGGAAAATTGCACGGCGCGCGCGCGGCCGTATTGATGACCTGGCTTATTCTGATTGCCACCCTCGGCGGCATCCTGACCATGAGCTTGGGTTATTCTCGAATTCTCTACGCAGCGGGAGCCGAGGGCAATTTCTTTAGAGTATTTGGAAGAGTCCACTCCACCGGGCACTTTCCTACGATCGCTCTCTTGGCCGTGAACGGACTGGCGATTCCGTTATGCTGGTTATCGCTGGAGCGCCTGCTTTCCGCGCTGATGATTATCCAGATCGTCTTCCAATTCATTCCCCAAATTTTCGCCGTCTTTGCCATTCGCATGTACCGAAGAGAAATCCACCGTCCTTTCGGCATGTGGCTTTACCCGGTGCCAGCCCTGATTGCATTGGTCGGGTGGATTTACGTTGCTGCCACTCCGGAGCAGAGGACAAACCTCGGTACGGCCGTGATTCTTGTGGCTTTAGGCGTGGGGGCGTACTTCCTGCGCGCTAGGCTCGTGAAATCCTGGCCATTTGGTGCAGTGAGGAACGGTTAGCCTGCTTCGGCTAGAGTCTCACACCGCGCGTGAACTGCCCAAGAGATGTCACCTAGTGCCGGCTAGGCTTTCTTGGGTGGGCAACAGGAGTCCCGAACGATAAGCTGAGTCTCCAGTAGCACGGGCGAAGGGATGGTCGGCCGACCTTCGATGTGATCAATCAGAATTCTCGCTGCGACCATCCCCATTTCTCTCGCGGGTTGGCGCACTACGGTCAGTTTCGGCCGCAGCAGCGTCGACCAATAAAAGTCGTCGAACCCAAGCAGGCTGATTTCGTCAGGACAAGGCAGGCCAAACTCTTGAATTGCTGCGAGAGATCCTAACGCCATGAGGTTGTTTGTACAGAAAATAGCAGTTGGGCGGTGTTCCCGCCTCAACAACTGCATGGCATGAAAATGTCCGCTTTCCAAGTCGTTGTGTCCCATGTGGATCATGGAACGATTCGGCCGGATGCCGGCGCTGCGCAGCGCGCGTGTGAATCCCTGCAACCGTTCTACGGACGTACCACTGGAAGCGTCACCTGTAATAATTCCAATCTGCTGGTGGCCCAGACTCAAAAGGTAGCGAGTTGCGCTGTACGCAGCGCTGATGTTGTCGACTCCGACTCTCCCTACGCAGGAATCGCGGCCCCGCGGGTGCCGGTCCGCGTAGACCACGGGAAGGTTGCCGAGGATGCCGTTGGCCTTGCCCCCAACGGCATCCATCGCCGGAATCCTCACAACGCCATCAACGCGCCGCCGGTGGAATGAATCGAGATAGTTGCGCTCTTCTTCCCACTTCTCCCGGGAGTCGCCGATCAGCACCGTGTAGTTTGCAGATGCTGAATGATCCTTCGCGCCTCTCACCAGCTCGCTGTAAAAGTTATTGGCCAGGTCCGGAACAACGATTGCGATCGAATGGGTCTTCTGTAGCCGGAGTCCTCGGGCGAGATCATTCGGACGGTACCGCAGCGACCTGATCGCTTCCTGAATGCGGTTCCGCGTCTTGTCACTCACATAGTCGGAATTGTTCAACGCAGCGGAAATCGTTGACACAGAGGTTCCGGCAGCTCTTGCCACTTCGCGAATCGTTACATGACGCTTTTCGCGTTTTGCCTTTGAGTTCAGTTTCTGCACAATTCCAGACACTCCTCCCGAGTTTGCAATTTTCCGGCCGGTTTCGACGCACGCTCGTTCAGCCGAAGCCGAGCAAATCCAGGCTCAAGCATTCGCCAAACTAGAGACCGGTGACTGTTGTGTTATAAAAACAAGTTTACTGGAAATTCGGACAAAGCTAAACCCAAAACGTTTCGGGAAAACCGGTGAAATTCAGGCGAAGAGGTGTATACTCAACCGCGTCAAACCGTGCACATGATCCGGCGCACCGCTCTGTGGATGCGCCCACTTTTGTTTTGCGGCCGCCCGTTGGGCCCGCTTGAAACTAAAGGAGGTAGAACCAAGTGCCATCCCTCGTCAAATTCAAGAGCCCCCTCCACGAAATGACGCAAACAACACCCACCTGCCTCTGGAACGACTCGGCATCAATTGCAGAACTGACGTATGCGCTGGAGCACGGTGCGGTTGGAGCCACCTGCAATCCCGTGATCGTGGGTGAGGTTCTGAAGAATGAGTGGAACCACTGGAAGGGCCGCATCGAAGAGCTAATCCGCGAAATGCCGAATGCAACGGAAGACCAGATTGCCTGGAAGGTCATCGAAGAGGTCTCGATAAAGGGCGCAGAACTTCTCCGTCCCGTCTTTGAACAACATCACGGGATCAATGGAAGACTTTCCATCCAAACCGATCCACGATTTTTTCGGGATTCCAAAACCATTCTCGCTCAGGTTGCCAAGTTTCACGCTCTGGCACCCAATATGATCGTCAAGATTCCAGTGACCAAGGCCGGCATCACTGCCATCGAGGAAGCCACCTACCAAGGCGTCAGTATTAACGCCACCGTCTGCTTCACTCTTCCACAGTGTGTTGCCGTAGCGGAAGCCGTAGAACGCGGCCTAAGACGCCGTGAATCGGAAGGCAAAAGTATCGCGGCAATGGGTCCAGTCTGCACCATCATGGTGGGACGGCTCGACGACTGGCTCAAGGTTCAAACGGAGCTTGGCATGATCACCACCGACCCGGGTTACCTGGAATGGGCGGGAGTGGCAGTCTTTAAGAAGACGTACAAACTGTTTCAGGAGCGCGGCTACCGCATTCGCTTGCTTTCGGCTGCATTCCGCAATCATATGCATTGGAGCGAGCTGATTGGCGGAAATGTCGTAATCTCCCCTCCGCACAAATGGCAGGTCCGCTTCAATGCAAGCAATATCGAAGTTCTGCCGCGTATCGAAACGCCCGTCTCGCCCCCGATTGTCGATGAACTTCTTCTCAAATTTCCGGACTTTTGCCGTGCCTACAACGAAAATGGCCTTTCGATTGACGAATTCGACTCATTCGGTGCAACACGGCGAACGCTTCGGCAGTTTTGTGCCGCCTGCCACGATCTGGCTTCCGTTGTCCGCGACCAGCTAATCCCAAATCCAGACTTGAAAGAACCCAAGAAGTAGAATCCCCGGGCTCTGGCTTCTCTCGCTCGTCGTCCAAAGGCGTTTCGCTCAGCTCGCTTGGATCCCCTTCCCTTCGACAATGGTGATGTAGCGATCCAACAGAAGATCGGTGAACGTATCAACCCTGGAACTCGGGGACGGCCAGCGAATTTCGAGCTTATCCAACTTGGTTCTCTTGCCTATGCCCAAGACGTCTCGCGGATCATGCGACGAAAGAAAGCTGCCGCCTCCCACCTTGAGCCGACTCCGCTTCAAATCGCCTGCCTCCCACGTAATCATCGCGCCGATGGCGTCCGGATTGGACTTTTTCCCTCGCAGCCTCACGCCGAGCCAATGATTGCCTTGCGCGGCGGTGTTGCGGAGCAAAACGGGAGGGCCATTATTTACCGAGATCAGCACGTCCACCGCCCCGTCGTTGTCAAAATCGCCGATGGCCAGGCCTCGCGCCGCAAGACTCTCTTCAAAAATCGGGCCCGCACTGGCGCTTACATTTTCGAGTGTGCGCCCGTTGTTATGAAACAACAGCAGCGGTTCGCGATACTTCACACGACTTACGTGGACTTCGACTTTGTCGTCTGGATGGCCGTTCGCAATGAACAAGTCCAGGTTGCCATCATTGTCGTAATCAAAAAACTTCACTCCCCAACCGCTCATCAGTCGCGTGGTTCGACCCAAACCCATGGCGCTCGCCATGTCTTCAAACGTCAAATCATGCTTGTTCCTGTAAATCGAGTACATCTCCTGGTCCACATTGGTGACGAACAAGTCCTGCCAGCCGTCCTGATCAAAATCCGCCGAATCCACTCCCATCCCGGAGCGTTCGCGCCCTTCCTCGCTGTACCCGACTCCGGCTTCCAGCCCTAGCTCTTCAAACTTGCCCCCGCCCCGGTTCACGAATAGAAAATTCTGAACCGTGTCATTTGCAACAAAGAGGTCCATCCAGCCATCGTTGTTCACGTCAGTGGCTACGACGCCCCAGGCCTTCCCTAAAACCTTGGCGATTCCGGATGCCCGGCTCACATCAGTGAAAGTTCCATCGCCATTGTTCCGGAACAGCCAACTGGCTGCGGGCTCGTAAACACGCGGGATGCAGTAGTAGCGCTCTCCGCTCGTTTCATTCCCGCAAAACTTGTTTTTGGACTTATCGAAATTCACAAAACGGCAGACAAACAAATCCAGTTTGCCGTCGTTGT
>Ga0187780_10002238_pt1 | contig 14563 bp, 10 predicted proteins | sample 1015_Q2_SP10_20__FD_132429 | JGI IMG/M metagenome (GOLD analysis project Ga0187780, IMG submission 132429) | Tropical peat soil microbial communities from peatlands in Department of Meta, Colombia - 1015_Q2_SP10_20_MG | ecosystem: Environmental > Terrestrial > Soil > Wetlands > Peat | place... | reverse complement strand
GGTCGGCTACGGACCGGAGCCACTCGATAAGCCGGCCGATGGCAACGTTCTGGTTTGCTGCTCACGGCCAATCGGCGATGTCGTCGTCGATTTGTAAAGCAGCCCAGCAGGATCAGCGCTTGACAGGGCAGACATTGTTAGGAATGGACAAAAAACGCGCTTTCCGCAGAAGAAGCCGCAACTGGCATCTCGCTTCGAGCAGTTAACGCATGAGAAGTCTCCATCGCCATCCGCGGCCTATTGCGGAGCGGCTCTCACTTGAGAGCAAGTTCGACAGTTGCCTAATCCCAAAGCCATGCGAATCGCCAAGAAAGTGTAGCCACTGTGACTAGTCCCCTGATTTTTCCCCATACTGGATTCTCCTTCGCATCAAGATTCCTCATTTTTTTCTGTTTATAGTAAGTCCACGCCTGCCTATTAGCTCCTGCCGACAAGTTCTGCATAATCTAAGTTTCTTAAATCCAGCAGTATGCGAGAACTGCACTCCTGTCTGCCTGTTTTTCAACGATGAAGTTTGGGTGAAGCGGCTCCTGGTTAAGCCGAGGAAAATTATGGAACATATTTTGGTCGGGGCGCCGAGATTTGAACTCGGGACCTCCTGCGCCCAAGGCAGGCGCGCTACCAGGCTGCGCTACGCCCCGACTGTGCAGTAGCTTTATTCTAACGTAGGTACTCGCACCGCTTCCACTAGGCCATTCGCAGTGATTTCTTTGCACGATCGGAGCGCGTTTCCTGAGTGGCGATTCGCTCTGGAATGAATCCTGATCCCGGCTTCGCTTCGCGCAGCATGCTCACGGGCTGAGACGATTCACGGCCACCCTTCCATTGTTGATGACAATCACCACGTCTTCCACGTTTCGTATGTCGTCTAAAGGGCTGCGGTCGATCACAACGAAATCTGCTTCCATGCCCGCTCGAATCGAGCCCGTTCTCTTTTCGATGCCCAGGCATTCCGCCGAAACCGAAGTCGCTGCCTTGATCGCATCGATCGGAGGCATCCCCACATTCGCAAGCTCGACAATTTCATCGGGCACACGCCGGTTGCTCCGTGGCAAGTAGCCGGTATCCGTCCCCGCGACAATTTTGATTCCCATCTTCCACGCTTTCGCCGTGACTTCCCGAATCCGCGGCATCATCGCTCGTCCTCGGATTTGCAGCATCGGATCGTCGTAGTCGCCGCCCGGGTCCATCAAATCCTGCACTGTCGCAATGGTCGGCACCAGGTAAACTCCTTTTTCTTTCATCAGCCGCAGCGTGTCGTCGCTCAAAAATGTGCCATGCTCGATGGAGTGCACTCCTGCTCGCACCGCTGCGGCCGCTCCTTCATCTCCGTGCGCGTGCGCTGCCACCCACAGCCCGTTCTTCTTTGCCTCGTCGACCGCTGCGGCGAGCTCTTCATCGCTCAACTCCTGCAATCGTGGGTCGGTCTCAGGCAAACCCGCGCGCTGTGTTGCCATCACCTTGATCACGTTGACTCCGCGGCTCGCCATCGCGCGCACCATGCGCCTCACACTATCCGGCCCGCGCACTCCGCTCATCAGGTCGGAAAGCTGCGGAAAGTCGAGGAAAAACTCATCAGCCGGGTGTGGCCGAACGTGATAACCCGCCGCGACAATGTCCGGCACGTCAATCACTCCGCTGTGGTTTAGTTCCCGGATCCCCACGTCCGCAAAGTGATTCACTCCCATGTCCCTTGCGGTCGTTGTGCCCGAACGCAGCGCCCGCCGCGCCGACGCCAGGTCGCCGATGTGCGCGTGCGCATCTACAAATCCCGGCAGCAGCCACTTTCCCTTTAGGTCCAGCACTTGGCCCGCATTCGCGGCCGCATCGGTCCCGTGTCCCACACTCTGAATATGACCATTTGTCACGAGAACGGTGGCATCCATCAGGGGAGAACTCGAAATCCCATCAACTACGTTGGCATGCACGATCGTCAGCGAGTCATTTCCTGGGGCGGACGAATCGTTCGCCACTGCGGCCACGGCAAACAGGCCGAACGCAATCACAGTTACACACGCCGCTAGCCTGAACGGATATCTCATCTGCTCCTCCCACCGCGCCTCTGTCAGGGTACCCCCCGGCGCACCAATGGCTGAATCGCCTCTTTGCCGATCCCAGTCACGGCTTCTATCATCGGCCTGCTGACACCGTCAAGCCGATGCTAGTATCGTTGCCGGGTCCTCGGGGGGGTAATCCCCCTCAAATCTCGGAGGAGAGAAGGGGCCTAAAGAACTATTCTTATCGACGCTCTGGAGGACATGGGTGTAGACCTATACGGCACAGGACTGCTTGAGGGGAGGAGCTCCCAGGTTACAATCCGAGTGGTCTGACCAATGGACCACGCGCCGTTCCGTGCCCGTTCTATCATCATTTTTGCTTCATGAAATCAATGATTGCCTTGACAAGCTTCTCCGTATGGTGGTACAGCGTCTATACCTATTTTGTGGGGGGAGGTCCTCATGCCGTCCATGAGTCTTGGGAAAGACCTGCTTGGTAACTGCCGATTCTCCAGGCTCGTTTCGGGTTTCATTGCTGTTTTCACTGTTTTGCTTTTGTCTGCCGCGGCCTATCCGCAAGGGAGCACTGGTCGGATTCAGGGCGTCGTTACCGATCAATCCGGCGGCTATGTGGCTGGCGCCAAGGTGACTATCACCGACGTCGCCCGGGGCGTCTCGCAGACACTGACCACGGATTCCGATGGTGCGTATGTCGCCACCAATTTGTTGCCTGGAACCTATTCCTTGCGCGCCGAATACAAAGGCTTTAAGACCTTTGAGCGCAAGAACATTTTGTTGGAAGTCGGCAAGGAAGTTCGCATTGACGCGGTTCTCCAGACGGGCTCGGCGACCGAGACGATTACCATTACCGAAGAAGTGCCCATGGTCGACACCACCTCCACCGCGCTGGGCGGCACCATCAGCAACGAAATCATCAATGATCTCCCGCTGAACGGCCGCAACTACCAAAACCTCATCTCCCTGCGTCCTGGCACCTCGATCTACCCCGGCGGTGGACCTTGGACGCAAACCACCAACGGTATTCGCCCGGAAGATACCAGCTACATCGTCGATGGCGTCACCAATGACGAATCTTTTATGGGCCTCAGCGTAACCAACGCCGCTGCGGTTCTTGGCGATGCGGCCACGCTCATCCCCATCGATGCGATTCAGGAATTCAATACACAGGTCAATCCCAAAGCGGAATTTGGCTGGAAGCCCGGCGCCATCACCAGCGTGGGATTGAAGTCAGGCTCGAATGAAATCCACGGTACCGCCTACGCCTTCGGACGCGACGATTCCTTCGATGCCCGCAACTACTTCGACCCAGTTGGCACCACCAAGACTCCTTTGGAACTTGAACAGTACGGCGGATCGTTCGGCGGAGCCATCGTAAAGGATAAGCTGTTCTATTTTGGTTCCTTTGAGGGACTAATGTACACCGTCGGCAATGCGCTTACGGGAAATGCCCCTACGACTGTATCGGTCACCGGAGGGGGAGGTGTAGGCTGCGTTGTGCTCACGACGGGAAATTGCAAGATCAGCATCGCAGATGCTACAGCGGACCTCAATGCTCAGGCCGCGGCCCTCGGCAACACGTTTACCGTAAATCCTCTCAGCAAGTACCTTTTGAGTTTTTACACGCCCAACAATTCGCAGAGTAAAGCAGTCGCGCTTACTTTCCCAAACGTCAACAGTTCCAAGAATGCGATAGGCAAAGTGGACTATCACATCAATGATCACAACGCTTTGAGCGGCTCCTATTTCTTTGGCAACGACACCATCGTCGGCATGGACTCCAATGAACTCAATGCTCAGTTCCGCACCGAGGTTCATTCACGCGCTCAAGCTGTCTCTGGACATTGGGCTTGGACGCCGAGCTCCAATTGGGCTAACGAACTGCGCGGTGGTTTTACCCATTACACTCTTCAGATCATCCCGGATGACACGAGCTTTAAGTATGCGATCGACACGGGCATTACCAATCCCCTGCTGAGTGGTATACCGAACATCCGAATCTCGGGCATGACGGAATTGGGTGCCTTCCACAATTTCCCCAAAATAGTCGGTCCCGACAAGGTTTATGACTTCATCGACCAGGTTTCCAATTTGCGTGGCAAGCATTCGTTCAAGTTCGGTGGAGAAGTCCGGAGAGACTTAGTCCATCAGGCCACCTATCGAGGCGGGCGGGGACGAATCAGTTTTTCCAGCTTGGAGGACTTTCTCGCCGCCGATGTACTCGGGCTGAACCCGAGCAGCAACACCGTGCCTTTGTACACTCCGGGGAACACTGGCTTTCTAGCCGGAGACCCCACCCGCAACGTCTCTCAATGGCTCTACGCGGGCTACGCGCAGGACGACTGGCGCATCACCAAGAAAGTCACTCTCAACCTCGGTCTTCGCTACGAGTTCCAAGGCGTTCCCACCGAAGCGAACAATTTGTTTGGAAACTGGGAGCCCTCCGTTGGCTTCGAGCAGGTGGGCAAAAACATCAGCTCCCTTTATAACTCCGACCGCCGTAATTTCTCTCCGCGCTTCGGTGCCGCGTGGGACGTGACCGGAAAAGGAACAACGGTCGTCCGCGCCGGGGGTAGCATCGTTTATGACCTGCTCTCCATGAGCACTTTCATGTCTCAGCAGAACCTGCAAAGCGCCGTCGCTCTTTTTGGAGCCGGCGTCGTTCCCACGGGTGCAACTCTCATTTACGGCACAAAGTGCCCGGCTCCAGCCGGCTGCACGGGAGTTGGTGACATCACAGCCGCCGGAATCGTACTTCCTGGATCAAGTCTCACCTGGCAGAATCAAACCACCGCCATTTACCCGTCAAACGTAACTGGATTTCTGCAATGCGGAGACGGCATCGGGGCCGACCCAGGCCCTTGTAACACGTTCTCGATGAATCGCAATTTCCGCACTCCTTATGTCGAAAACTGGACCCTTGGCATTCAGCATGCCTTTTCGAGCAAGCTCTCTCTCGAATCAACGTACGTGGGCAATCACGGAGTGAAACTTCCTGGCGTCGTGGACCTGAATCAAGCTCCTCCGACTCCCGGAGCAAATGGGGTCCAGCCTTTTGCCGGTCAATACCCCTACCTCAATCTGATCAACTACCTTTCAAACTTTTACGGCTCCACGTACCACGGATTGCAAAACACACTCACGGCACGCAATTATCACGGCCTCGATTTTGTCTTGGGCTACACTTATTCCCACGCGATTGACGACTTGTCTTCAAACTGGGTGGCCTTCCTGCCTATGGACAGCACCCGTCCTTACTTGGATAAGGGCAGCGGCGACGAGGACATTCGCCATCGTTTCACTTTTTCCATTACCTACACCCTGCCTCAGTACAAGACCAGAAGTCAGCTCCTCGAAGGCTGGCAGGTCAACACCATCATCACCATGCAGAGCGGGCAGCCCTGGAACATAAACGATCAAACCAACAATTTCAGCGGCACCAACGAGCTCGCGGACCGTTGGGATCTATTCGGCAATCCCGCTGACTTCAAGTCCGGAGGACAAGACTCTTTGATTCTCTGCGTGAGCGGTGCCACTGCCACTGGCGGCTGCTCTTACGTCACCTACCCGTCCACAAATACGATCAACCTGTCGGATGCGCAGACGGCAGCCGATTGGGCGCTCTGCCAGTCGCACGCGCCTACTGGCAGCGCCATGAACGCTTCGCTCACAACTGCAATTGCGGGCGGGACTGGTGGATGCTATGTCAGTAACAATGGCAAGTCCGTTCTGCTGCCCAATGCGCTCGGCGCATTCGGCACCATGGGTCGCAACGTCTTTCGCGATCTCGGCTTCCACAATGTCGATCTCTCCGTCAGCAAAAACTTTAGACTCGGAGAGAAAGTGAAAGCGCAGTTCCGCATCGAGACGTTCAACATTTTCAACCACCCGAATTTCGCCAACCCGAATGGCGCCACGAGTGGTTACGGCCAGGCAGCTTTTGCTGATCCCTCCGTGGTGGGCACCTTCGGCTGTGGATGCGCAACCCCTGACGAGGCCGCCTTCAACCCCGTTCTCGGCTCCGGCAGCAACCGCGCCATTCAGTTGGGTCTGAAATTCATCTTTTAGCCAAACGGTTCCCTTTGAAAACGGAACAAGGGCCGGATTCACCTCCGGCCCTTTTTTCAGGTATAAACGACTGTGGAACATCCAGGGAGGTTCCAATAAGAATGAAACGCTACGCTTTTTGTGCATCTGCCGCCGCATTCCTTTTCTTTGGCCTGTTGCTTGCCACGCTCGGCAAGCCCGGTATCGCTTTCGCCGATGAACCCACCGCCTTGCAATCCGATCACGACTTCGTCCAGGCTGCCGCAAAAGGCGACACCACCGCCGTCGCCAAATTCCTCGACGAGAATTTCACCTGGACCGACGCCGAAGGAAAGACCTTGTCCCGCGCTGACGTCCTGAGTTTGCTCCCCAGTCCCGCGCTCGGCAACGAAGCCGGCGCCCATCTGGACCGCCAATCGCGCAGCCAGGTCGAAGCCATCATGGCTGATCGCGACAAAATCCATGTTCTTCGTCTTTGGGTCAAGCGCGGCTCTTCCTGGCGCTTGCTCGTTTACCATGAAGTTGCTCTGGGCCGTCAGGAATCCGCCCCATCCGGTTCAGGCGTTAAAGACTGCGAGAATCCCTGCAAAACCGTTCCCTACAAGCCAAAGAACGAAGCGGAACAAGCTATCATCGCTTCCTGGCAGGCTCTGGAAACCGGCGTCACCAATCACGATGCGGTTGCTTGGGCTCCTCATATCGCGGACGAATTCGCAATGCTCAGTTCCGCCAACGATCATCCGCTGACGAAGTCCGACCGCATCGCTACGCTCAATCTTCAAAAGCAAACCGGACGCGGCACCGCTCCATCTCCGCTCGTCTCCGCGCAAATGTTCGATTTCGGCGACTCCGTCATCATGACTTGCCTCCACCAGCCTTACGTCGGCAAGCCCGTTCACGTCAGCCGTCTCTGGATCAAACGGGATGGCAAGTGGATCATGGCCATCAGCTTTCAGACGACTATTCAGGCGGCTCCTGCAAAAACCTCCTGATGAGTAGAATGGAACCCGCATGAGCGCACATCCCGTCAAGGTCGGCATCGTCGGTCTCGGCCGCTGGGCCAAAGTCCTGACGCACGCTACCGCCAAGTCCGAAAAAATCAAAATCATCGCTGCCTACAGCCGGTCGGAAGAAAAGCGCGTTGCCTTTGAACAAGAAACGGGCGTCCCCGCGGTCCCCGACATGAACGCGATGCTTTCCAATCCCGAAATCGAAGGCGCCATCCTCACGGTTCCCAACGAGCAGCATCTGCCGGTTGCCGCCGAAGTCGCCAAAGCCCGCAAGCACGTCTACACCGAAAAGCCCATCGCCAGCACTCTCGAAGAGGGCCTCGAAATCGCCGCGCTCGAAAAAAAGTACGGCGTCACCGTCACGGTGGGTCACAGCGCGCGCCTGATGGGCGGCATCCGCAAAATCCGCGAAGCCATTGACGCTGGCGAGCTTGGCCGCGTCGCCTTCATCGAAGCCAATTTCTCCAACGAACGCGCCCTCGAACTCACTCCCAAAGTCTGGCGCTGGTACAAGCACCGCGCTCCCGGCGGCCCGCTCTCGCAGCTCGCCATTCACCAGTTCGACGTCCTGCACTATCTCGGCGGCGAAATTATCGAAGCCAGTTCCATGGCCTCGAAACTTTCTCCTGTCGGCGCAGAAGTCGACGATCAGTCGATGACTCTTCTCAAATTTGCAGATGGCAAAGTTGGCTACGTTGGCTCCTGCTGGACTTCTCCTGGCGTCTTCGCCGTTCGCCTCTTCGGCTCGAAAGGCTTGATGCACTACGAAATCGACTTCGAGACTTGGGACACTCCCGATCAGCTCCACAAAAAATCCACGCTCTACATTCAGCGCGGCAAAGACGGCTACGCCAAGCGCGAAGTCTTGCAAGTCCCCGAGAGCGACATGTTCCGCGCCGAGCTCGAAATGTTTGCCGATAGCTGCCGTACCGGAAAGCCCAGCGAACTCAGCGCCGCGAACGGCAATTTCGCCGTCGCCATCGTCTACGCCGCGCTTCGCTCCATCGAACACCACGGCCAATCCACACGCATCGCCGACGTCCTCAGCGAAGCGCAGGCGCGCGTCGCCGAAAAGGTCCACCATGTTGCCTAGCCGTTATTTCATCGACCTCACGCAGCCCGAAATCGCGGCGCAACTCAAAAAGAATCCTCTCGTCATTCTTCCGCAGGGCAGCGTCGAGCAGCATGGCCCGCATCTTCCCACCGGCACCGACATTTTCGCCGCGAACGTGATCGCTCACGCCGTCGCCGAACGCATGGACGGCCTCGTCCTTCCCGGCGGCCCGCTTGGCGTCACTCCGCTCCACATGCCGTTCGAGGGCACCATCACGCTCTCGCCCGACACTTACATGCGTCTCGTCGTCGAAACTTGTTCTTCCACCGCGCAGCACGGCGCAAAATATCTCCTCATTCTCAATTGGCACGAGCTCAACATTCCCCCGCTTGGCGTTGCCGCCGAAACTCTCCATCGCGACCACGGCATGACCGTCCTCACCGTGCAAGCCTGCTTCGTCGCCGAAGACATGTTCGGCAAGGAGTGCAACGGCCTCACCCACGGCGGCGAAATCGAAACTCTTGCCGTCATGGCCTGCCGCCCCGAACTCGTCCACCTCGACCGCATCGACTATTCTTCCGACCACGCTCACGGCCACAAAATCGACGCGCTCCGCCGCACCCGCAGCTATCAGCCGGTCTTAACCGACGTGCGCTCCATCGCTCCCACCGGCTGGTACGGCAGCCCGCAGCACGCCACCGTCGAAAAAGCGCATCGCATGCTTAACGCCGTCGCCGACTCCATCGCCGCGCAGTCGACCGAAATCTTCAGGCAGCTCGACCGCATCCAGGGTGGCGTCGCCGAACTCAAATCCTCGAGCAAGGCGCGTTGATGGCCCGCCTCTACACGCAAGCCGAAGCCAAGCAGCTCGGCCTTCCCGGCCGCACCGCTCTCGAAATTGTTTCCGGCGCAACCGGCGCGCGCCGCGTCACTCTCCGCCTCGTTGAAATCCCCGTTCCTCAATCCGGCGAAACTCCGCGCTCTCCGCATCAACACTACGATTTCGAGGAGTGCATCTATGTTTTATCGGGGCGCGGCGCCACTTACGCCGACAGTGGCGAGTTTCTCCTGAAACCCGGCGACACGTTGTTGATGCCCGCGGGTGAAAAACACGTCACCCGCAACATTGGCCGTGAACCTCTCCTACTCCTTTGCTTCTTTCCCGTCGCCGACATCACCAAAGGCACTGCCGAGCCCGGCGTCTCCAGCCCTTCGCGCAAATCATGACCGTCGACGTGCTCTGCCTCCGCCCGCAAGCCGATTTTTTGCGTGTCCACGCCACTCCTCCTGCCTCGCTGCAAATCGCCTATCGCGCTCCCGCTGATCCCGACGTTCCCGCGCTCATGCAGCAAGCCCGCGCCCTTGTCATTCCCGCCGTCGGCCCCAAGCTTCCTAACGCTCTCTTCGAAAAAACCTCGGTGAAATTCATTCAGGTCACCGGCGCCGGACTCGATCGCCTCGACTTGCCGCATCTCAAACAGCTCGGCATCGCCGTCGCCAACGTTCCCGGCGGCAGCAACAATGCCGTTGCCGAATACGTCATCACTACCGCTTCCGTTCTTCTCCGCCGCTTTGCCTGGGCTGACGCCGAAATTCGCGTTGGCCGCTACGCCGAATTTCGCGCTCGCATGCTCGCCGACAATCTCTCCGGCCTCGACGGTCTCACCGCCGGTGTTATCGGCCTCGGCGTTATTGGCCTCGCCGTCGCTGAAGCTCTTCACAAAAACGGTTGCCGCATTCTTTACTTCGATCCCGCGCCACGCGATCCTCAAGCCGCCGCGGCGCTCTCCGCAAAATCTGCTCCTCTCGACGAATTGCTCCAATCCTCCGACGTCGTCACTCTCCACGTTCCTCTGCTTCCCGCCACGCAAAATCTTCTCGGTGCGCGCGAACTCGCTCTGATGAAGCCCGGCTCCATTCTCATCCAAGCGTCCCGCGGCGGCATCGTCGACGAATCCGCTCTCGCCGCCGCGCTCAACTCCGGCCATCTTGCCGGCGCTGCCATCGACGTCTACTCCTCCGAGCCTCCCTCGCCCGATAATCCTCTTCTCGCGCTTACTGGCGACGCCGCCCGTCGGGTCCTCTTCACTCCGCACATCGCCGGCGTCACTCGCCAAGCCACTGCATTCCTCTTGCGCTCGGCTTGGCGCAACGTCGAGCGTGTTCTCCTCTCCAGCCGGCCTCCGGAGAATCTCGCATGACCGGCAACTTCTCCACCGGACCGCGCAAGCCCTGGTACGCCATCCTCTACATTCAAGTCCTCATCGCCATCCTCATCGGCATTCTCATCGGCCATTTTTCCCCCCACACCGGCATCGCCCTCAAGCCTCTTGGCGACGCATTCGTTTCGCTCATTCGCATGATGATCGCCCCGGTCATTTTCTGCGTGATTGTTCAGGGCATCGCGGGCATGGCCGACCTCAAGAAAATCGGCACGGTGGGCATCAAAACGCTCGTCTACTTCGAAATCGTCTCCACTCTTGCGCTTGCCATCGGCATCGTTGTAGCGCTCGCCTTCCATCCCGGCGCTGGCCTCAACATCAATCCCGCCTCGCTCGACCCCAAGGCCGCCGCCGTGTACGTCGGCCGCGCCAAGGAAACCGGCCTCATCCCGTTTCTCCTCAGCTTCATTCCTCACACTTTCGTCGACGCGCTCGTCAGCGGCGACGTGCCTCCGGTTCTTCTCATCTCCATCCTCACCGGCTTCGCCATTGCCCGCCTCGGCGAATTCGGCGCTCGCGCCTTGCGCGCCGTCGAAGTCGCCAACAAAGTCGTCTTCGCCATCATTCGCATCATTGTGCGCACCGCTCCGCTTGGCGCGCTCGGCGGCATGGCCTTCACCGTTGGCAGCTACGGCATGAACTCGCTTTCCAATCTCGTCAAGCTCATCGGTACCTTCTATCTCACCAGTCTCATATTCGTGATCCTCGTCCTCGGACTCATCGCCTGGGCCGCCGGCTTCTCCATTTTTCGGTTCATCGCCTATATTAAGGACGAGCTCCTCATCGTCCTCGGCACCAGCTCTTCGGAAACCGTGCTCCCCGATATGATGCGCAAGCTCGAAGCTCTCGGCGCTTCGCGCTCCGTTGTCGGCCTCGTCTTTCCCACCGGCTACGTCTTCAATACCGACGGCACCAACATCTATCTCACGCTTTGCGTCATCTTCCTCGCGCAAGCCACCAACACCCACCTCTCCCTCGGCCAAATTACCGGCATTTTGCTTTTTGCGTTGATCGCCTCGAAAGGTGGTTCCGGTGTTACCGGCACCGGCTTCGTCACTCTCGCCGCCATCCTCGCTTCCGTTCCCTCGATCCCCGTTCAGGGCCTCGAGGGAACGGAAGCGAGGATGGAAAAATTCATGAGCGAGTGCCGTGCCCTCACCAATGTCGTCGGCAACGGCGTCGCCACCCTCGTCGTCAGCCGCTGGCAACACGAACTCGACCCCGCCGCCCTCCGCTCCTCCCTCTCCCGCCCCTCCAACTCCCACTCCATCCCTGACTCCGGCGCCAGCTCCGACTCCGAATCACACCCCAACTCCAACTAAGTTTGCGCTTGCCTGCGGCTGGCGCTATCCGCATCATTAGACCTTCGCCATGCTCACACGGCGCTGTTTCCTGCACTCTTCGCTGGCGGCATCTGCCTGGCTCAGCCTTGGCCGCGGCATTCGCGCTGCCTTAAATTCAGATTCAGGTCGAGTCGACGCCCTGGTCGAGACCTATCTTTCCGCCTACGATGTGCCGGGTCTCTCGCTCGCTTATGGAAAGGGCGGCCGAATCGTCTTCGCGCGGGGATATGGACTGGCGGACCGTCATCACCATCAACCGGTCACTCCGCAAAGCCTCTTCCGAATTGCCAGTCTGTCGAAGCCCTTCACCTCGGCCGCAATTTTCACCCTTGTCGAAGCAGGCCGGCTCCGCATTAGCGATCGCGTCTTCGGTTCCAGCGGCGTCCTCAGCAGTTTCGCGCTTCGGCGCCACGCCGATTGGTTGCAGGCCATCACCATCGAGCACCTGCTCACCCACACGGCTGGAGGATGGTCAAACAAAGAGCACGACCCGATGTTTCATGAAACGGATCGCAACCGCGCGCGCTTCCTCCAGGACACGCTGGACTCGGTTCCCCTGGAAGCTCCGCCCGGCTCGGCTTATGCCTATTCAAACTTCGGATACTTTGTGCTGGGCCGCGTGATCGAACAGATTTCTGGCCTCTCCTATGGCGAATACCTGCAACAGCATGTGCAGGCGCCGCTGGGGATTACCGACATGCAGTTGGCCAAGAAAAAAGCCGCGCCCGGGGAAGTTCACTATTACGGGGAAGGCCGCGAAGACCCCTACGACGTCCCTGTTGAGCTGCATGATGCCAATGGCGGATGGATCGCTACGCCCACCGATCTCGTAAACTTCGCGTTGGGAGTCTTCTCCCCGGAAGACAATGCGGGCGCTCCCGCACTGCTCAAACCGGAAACCCTCCGCCAGATGACCCGGCCGTCTGCTGTGAATCCCGAGTATGCGTGCGGATGGAGCGTTTCGCCGGACGGCAATCGCTTTCACTCCGGCGGGTTCGACGGCACCACCAGCTTTCTCATGCACCGTCACGATGGATTGGCTTGGGCTGTGGTTGTGAACGCACGCCACAAACATTCTCCCATGGAGAACGACCTGCATAAGCTCTCCTGGCACGTTGCGCACGCCCTGGAAGGTCAGCCGTAGACATCTTTAGGGCACCAAAACCGCGGAAGTGCCAGCCAGTTCCCGCCCGGTTCGCCACCATCGAAAGGTTCTAAACTGCGGGACCTGGTCGGGCCCGGTGAGCGATCCCGTGCGTGTCGATGCCGCTAGCGCCCGATCAGTCGTTAATCAGGCGCTAGCCATCAAGCTGCCGTCTCAATTGGGAGAACAACGCGGCAGCCAGAGGACAGGCTGCGCCTGCCCCCCACGTGCGACCGCGTTCATGCGGTTACTCGTTCCGTCCGTGCGCCTTCCGAACGACGCCGTGGATCGCCTGCCCCCCCGAAGTGCGTTGCGGCTGGGTCCCCGAATACCAGCGTGATATTCGAAAATGGCACGTTCGGTTCGTTTATCCCTCCCGCAATACAAACTTGCAACTCTGAGAATTGCCCGAACGGTGCAGCGTTCCCATTCGCGAAAACGCTGGCGGTATCCTTAATCTCAATGCGGGCGGTGTAGGGAGGCGTCGTCTTCGCGGCGGACGGGCAGCCGGTTGGGTTGTAAGTGACCATGCCATCCATCGTGATGTTGTGAGTATGCTGTGCAAGGTTTACCGCTTCGACGTTTGCAGAGCTTTGCCCAAGGACTGACAACCCCATCGTCAGGGACGCTGTGAAATGGGCTTTCCCGGTTTCTTTGTTCAATGTCAGGCTCCATGGCCCGTGCAGTTCCCACGCGGTTGTGCCCCCCGCGATGGGCGCAAAGTCATTGATTACACCACTTAAATGGTCAGGCCTCGCCTCTTGGGCTAGTATGGCCGTGGCCGCGGCCGTTCCCAGAACTAAGACAACACTGACCACCCACAAAAAAGTCTTTCTTTTCATATAGAAACCTCCAGGTTTGAAAATCGCAGTTACCGCCGAAGGCCCTTCTGGGCGCCATATTGGGACCTTGGAATCGTGCACGGCTAGTCGTCTCCTCGGCACGGCATCATATCAGCCGTTGGACCTGCAAGTCCCGGTAAGTTAGCTTCATGAGCGAATGCCGTGCCCTTACCAACGTCGTTGGCAGTCGCCACCCTCGTCGCCAGCTGCTGGCGACACCAACTCGACCCCGCCGCCCTCCTCTCCGCCAGCTCCCGCCCCGCTGCCAATTCCGCTCCCCCCTCCGCCTGATCACAACGGCCGACCTCGTTAGAGATACCGCGTTTACCAGAACCTGTTGGAAATTTGCGCCCCATCTACCCCGCAAAAATGCCTCGATTCGTTGACTTGTCGTCATGGGGAACCTAAGATTGCGGCACCATGGCCGGTTCGGACGCGCTCATCGGGCAGACCGTCTCGCATTACCGCATCATTGAGAAGCTGGGCGGGGGAGGGATGGGTGTCGTTTACAAGGCGGAGGATACCCGCCTGCAGCGTTTTGTGGCTCTCAAATTTCTTCCGGAAGATGTAGCCAGAGACAGCCAGGTTCTTGCGCGTTTTCAACGGGAAGCACAGGCCGCATCGGCGCTGAACCACCCCAACATCTGCACCATTCATGACCTTGGCGAAGAAAACGGCAGAGCGTTCATCGCCATGGAATATCTCGAAGGGAAGACTCTCAAACACACCATCGCTGGTCGGCCCATGGAACTGGAAGCTATGTTGGACGTAGCCCTTGGCGTGGCCGACGGGCTGAACTCCGCGCACGCAAAGGGCATCATCCACCGCGACATTAAACCAGCGAACATCTTTGTCACCCACGCTGGACACATCAAAATTCTCGATT
>Ga0187780_10002237_pt1 | contig 14563 bp, 12 predicted proteins | sample 1015_Q2_SP10_20__FD_132429 | JGI IMG/M metagenome (GOLD analysis project Ga0187780, IMG submission 132429) | Tropical peat soil microbial communities from peatlands in Department of Meta, Colombia - 1015_Q2_SP10_20_MG | ecosystem: Environmental > Terrestrial > Soil > Wetlands > Peat | place... | reverse complement strand
GAGAGTCCCTACTATTCGCTCGCAGCGCTCAACGCGCAGCCGTTACCCGGCGGCTATTGCACGGCCCTGATTGACCTGATCGAACGTTTTGGGAGGGTTCACGGCGCGGCGTTCCCCTCGGCGCACGTGGCGGGCTCGATGGTGGCGATTCTGGCGTCGTGGCGTTACCGGCGCTGGCTGTTTTGGATTTGCCTGCCTTTCTTTGTCAGCATGTGCGTCGCAACGGTCTACGGCCGATATCACTACGTGGCGGACGTTCTCGCAGGCATTGCAGTCGGCGTCTGGGGTTTCGTTGCCAGCGAGTGGCTGCTGCGGCAAGAGGGCGCGCTGCCGGAAACGGCAGCGAGTGAATGACCGGCGCGTGCGTCAGGCCAACTCGGGATGGCTGTTGTGCCAGTCGGTGGCTTCCTCGTATGCGAGGGCGATGGCAAGCAGCCGTGCCTCGCCCCAGCGCCGCCCGATAATTTGAAGCCCGATGGGCAAGCCGTCGCTGGCAACTCCGCACGGGATCGAGATCGCAGGCAGGCCGGTGAGATTTGACGGCCGCGTCATGCGCAACAGCTCGGCTCGCACGCTCGACTCTCTTTCTCCGGCAACGCGCACGTGACTCTCGCCAATCCGGGGCGCGAGAATGGGAGAAGTCGGCGCGAGGATTGCATCCACCTTCTTCAGCGCCGCGTCGAAATCTGCTTGCACGCGTTGCTGGCTCTCGATCGCGCGCAAATAATCCACGGCGCGCACATTGTGGCCCCAGTCGAGGTGCCCTCTCACGTCGTCGCCATAATCCTCGGCGCGCGCCGGATAGTAGCCCTGAGATTCGTGGTGGTAGCTCGCCTCGGCCACGACAAGATTTGTGGCGCTATCCACTGAGTCCGCCAGATGGGGCAGCAGCACCTCTTCGATCTTCGCTCCGAGGGCCTGGAATCTCTTCGCGGCTTTTTCGATCGCGCTGCGAATTTCCGGATTGATGCGCTCGAAAAAAAAGTCCGTCGGCCAGCCGAGACGGATGCGCCGCGGCCGGTTCTTGCGCAGCAAGCGATGGTTCGGACGAGTCTCGCCGCTCAGGTACTTTCCGGAAATCGCTTCCAGCATGATGCACGTGTCCATCACACTGCGCGCGAGCGGTCCCACGTGATCGAAGCTAACGCCGAGCGGCACGACGCCTTCCGTGCTGACGAGCCCGTACGTGGGCTTCAATCCCACGATTCCGCAAAGCGCAGCCGGAATCCGGATCGAGCCGCCCGTATCGGTGCCGAGGGAAGCGAAGCCCATGCCCGTCGCGACCGCGACCGCTGAGCCCCCGCTCGACCCTCCCGAAATCCGCTCCGGCGCCCTCGGATTGCGCGAACTGCCGTAATGCGGATTCTCGCCGGTGATGCCGTAGGCGAATTCGTGCATGTTCGTCTTGCCGAGGAGGATCGCTCCAGCCTCCGCCAAACGCGCCGCCACGTCGCTATCTCGATCCGGCACGAAGTCCGCGAGAATCGTCGATCCCGCCGTCGTGCGCACCCCTCGCGTCCAGAAATTGTCTTTGAGCGAGATCGGAATTCCGTGGAGGGGGCCGCGCGCGCGCCCGGCCCGAATCTCCCGCTCGGCGCGCTTGGCCTCTCTGCGAGCTTTCTCAGCAAGCACCGTAAGAAAGACATGCAGGCGCGAATTCCACCGTTCGATCCGCGCGAGAGCGGCGTCTACAAGCTCGACCGGCGAGATTTCCCTGCGCCGCAGCAGGCGCGCAGCCTGCTCGATCGAGAGAAACGCCAGTTCGGATTCGCTGAGTGCGGCCATCTGCGCCCTAGAAGATCTTCTCCTGCTTGCGCATGTTTCCCACGGATCCGAGATTCGCGATGCGAAACACGACGCTGTACTGGTTCTCATTCCGGATCGTGCCGAATGAGAACCGTCGGAACTCGAATCCGATGCCGCAGCAGGACCCGTTGTACGAGACCTCTGCGATCTGGTTTTGAAACACCTGCTGGGTGAAATCGTAGGTCGTGCCGGCGATCACGTTCCAGCCGCGCCGGCTCGGGTCTCCGTACCCAAGCAGAGTCCGCACTTGATTCGACCGCTGCTCGAAATTCGGCGGGGGCGTTACGGGATTGAGCGGCAGGTTCAGAACGGAAAAATGCGAGAGCGTGAGGAAGGCTTCCTTGTACGCCCTCAGTTTGAGCAGTTCGCCGATCGCCGTAAGCCGGTTGCGCGTGGGATCGTAGTTGATGATGAACTGCGTGTCGAATCGCTTGCCGGGCTCGATCTTCAGATCGCTGACAATCGGTGAAAAGTGGCGCGGCACGTCGGCAAACGCGAAGGGCGTGAACGCATCCGTTGTCTGGAACACGTTCGGCTGGCCTGGTACCAGCGCGCCGCCGAACGTCGGATCGAAAAAGTACTTCTCCGCCAGACGCCAGGTGATGAACTCCTCTGCGCCGTCGTCGCCGGTTCGCCGGAACAGCCGCTGCGTGATTCCATACTCGAGCTCGTTCGTATCGGTCAGGGTATCGTCCTGATCGAAGCGCAGGAATCGGCCGAAATCGTTTACGCCGTTCACGTCGCGGTAGGTGACGTAAGGCTCGATCACGTGCTTCCATTTTGTGTCGCCGCTCTCCCAGATCCTTTCCACCACGGGCAGCCGGACGTCAATCGAGAGCTCCTCGGTGTCGCGAAACAATCCCTGCGCGAAAAACGCGCCGTTTCGCAGTTGCGCCCCGTAATATGTGGAACGAAACGTGAAGCTCGACGTGATATTGAGCCACGGGCCGAAGTGCAGCGGGATCGTCACGCTGGGCGCGAGTTCGCTGCGCTCCACGAACGACGGTGTGTGAAAGGGCGTCACATCTTCGCTTCGGCTCTCGGCGCCGGTAAACGCACCAAATGAAAAGTAGACTGGCAGCTTTTGGAAAAATGCCTGATCGACCGAGCTGAATCGCAATTCGGGAGCGGTCCGCAGCGCGATCGAAGTCTCGGGCGTGGCGCTCAAATAGTTCCGATAGCTCAGCGCGGCGAGGCCCAGGCTGAATCCGTCGAAGTTCTTCTGCAGGAACGCCGTGTTGCGCACTTCCGAATCGACTGCTTCTTTGAGGGTCTCCGACCAGGCCAGGCGATAGGTCAGCGATGTGAGTTGATCGAGGTCGGCGACCGCGCGCCAGCCATCGGGCAGTTCCGACGTGAACCGCATTTTGGCCTCGTGCCCGCCCTGTTTGAGGGGAGGCTCACCTTCCTGAGGGAGGCCGCGATCGATTACGCCGGAATAGGTAGCGTCGAGCTGGGTATTCTCCCAGGGACGCATGCGGAACTGCCCTTTTTGCCCCCAGCCTCGGCTGCTGTAGAGCGCACCGCCGAGTGTGAGGTCCAGCCAATCCAAGGGGGCCCAATAGACCGATTCGCCCAGTACGAAACCCTTCTGCGTGGTATCACCGACGTCGGGGATCATGAATCCGGAATCGCGCCGCTGCTCCGCCGGGATCGTCGCGTACGGCAAGTAGACGACCGGAATCGATCGAAGCCGGAAGTTCCCGTTCTCGATCCGCACCGACTTCTTCAGTCGCACCGTCGCTTTTGGCGCATAAAACTTCCAGGTGGGACGGCTGGGATCGCAGACGGTGACCCACGCCTTGCGGATGCGGTAGGTGTTCTCGTCCAGCCGGTCCGCTTCCTCCGCATCGAAATAGAGGGGATTGGGGCTGATCAGCAACGTTGGTATCGGGCGCCGCTGCAACGCGAACGTGCCCCGCACGTGGTGGAACGTGCCGCGTCCCGTCCGCACTTCGTACCGCGCATCATCTGCTTCCACGTGCTGCGTCAGGTAGTCCAGTTGAACGTGGCCGCGCGCGTTGATGATCTGGTTCTCACTGTCGTATTCGACGTGGTCTGCTCGAAGCCGCGCATTCTGGTAGTGCACGTCCACGTGGCCATCGGCGTAGTACGTCTTCCCGACGGCCCGCTGCTGGTCCGCTTCGAGGGTGGCTTCGCCTCCGCCCGTGAATCCGGCTTGCGGCGTTTTCGGCGCTGTCGCCTTCTGCTGGGCCTGGCCCAGAACGGCGGGCGCGAGCGAGGAGAGCAAGGGAAGCAGCACCGCGCAAAGAGCGAGTCTGCAGACGGGTTGCGAGAGGATGGCGTTCGGCATCGCCGGGAAAAGCCCAAAAAAAGAAAACTGAGCCTAACACGCGCTCTTTGCTCCCGCAATGCAGCGCGTGAGCAGCAATGGTTGGATGCCGGTTGCTTCAACGGGTCTGCTAGGTCCCGTGATTGGAAACCGCCGATCCTGTGAATCGGGAGCCGGAGGCAAGCCAACGGAAGACCAGTGTAGCTAGGAATCCGCTGATGAGTTGAGCAGCAATAAATCCCGGACTATCTGCGGGCCGAATTCCAGAAAAGGTATTGCTCAGCGATCTTGCGATCGTCACGGCCGGATTGGCAAATGATGTGGAAGCCGTGAACCAGTATGCGGCAGCGATGTAGCCTCCGACTGCGAACGCGGTAACGTTGGAACGCAGCCGGGAACAGCACAAAATGACCAGGATCAAGCCAAACGTCGCAATAAATTCGCTGAAGATTTGCGCCGCCCCGCTTCGGACATGGTGCGACAGCGAAATGATCGGCAGTCCGAACATGAGATGTGCGGCGCATGTCCCGCTGATTCCGCCAAACACCTGGCAAGCAATATATGCCGGAGTCTCCCTCCATGGCATCGCGCCCAGCCACGCATCCGACAAAGTAACCACCGGGTTGAAATGCGCGCCAGAGATTGGCCCGAGCGCTAGGATCAGAGCGACGAGAGCCGCGCCGGTCGCAATCGTATTGGTAAGCAGCGCCAGCGCCGCGTTCCCGCCGGAAAGCCGCTCGCCCATGATTCCCGATCCGACGACGGCGGCCACGAGAAACGCCGTGCCGATCCACTCCGCCGCGACCCGCTGAGCAAAGGGAATTTTCATTGTTGCCCGATGCGGTTGATTTCCTTCTGGATGGCAAGCTTGTCGAGACTCGCCAGCGGCAAGCAGAGGAAGAGACTAATCCGCCGATCGAGCATCACGAACGCCTCGCGGTACGCTCGCGCGATCTCCTCGGGAGTTCCGGAGACGGCGGCCGGATCGGGCACGCCCCAGTGAGCCGTCATCGGCTGGCCGGGCCAGATGGGGCACACCTCGCGCGCGGCGTTGTCGCAGACGGTGAAAACGAAATTCATCTGCGGCGCGTCGGGCTTCGCGAATTCATCCCAGCTCTTGCTGCGCAAACCCGCGGTTGGGAGATGCGCCAATTCCAGTTGATGTAGCGCCTCGGCCCGCACGATTCCCGCGGGATGGCTGCCGGCGCTGTACGCAGTAAAAGTAGGCCTGCCCTTATGGTTCAGGATGGCTTCGGCCATGATGGAGCGCGCCGAATTGCCGGTGCAGAGGAAGAGGACGTTGTATCGGCCTGCTGTCGCCATAGCGATCACACTTCCTAAGCGGGCTTTCTCGCGCGGACGAAGGCGCTGGCAAACTTGCCGTCCACCTGAGGCGCGACGGCATCTGCGTCGATTCCCTGAGCCGTGAGAAATTGGCGCGCGTCCTCCACGGTGTACACCCGCATCGGCTCGATCTCGATTTCCGCGAACCCTGCCGCAGCAAGCTTCGCGCGGTAGTCGGATTCATCTAGGGCGCCCGGGATGCAGCCGACCCACAGTTCGACGCTCTTGCGGATATCAGCGGGCACGGGCCCGCGCACGACCACGTCAGACACGGCGAATCGACCTCCCGGCTTGAGGACCCGGAACGCCTCCCGCAATACGCGAGCTTTATCCGCCGAGAGATTGATCACGCAGTTTGAAATCACGACGTCGACCGACTTCTCGGGCAGGGGAATGTTTTCGATTTCGCCCTTTAGAAACTCGACGTTTTCGATTCCAGCTTTGCGCTGGTTTTCGCGCGCGAGCGCCAGCATTTCGTCCGTCATATCCAAACCGTAGGCCCTCCCGCTGGGAGCCACGCGCCGCGCGGACAGTAGGACGTCGATGCCGCCGCCTGAACCCAGATCGAGGACGATTTCTCCCGGCTGCAGCCTAGCAAGCGCCGTCGGATTGCCGCACCCAAGTGACGCGGTCACAGCATCGGCCGGCAGAGTCGATGTCTCAGTCTCGCTGTAGAGATTCCCCGACACAGGACCGCATTCCCCATAGCCGGCGCCGCAGCAACTTGGCGTTCCGCCGCCCGCGACTCTCCGCGCGGCTTCTCCGTACTTGCTCCTCACAGCCTCCTTGATGTCGGTTTCCGCCATACGCGCCTCCACAGGAACATATCTGTCTGCCCACATGTATCTGAGCCTATCGCGCGAAGTCATATATGTCAATCCGAATATGTTGTATACTCGGATCGTGGCCGCAGCCAAATCCGCTTCCTCGCTCGATCATCTCTTCCGCGCGCTGGCCGATCCGACGCGCCTTCGCCTCCTCAACCTGATCGCGGACCGCGAAATCTGCGTCTGTTATTTCGTGGGGATCTTGCGCGTCAGCCAGCCAAAGATTTCTCGGCATCTGGCGTACCTGCGGCGTGCGGGAATTGTCGCTGCGCGGCGCGAGGGCCGTTGGATGCACTACCGCCTTGTGATTCCGGCCGATCCCGTCGTTGCGGCAATCCTGCGTGCAACGATCGAAAGTCTGAGGACCCGTCCCGAAATGCAGCGCGATCTCGCGCGGCTCGGCTCAGCCTGCTGTGCGCCCGAAAGATTCGAGGCTCTGCGCGGCGCCCCTCAACCCGTCGTCATCGCCGCAGCCGGAGCGGTTGCTCCGGCTGCTCTCATCCCGCCCGGGGACGCAGTACCTGATAGGTGACACAGGCCGATACGCCGCCGCTCTTTGAGGTCTCGTCACCGTGATATGATTTCCCCGGTTTTGCTGGAACCTCCGCAGCGCAAAACGGACCAGTGATACGCATCTGTTCGAAGTGCGGCGCTCTCCTGCTCGACGACAGCGAAGACTGCTCGTTCTGCAATGCTCCTCCCGATGAGCGGACCCAGGTTCGCGCACCGGCTGTTATAAGCTCAGTCGCCGACGATGCGGATGAGCCCGAGTGGCGTCTGGAAGTCTCGCGTCGGCTGGAGCAATACCGCGCGCGCCGCGGCCACTTGCTCGGAGACGACTCCCAGCCGGACCTTCCGTTCCGCGAACCGGGCGCTGCTCTGAATGTGGACGTGGACGACGATATACCGGAACATCCGCGTTCCCGCCCTGCGTCGCGGCAGCGCCACGCTGAACGCGTCGAAATCCGCGTGCAGTCCGAGCTTGATTTTTCGAGCGCAGTGGATGATCGCGCCCGTCCGCAGACTGCGCTTGTCCCGGTCGCCGCCCTCGGGCAGCGCCGTTGGGCGGCAGCGATTGACCTCTTGTTTCTTGGCCTGACCTGTGCGGGATTTCTGGGGTTGTTCCGCTCTCTTGGCGGGCAGATCACGCTCGACAAGACAACGGCAGTCATCTACCTGGTCATCGGCTATCTCTTCTACGCGCTCTATTTCTCGATCTTCATCACGTTGGCAGGCGCTACCCCCGGCATGCAGCTCCGCGGGCTTTCAATTGTCCGGCTCGATGGCAGCCTTCCCGAAACGCGGCAGCTCTTGTGGCGGAGCTTCGGATATCTTTTGTCGGGCGCCACTCTGACTCTGGGCTTCCTCTGGGCCTTGTGGGATGAGGACCGGTTTACCTGGCAAGACCGCATCTCGCAGACCTACATCACTGCTGCCGCGCCTCTCTTGGACGGGAATTCGTTTGAGGCTCCGCCGCAGCAGACGTTCGCCCACAAGTAACCCCCGACACTGCGGCAACGGCACCTCGCAAATCCGGCTGAGTCGCATGGGCCGGTGCTATAATTGTGGCTCTTGTCGAGCGGAGTGCCGGGTAGGGCGCTGCGGGGCCGGGTTTCAACGGGGCGGAAGGATACGCAATGAGCTCTCTGACCAGAAAGATCGTGATCGTGCTGTCGGCGGCCGTTTTCGGCTTCGTCGCCGTCGGCTACGTCCGCGGCCGCTCCTCGGACGAAAAGGCGTTCCGCGCCCTCACCGTCTATAGCGAAGTGCTCGAGCACATTCAGCGCGAATATGTGGATGAGCCGAATATGCATCAGGTGACGAACGGCGCGCTCCACGGTTTGCTCGATTCCCTCGATCCCCAGTCGAGCTACCTCAGCCCGCTCGAGTATTCCGACTACAAACAAAAGGACGCGAACACCGCCAAGGCTGGCGCTGGGCTCGCACTAACCAAACGCTTTGGCTACATCAGCGTGATCTCCACGCTGCCGGATAGCCCGGCCGAAAAAGCCGGCCTGCACATCGGAGACGTCCTGGAGAAGATCGCTGGGTTTACGACCGGCCAAATGGCGATCGAGCAGGCGCAGCTCTTGTTGAGCGGCGATCCGGGCGCCGTGGTGAAGCTTTCCGTGATCCGCCGCGGTAAGGCCGAGCCGCAGGAACTGGAACTGACGCTCGCGAAGCCGGCGCCGCCGAAATTGGTGGAAGACAGGCTCGAGGGCGACATTGCCTACGTTCATGTTTCCGAATTCGAGCCGGGCGCGACGAAGCAGATTCGCGATGAGCTCAATCAGCTCGATCGTCAGGGCGCGCACAAGTTGATCCTCGATTTGCGCGATTGCGCTCTGGGCGACGACCAGGAAGGAATTGCCACCGCGCAGCTTTTCCTTTCGTCCGGCACGATTACGACTCTGAAAGGGCAGACAATCTCGCCGGTCGTTTCGTCGGCCGAACCCGCGAAGGTCGTATGGACTGAGCCGGTCACCATCCTGATCGGCAACGGCACAGCCGGACCGGCGGAAATTGTCGCCAGCGCGATCGCCGATAATCACCGAGGCGAGACCGTCGGCGAACGCACCTACGGCACGGCCTCGTTCCAGAAGCTGATCGAACTCGAGGACGGTTCCGCCCTATTCCTAACGCTCGCGAATTACTACACACCGGGCGGCAAGGAGATCCCCATCGAGGGCGTCACGCCGACTCGCGAAGTGCACACCGTACCGGAGGACATCGCGGCCGTGACCGACACGAACCCGCCGGCTCCCTCCAGCTCGGTCACGGACCCCGTCGTGAAAAAGGCCGTCGAAATTCTGGAGGCCGCAGGCGCTGCGAAGAAAGCTGCCTAGCGCAGGGTTCCTTTCGCCCGGCATCGGCCGGCTGTTTTTCGCGAGCCTCATCGCAGCCGTTTACCTCTTCGCCGGCTGCGGCAAGAAGTCTCCCAGCAAATCCGAAATTCGCACCGTCACTGCGGAGGTGGTAAGCGCCGCTCAGCAAGTGACAGGGCGCAAGTCCGAAATCGCGATTCGGCCTGAGATTCGGCAGTCCTCGAACGGTGAAAAGAGTCGCCTCGCCGCCGACGACATCTACATATCTCTCCGCGATCCGTCGGAGGCCGGCGCCATCAGACAGGCGTTGGCCGGCGTCGCCGAGCGCCACGATCTCTCTTTTGTCGAGACGTCCAGTGCGGGAGTGACTCGTTTCGATTTCCTCTCAAACGGCACGCGAACGCACACCGTCCACCTCATCACGCCGCTGCCCATTCGGCCACGTCCTATTGCTCCGCACCCACAGGGAGCCGCCGAGCTGGCCATCATTGTGGACGATCTCGGCCACGATCGTGCAAGCGCGGACTCGCTACTCGCTCTGCCCTTTCCGATCACCGTTTCCGTGCTGCCGCAGCTGGCGTTTTCGTCCGAGGTCGCCGAGGAGGCGTACCGCCGCGGCGATCAGGTGATGCTGCATCTGCCGATGGAGTCACTGTCAGAAGGGGAGCCGTCGGAAGGCTCAATGCCCGAGCCGATTGAGTTGCGCGTAGGAATGGATCGAAGCCAGGTCGCGTCGGTCGTGGACGCCATGCTCGAAACCGTGCCGCACGCGGCCGGCGTCAACAATCACCAGGGCTCGCGCGCGACCGCCGACCCCGCGCTGATGCAGGCTCTGATGCCGGTGCTGCGCGAGCGCAGCCTCTTCTTCATCGACAGCCGCACCACCGCCGCGACTGTGGCGTTCGATAGCGCGGAAACCGCGGGTGTCCGCGCAGCCTCGCGCAAGGTCTTCCTCGACGATACACAAACGCGCGAAGCAGTCCTCGCGCAACTCGACCTGGCGGCCCGCGACGCCCTGCGCGATGGCTCGGCCATCGCTATCGGCCATCCTCATCCCGCCACGATCGCGGCTCTCGCCGACGGCGTTCCTAGCCTCGAATCGCGCGGCATCCGCCTCGTCTTCGCCTCCGACCTCGCGCGCTAGGGCCGCAGCCAGGCCGAAGCGATTGACAATTTTTCGCCTGTCAATCCGTACAGGCGCGCGGACTGGAACGAAATCTGGTCCCACGTCCTATTTCTCTCCGCAAGCTGCAAGGTTAGGGTTCTCTCATCGTCCTGCTATTCACCGGTGCCGGCGGGACGAGGAAGGAGCCTATGTCCCACTGGATCGGAACCACCTCCCCGGCGGATGCCGGTATGAACGACTTCAAAGAATGTCTCAAGCAACTCCGCGACGGGAATCCCAGCGAGGCCCTGCTGGCTGCCCGGCGCGCTCTGGGGGTCTCTCCCAAGAATCCTTTCTACCTTTCCTATACGGGCTTGCTGGCTGCGATCGCTGAAAAGCGCTTTGGCGATGGAGAATCGCTCTGCCAGGAAGCGCTCGGGATGCGTCACAACCACGCTCAGCTGTATCTGAATCTTGCCGAGGTTTATCAGCAGAGCGGCCGAACGCCCGAAGCCATCGCGGTCCTCGAAAAGGGACTCGTATCTGCTGGCCGCGACTTCCGGATTCGCCGGGCGCTGCAGAAAATCGGCACGCGCAGGGAGCCGGTGGTTTCGTTCCTGCACCGCAGCCATCCGGTGAACCGGACGCTCGGCAAGTTGCGCCACCGCCTGGCGGGACCGTCGAGAGCGGCCTAAGCCGCGAGGCGCTGTACCAGAGTTTCCCCGTGCAACACTCCGGGGCGGGCTACCCGCGAATTCGCGCCGTTGGCACCCAGCGGAGCGAATACAGCCCGCCCCGGATTCCCCCCCTTCTCAGCACACCCGCAGAAGTTCAGCTCTGTCCCAGCGGAAGGAAGTACTGCGTGCCTTTGACGGGCTGGCGCAAGCGCCGCAGAAGTTCCTGCAAGTCGTGGTTGCGCTCGACGAAGTCGATGTCGGTGGTGTCCACGACAAGCAAGTCGGAAGCGGAGTAGCGGAAAAAAAAGTGCTCGTACGCGTTCGCGACCGCCTCGACGTATTCCGGCGAAATCTGCTTCTCGGACGCGATGCCTTTTTTCGACACGCGCTTGCGCAGGACGTCCGGCTTCGCCTGGAGGTAGATCACGAGATCGGGTGTGGGAACTGACGGCGCGAAAAGGTCGAAGTATTTTTCGTAGAGCTTCAGCTCTTCGTTGTCGAGGTTGATGTAGGCGAAAATCTTGTCCTTCTCAAAGAGGAAATCGCTGACGATGGGCGTAGTGTCCTGCTCAGGCCGGGCCTCGGCGAGGCGGCGATGGCGCTCGTAGAGAAAGTACATCTGCGCGCGAAAGGCCGCGCCGGGCTTCTCGTCGTAGAAATCCGCCAGAAACGGATTGTCCTCGCAGTCGAAGACGCGGCGCGCGTGCATCTGCTCGGCGAGCACCTTCGCGAGCGTCGATTTGCCGACGCGGATCGGCCCCTCGATGACGACATATCGCGGCTGCTTGAACGCAGGCTGGGCTGCAAGACCGGTCATGGCGCGGGATTATAGCAAACGGCAGACATGGCATTACCAACTCCTCGCAATGGCCGCGACGATGCGGGCCAAGGCATCGACGTCGCGCGTGTCGATCACTTCCGCTGGGGAATGCGAATAGCGGAGCGGCCAGCCGAGCGCGACATCCACGGAGCCGTAGGGGACAAAGGTAGAACCGTCGTTGCCGCCGCTTGTGACGCCGAGTTGATAGGGGATCTGATTCGCGCGCGCGAGTTGCGCGAGACGGTTCACGAGCGAGCCGGGGTCGATATTCGAATCGTCCACGGCGCGGATGGCGAAACCCTTTCCAAGTTGCACGTCCGCGAAGCGCTTCGATTCGAGCGGAGAATCGGAGCTGACCACGGTGTCCACGGCGAAGACGTAATCAGGCGTGCGACCTTCGGCGGCGAGACGCTTGGCAAGGGCGGCCGCGCCCTCAAGGCCGATCTCCTCGCGCGTGGACCACACGAAGGTGACGTCGCGGTCTTTGAGCGGTCCGCCCAAAGCCCAGACAGCGGAGATGAGCGCGGCGCAGCCGACGCGATCATCAAAGCTGCGGCCGTTCGCGCGCGTGCCGAGCAGCGGACGATATTCCTTTGGAATGGTCACCGAGTCGCCGACTTTGATGCCGAACTTTGCGACCTCCTCGGGATTGCGCGCGCCGACGTCGACGCGGATGGTTTGCTCCGATTGCGCCGGCCATTTGAAGCTGGGCTCGTCCCAGCCATTCGGCAATTCCATGATTCCTTCCCGATCGCCGCTGGATGTGTGTACGAGCATCGGGTGGCCTTCGTAGAAGCTCAATTCCATTCCGCCTAACGTCGAGACTTCGAGGCGACCATCATTCGAAATGGATTTCACTTCGAAGCCAATTTCGTCCATGTGCGCGACGACGAGAATCTTTGGGGTCTTTGCCCCTGCGGGCGCGGTGCCGACGTGAAGAATCAAGTTGCCCGCATCATCCATCTCTGGGTTGGTCCAGTCAGGAAGGTAGCTGCGGCCTATGTGGTCGCGCACGGGAGCCTCGTGGCGGCTGGCGCCATAGAGGTCAACAACTTTCTCAAGGAGTACGCGTATGTCTGGCGGGAATTTCTCGCGCAGCAACAGATCGACAAATCCTCCACCGGACGGAATGCGAGCTTGTTTCGAGGAGTCCGATCTTTGTGCACTCACGTAAAGGGTAAGAAGATGGGCGAGATGCACTAAGTCCCCTGAAAAGACGGTTTCGGCTGGAGTGTCAGGCCAGGCGGTGGCGATGCCGAGGTGGACCCACTTGACAGGAAACGCGGGCGCGGAGACGAAGCCGGGAGAAAGGAGATCGGCAGAGTAGTCGACGGCGAGAGGAATCTTGTTTGCGTCTGCAAGTTGCCTGAGATCGGCAGCGAAGCCGGAGAGAGTCTCGTTCGTTTTGGTGAGACCGAGCAGGACGCCGCTACCGGGCTCTCGGCGCGGCGCGCGGTGCACGCCTTCCATTCCGGCCACCGCCCCTCCCGGAAGCAACGGTCCGACGTAAATCATTTCGTCAAAGGAATCCGTCGTCAGGATGCGCTGCAGGCCGCGCGCATCGGTTCGCTGCTGGACGACGAATGCCACGGTCAGAGTGCCCTCAATCTTGGCTGGGTCGATGTTTCGCAGAAGGTCAACCAGTGCCGCAGCGCCGAATTTGTCGCCGATAGATGCGCCTGCCATTTCGCCGTTGCTGAGGCTGAATAGCCTGCGGTTGATGGCGATCGGACTGAGAATATCGACGCCCGCAGCGCGGACTTCGGCGGCGGAACTCGCGCCGATATCGACGTACATGTTCTCGATATCGCCCGAGTCCGGCATCCTTTCCCCGGCACGGTGGAGATGAACGGAGATTCCTGCGACGACGCCATCGATCCATTTTCCGCTCGCCGTGCCGACTTTGACTGGCTGCGCGGAATGGAGCTGATTGAAGATCGGTGGGAGGCCCGTCTGCGGCAGGCGCTGGAGGCGAAGGTAGCCGTCGTCGGTGATGCCGCTGACGACGAATCCCGGCTCGTCGATCGGCGTGACGATCAGGCGGCGCGGCGCGCCGCTGCCGACGGTGACGATCACGTCGCCAAGATTGTCCACGACGGGCTGAAAAGTTGCGAGCTTGGCGCGAATCTTTTCGGCCAGCTGGCTCTCGTAGCCGGAGACGGAAGGCGTCTCGACAAACTCGCGCAAGTCACTCGTGAGATCGCCCAGAACAGCCGACTGCGCGGCGGCTGGATGAACGCTGAGAATGGAAAAGAGAAGAAGGGCCAGCGCCGACAACGACGCCACGGAAACTCGCCCGAGGAGCGCGAAAGGGGGCCCGAAAAATTGTCGAGTAGAATCGCACTCGATCCTTTGTTTACAACGACTTACAGCCGATTCTACTCGGCGGACATTGTCGAGTAGATTCAACCCACTTACGCCCGCGAGACGGGGCGAGTCGACGTTCGTGGAGTAAACGGGCGTGATTCGCGGCCAACCGCCTGTAGCACCCTCCGCTAACCGTTTTGTGGCCAACATCGTCATAATCTTCGCGAACAACCTAGCACGATCCGGCGGGGGCTGTCTGGAAGTAGTTGATGTAAACAATCGGGCGGGAGCCCTTCAAAGAAAATTCGGCTTTGGTCGAGCCTGGGTCTAAAGACCTGAGCTACATTCGGTACGAAGCGTGGCAAAAGATCGCCAAGCATCGGTGTTGGGCACGATATATCGTGCCCCTACGACATTAAAACCAACCGCAGATCCCTCGCCGCCATCCGCAGAAGGCGCGGCTGGGCTCGGGATGACAGGGCGCAGATGACGCAGAGGCTGAGGCTTGCCGGGCGGGTTGCTGCGCATGTAACGTGGGTCCGGAGGCAGACATGAAATT
>Ga0187780_10002236_pt1 | contig 14563 bp, 14 predicted proteins | sample 1015_Q2_SP10_20__FD_132429 | JGI IMG/M metagenome (GOLD analysis project Ga0187780, IMG submission 132429) | Tropical peat soil microbial communities from peatlands in Department of Meta, Colombia - 1015_Q2_SP10_20_MG | ecosystem: Environmental > Terrestrial > Soil > Wetlands > Peat | place... | reverse complement strand
TCTGCAAGCCCGTCTGAACGGCGAGCAGCCGCACTCTCGAGCGCTCGTAGAATCCCGTGGTGGCTGGTTCGGGGAACGGGTCGGCGACGACCCGGGCGGTCGTCTTCGACCTGGATGGCGTGCTGCTCGACTCCGAGCAGATCTGGGACGACGTGCGCGAGCGGCTCGCGCGCGAGCGCGGTGGACGCTGGAGCGAGCGAGCGCAGGCGGACATGATGGGGATGAGCTCGCCCGAGTGGTCTCGCTACATGCACGACGTGGTCGGCTTGTCGGAGTCGCCCGCGGAGATCGACGAGGAGGTCGTGCGCCGGATGCTCGACCGCTATCGGCAGGCGCTGCCGCTGATCGACGGCGCGGCCGACGCGGTGCGGAGGCTCGCTCCTGCTTTCCCGCTCGCGATCGCATCGTCCTCGAACCGCGCGTTGATCGACGTCGTGCTCGACCGGAGCGGCCTCGCGGACCTGTTCCTCGCAACCGTGTCCTCCGAAGAGGTCGACCGTGGGAAGCCCGCGCCGGACGTCTACCTCGAAGCCTGTCGCAGGCTCGACGTCCCGCCGGGCGCCTGTGCGGCGATCGAGGATTCGTCCAACGGCATCCGAGCCGCGCATGCCGGTGGCCTTCGCGTCTGCGCGGTGCCGAACACGCACTACCCGCCGTCGGCCGACGCGCTCGCGCTCGCCTACGTCGTCGTCGACTCGCTCGCCGGACTGACCGTGCAGGTCGTGTCCGGAACGGGCTAGACCCTGCCGGACACGTCGAGGGCCACCGACCTCCTCCCCACGGCCTCGAGCCTAACGCCGAAACCGTGACGTGTGGGTCGCGAATCCGGCCGAGAGCGTGCCGATCAGTCCACTCGGCCGAGCACGACGCACGCGTTGTGCCCGCCCAGGCCCATCGCATTCGAGATCGCAACGTCCACCTCGGCCGCGCGGGCGTCGTTCGGCACGTAGTCGAGGTCGCAGTCCGGGTCCGGCGTCCGGTAGTTGATCGTCGGCGGCAGGACACCGTGGTGCAGCGCGAGCACGCACATCATCGCCTCGATCGCCCCCGCCGCGCCGAAGCAGTGGCCGGTGACCGACTTCGTCGACGAGATCGCGAGATCGTAGGCGTGCCGGCCGAAGACCTGCTTGATCGCGCGCGTCTCGGCCGCGTCGCCGAGCGGCGTGGAGGTCCCGTGGGCATTGACGTACCCGACCCGAACCGGATCGACGCCAGACCGCTCGAGCGCCCCGCGCATCATCTCTGCGACCCCGGCAGACTCGGGATCGGGCTGCGCCATGTGGTGCGCGTCGTTCGACGCACCGTAGCCGAGCACCTCGGCGTAGATCCGCGCCCCGCGGGCGCGCGCCGCCTCGAGCTCCTCGACGACGAGGACGCAGGCTCCCTCGCCCATCACGAATCCTGCACGAGTCGCATCGAACGGCCGCGACGCATGGGGCGGGTCGTCGTTGTCGTCTGCGAGACCCCGCATCGCGCAGAACCCGGCGAGGATCAGCGGGTGCATGCACGCCTCCGTCCCGCCGGCGAGAACGAGGTCGGCTGCGCCCCGCTTGATCGTCTCGGCCGCCTCGCCGACGGCGTGCGACCCGGTCGCGCACGCCGAGACGGGTGCGTAGTTCGGGCCGCGCAATCCGAGCGAGATCGCGATCTGGCCGCTTGCCGAGTCGACGAGCACGTTGGGGAGGAAGAACGGCGACACGCGGTCCGCCCCGCGCTCGCGCAGGACGTCCGCCTGCTCGAGGATCCCGATCACTCCGCCGATCGCGGACCCGAGCACGACTCCCGTCCGGTCGGGGTCGAACGCCTCGACGCCCGAGTCGGCCCATGCCTCCCTGGCGGCGGCGAGCGCGAGCAGGACGTTGCGCTCCATCCGCCGCGCCTCTTTCGGCGGTGCGACGTCGCCCGGCTCGAAGCCCTTCACCTCGGCCGCGATCCGGACGGGGAAGCCGCTCGCGTCGAACGAGCCGATCGTCGCGATCCCGCTCCTGCCGGCGACGGCCGCGTCCCAGGCCGAGCGGACGTCGTTCCCGATCGGGGTCACGGCCCCGAGCCCGGTGATCACCGCGCGGCGCATGAGCAGGAGAGCGTAGTAGGTTGGCGGACGTGTCGGAAACGGCGCCCGATCCCTCGATCCCGTTCCCGCCGATGGAGGCCGAGCTCGTGCGAGCGCTGCCGGACGGGGGCGGCTGGCAGTACGAGCCGAAGTGGGACGGGTTCCGCGGAGTGCTCGAGAACGTGGGCGGCGGACTGCGGCTCTGGTCGCGGAACGCGAGGCCGCTCCTGCGCTACTTTCCGGAACTCGCGCCGCTCGGAGAGCGCCTCCCGCCGGAGTCCGCACTCGACGGCGAGATCGTCATCGCCCGGGACGGCGTGCTCGACTTCGACGCCATGCAGACACGCCTGCATCCCGCCGAAAGCCGCATCCGCAAGCTGTCGACGGAGATTCCGGCGAGCTTCGTCGTCTTCGACATCCTGCTCTGGAGGGGTAAGGACCTCTCGAGCCTCCCGCTCTCGAAGCGGCGAGCCGAGCTCGAACGTCGTGCCGAGGCCTTCACGATCTCACCGGCAACGCTCGACCCGGAGACAGCGCTCGAGTGGCTCGAGCAGTTCGAAGCTGCCGGACTCGACGGCGTGATCGCGAAGCGCCTCGACCGCACATACGCGCCGGGTGCGCGCGACGCCGTCGTCAAGGTGAAGCCCGAGAAGACAGCGGACTGCGTGATCGTCGGCATCCGCTGGAAGGTCCGCGGCGAGCGGATCGCCACGCTCCTGCTCGGGCTGTACCGGGACGACGGCCGGCTCGACTACGTCGGCTCGGCCGCCGTCGCCGCCGGGAAGCACGACGACATCGCCGCCCGCGTCCTCCCTCTGCTCGAGCAGGCGCCCGAGCGGCGCTTCTCCGAGCCGAACCGCTGGGGCGGCGGCGAGCTCGAGGAGGCGCCCGTGCGCCCGGAGCTCGTCTGCGAGGTCCGCTACGACAAGGTGCAGGGGACGAGCGCCTACGGGCGCCGGTTCCGGCACGGCACGCGCTTCCTCCGCTGGCGTCCCGACAAGGACGCTCGCGGCTGCACGTGGGAGCACGTGCTGCCGCGCAGAGCGATCGGCGACGACGCGGTCGACGCGCTGCTCGCCGGCCGCTGACGCCGGTACCCTCGGTGCGAGATGCCGACCGGTCGCGCCCTCGCCAGTGCTGGGCTCGCGGCACTCGTGCTCGCAGCCGCAGCCGCCGCTGGCCCGCCGGGAACCTGGACCCGCGCAGGCAAGCGGCCCGGGTCGGACACGTTCCAGGCCGGCCTCGCGCGCACCCCGGACGGCGTGCTCCACATCGTCTCGCTCCGCGAGGACGGCTCGAAGGTCGACCTGTGGCAGGTCCGGCTCAGCTCGGACGGGAGGCTGCTGGACTCGAACGAGATCGCGGCGGCCTGGAGCAGCCTCGCCAACCCCGACCTCGTCCTGACCCCAGACGGAGGCCTGCGGGTCCTCTTCGGCGGGGCACACTCCGACGACCCCACGGACACGGCTGTCGGCGTGCTCAGCGCGACGGCTCCGGCGGCCGGAGGGCCCTGGACGATCGACGGCAGCCCGGTCGTTCCCGACCCCGCCTCGGCCGCCGCGGACGTCGGCGCCGGTCTCGCGAAGGACGGGACCCCGGTCGTCGCCTGGGTGTTCGGCGGGAGCCTCCGCTACCACTGGGGCGTCGGCCCGACGACCCGAGACCTGGCGGTTCCGAGCGCGGGCTGCTGTGCGACCGATCCGGACGTCGCCACCGACCCGGCCGACGGCAAGACGTACGTCGGCTGGGCGTCGGGCGCAGCCGGAGAGAGCGGGCAATTCGTCCAGGCGATCGGCCCCGACGGCCCGATCGGCCGGCCGCTCTCCGCCCCGGGCTCTGCCGGCAAGCGCCGCACGGGCGCGGCGGCCCCAGGGCAGCGCGTCGCGATCGCAGCGGGCTCCGCCGGCTCCGGCGTCTACCTCGCCTACGCCGTCGGCTTCCCGAAGGTGCGCACCGTTGCCCTCTGGCGCGTCGGGCAGACGGCGGCGGCGCTCCGCCTCGCAGCCCCGGGCGCGACCGAGATCGCCCTCGCTGCCGCCCCCGAAGGCCGGCTCTGGCTTGCGTGGCAGCGGAACGGCAAGGTCTTCACGACCCGGACCAATCGCTTTGCCACGAAGGCCGAGCCGGTCCAGACGCTGACGCCGCCGCCGCGCACGACCGGGATCTGGCACGTCCAGGGCGACGGCTCACTGGGCCTGCTCGACCTGGTGATCGACGCCGACGCAGCCGGGGGCACCACGTTCTGGCACGAGCAGGTGCTGCCGCTCCTCTCCCTGCGCATCGTCGCGACGAAGCAGCAGAGCGGCTCGACGCAGTACGCCTTCGCGGTCACGGACGCCGGCGAACCGGTCTCCAACGCAACCGTGCGGTTCGGCACCCAGACGCTCACGACCGGCGCGGCGGGCACGGTGACGTTGACGACGACCGACCGCCCGCCAACCGCCACCGCGAGCAAGCCCGGGTACGCCACCGGCTCGACGACCGTTCCGGTAACGGGCTAGCAGCTATCCGCGCCAGCGGAGCAGACCGACCGCGGTGATGTACGCCACGCCGCCGATCGCCCCGAGCTGCGCGTACGGCGAGCCGTTCCGGCCGTGCGCCCACTCCCACAGACACATGACGATGATCGCGAGGAGCACGGTGAGCCCCGACAGCGTCGTCGCGCGCAGGTCGAGACTCGCCCAGTACTCGTCCTTCCCGTCGCCGCGCAGCCCTCGGACGAGCTCGCTCCGGCCGCCGAGAAGGACGAGTAGGCCGAAGCCGCCCATGATCGCGAGCGAGATCAACCCCTGGTTCCGGTCGCCGCCGATCCAGAACGCCGCGAGGCACACGCCCCCGATTGCGAGGCTGAAGACCGGAAGGAACCACTTGGACCTATGCAGCCGTGTCATGGAAGATCTCCTCGACCGTCGTCTGGAAGTACCGCGCGAGGGCGATCGCGAGCGGCAGCGACGGCGTGTACCGCTCGGTCTCGATCGCGTTGATCGTCTGGCGGGACACGGCCATCGCCTTGGCCAGGTCGGCCTGCGAGAGCCCCCACTCCGTGCGCCTCGCGCGGATCTCGTTCTTCATCTCTGATGTAAAGCTAACTTGACATCGTCCCCGATGTCAAGGATCCTTTACATCGACCTCGTGCTTCCGTGCCCGCGACGGCTGCACGCGCGGCGGCTCACCGGGCATCTTCGGGAAGTTCGGCGGGTACGGCGCCTCGCCGAGCCCACTTTGCTCGTCGCGCTCGACCCACTCGAGCAGGACGCGGAGGTCGCAGACGGCGTCGGCGATGCCCGCCTGCACGTCGCCGAGCCGGGCGAACCGCTCCGGCATCGTCGCGAGCGTGAAGTCCTCCGTCTCGACGTCCGCCAGCTCGTCCCACCTGACCGGCGCCGACACCGTCGCATCGGGCCGCGCGCGCGCCGAGTAGGCCGAGGCGATCGTGCGGTCGCGCGCGTTCTGGTTGTAGTCGATGAAGACCTTCGCGCCCCGCTCCTCCTTCCACCACGCGGTCGTGACGAGGTCGGGCGCGCGGCGCTCGATCTCGCGCGCGAACGCCAGTGCCGCGCGCCGCACGACCGGGAACTCCCAGAGCGGCTCGATCCGGCAGGCGACGTGGATGCCGCGGTTGCCGGAGGTCTTCGGCCAGCCCGTGTAGCCGATCTCGGCGAGCGCCTCGCGGACGACGGCCGCGACCCGCTTCCCGTCGCCGAAGCCGGTGCCCGGCTGCGGGTCGATGTCGATCCGGAGCTCGTCCGGATGCTCGGTGTCGCGACGCCGCGACGGCCACGGGTGGAAGTCGACGGTGCCGAGGTTCGCGGCCCACGCGACCTGCGCGACCTCGGTCACGCAGAGCTCGTCGGCGTGGCGCCCCGAGGGGAAGCGCACGCGGGCCGTCTCGATCCACTCCGGCCGCTGCTCCGGCACGCGCTTCTGGTAGATCGCCTCGCCCTCGACGCCGCCGGGAAAGCGCCGGAGCTGCGTCGGGCGCTCGTAGAGTGCCCGAACGATCCCGTCCGCAACCGAGAGGTAGTACTGGACGAGGTCGAGCTTGGTATGGCCGCTGCCGGGGAAGTAGACCTTGCTCGGGTTGGAGACGCGGACGAGGCGGGTGCCGACCTCGAGCTCGATCGCCTCGGCCATGGCGGAAACGCTACCGAGTCGCCCTGTGGAGTGATTGGCACAGAACCGTTGCAACCAGGGACAGTCCCTGGTTTGCGCCAAGAGTGTGCCTATGTGTCCACAAGGCCGGCGGTCGGTCCGCGGCGCATGACAACACTCGCGCCACGCGGTACATTCGCCGCACGAAATCGCCGCATCCGAGCGTCGACCCTGGAGGAGGACACGTGAAAGCTCTCGCCGCCATCGCGGTCGCCGCAGCCATTGCGGCAACCACCGCCCTCGCCGCCACCACGGCGCCGCCGCTGAAGACAGCGGGGCAGCTGACGGTCGGCTTCGACCTGCCGGCACCCGGGTTCTGGAACGGCCAGGCGTCGGGCACGACGATCAAGAATCCAACCGGGTTCGAGCACGACCTCGCAGTCGCGATCGGCAGGCAGCTCGGCATCTCGAAGATCGTCTTCCTCCGCGCCCCGTTCGGCACGCTCTTCTCGCCGGCGACGAAGAAGTTCGACTTCGCACTCGAGGAGGTCACGATCACGGCGCAGCGCTCGAAGGTCGTCACGTTCTCCTCCGCGTACTTCGACGCGAACCAGGGCGTCCTGATCCGCAAAGGGCTGGCGAAGCCGAAGAGCATCGCCGACCTGAAGAAGCTCCAGCTCTGCGCCCAGGCGGACACGACCGGCCTCTCCTACATCCAGCACAAGATCCGGCCTGCGAAAGCGCCGCTCGTCTACTCGGCGTCGTCGACCGCCGCCTTCGATGCGGTCGAAGCGGGCCGCTGCGACGCGCTGATCCTCGACGTGCCGATCGTCGTCTCCCAGAGCCAGAAGAAGAAGGGCGCGTACGGCGGCGTCGTCGGGCAGATCGTGACCAACGAGGGTTACGGCGCGGTCATGGACCACGGCAGCAAGCTCAAGCCGTTCATCGACAAGGCGATCGCGACGCTCCGCGCCAACGGCACGATCGACCGGCTGCAGAAGAAGTGGTTGCCGTTCACGCGCGTGCCCGTCCTCAAGTAGCGCGCGCATGAGCGCACCGGAGCTCGGGATCCGGACCGGCGAAGCGCCCTCGGCACTGGTCGGGGGCGCTCCCGCCTCACGAGCGAGCGTCTGACCGCCGTGGGCAAGTTCCTCCACGCCTACCTCAGCCCACTCGACATCAGGCGCGCGATGCCGCAGGTCTGGGACGGCTTCCAGACCAACATCAAGCTGATGGTGATCGCGGAGCTGCTCGTCCTCGTGTTCGCGCTCCTCATCGCGGTGGTGCGTGGACTCCCGGGCAGAGCCGCGCTGCCGCTTCGCGGCGTCGCGATCGCGTACACGGACTTCTTCCGCGGCACGCCGCTGATCCTCGTCGCTTTCGTCGTCGCGCTGGGGCTGCCCTCGCTCCGGCTCGCCGTGATCTCGAACCAGTCGCTCTTCACCTACGGGATCGTCGCGCTCACGCTCGTCTACACGGCGTACGTGACCGAGGTCTACCGGGCGGGGATCGAGTCCGTCCACCCGAGCCAGCGGATGGCCGCGCGCTCGCTCGGGCTCAGCTATACGCAGACGCTGCGTCACGTCGTCCTGCCGCAGGCGATCCGCCGGGTGATCCCGCCGCTGCTCAACGACTTCATCGGCCTGCAGAAGGACACGGCGATCATCTCGGTGATCGGCCTCACGGAAGCGACGGCGCAGGCGGGCTTCTACTCCAACGACTACTTCAACTACGCGGGCTACACCGTGGCGGCGATCTTCTTCGTCGTGCTCACGATCCCGTTCGCCCGCTTCACGGACAACATCATCAAACAGCGCGAGCTCCGCGAGCGCGCACAGCTCGTATGAGCGTCAACGGCGGTTTCGTCGCACTCGACGGCGTCACGAAGCGCTTCGGCGAGGTGACCGTGCTCCAGGGCGTCGACCTCGACGTCGACCTCCATCAGGTGGTCTGCCTGATCGGCGCCTCCGGCTCCGGCAAGTCGACGTTGCTGCGCTGCGTCAACCGGCTGGAGCGGGTGGACGCCGGGACGATCACGGTGGACGGCCAGACGATCACGGGCGACGGCGTCGACGTGAACGCGCTGCGACGGAAGATCGGGATCGTCTTCCAGGCCTTCAACCTCTTTCCGCACATGTCGGTGATCGACAACGTCATGCTCGCGCCCGCGAAGGCACTCGGTCTGAGTCGCGCGGAGTCCCGCACCCGAGCTCGTGAGCTGCTCGACCGGATCGGGCTGCTCGACAAGGCGCAGGAGTTCCCCGACCGGCTGTCCGGCGGGCAGCAACAGCGGGTCGCGATCGTCCGCGCGCTCGCCATGAGCCCCAAGTTGATGCTGCTCGACGAGATCACGAGCGCGCTCGACCCGCAGCTCGTGAGCGAGGTGCTCAACCTCGTCCGGGAGCTTGCAGACTCGGGAATGACGATGATCATCGCGACGCACGAGATGAGCTTCGCCCGCGAGTGCGCGAGCAAGATCTGCTTCCTCGACGCGGGGGTGATCCTCGAGCAGGGCCCGCCCGAGGAGATCTTCATAGCACCCAAGAACGTGCGAACGCGCGAGTTCCTCTCGAGAGTGATCGAGGCGGGCAGGCTGTGAGACGGCTACGTCCTCTTTCGCGGCGGCCGCTCGCCGTCGCCGCGCTCCTCGCGACACCGCTCTTCTTCGTCTCGCTGCTCGCGATGTCGCTCGCCGAGGAGCGGCCGACCATCCATCACGCCGTCGAGCACGGGAAGGCAGTCGTGCAGCTCGGCAAGCCGTCCGGCTCGACGGAGGCGACGATCTGGGCGCTCGCGCTCGCGCCGAGCCTCGCCGTGCTGCTCGTCGGAGTGCTCGCGATGTATGCGCCGTGGTTCGGCACCGTCTTCCCGGCGACTGCGACGTTCGTCGCGGCGATCATCCTGATGAGCGAGCTCGACCACTGGGCCCGGGAGCACACGGCCCGCTATCCGGACGGCGTCGACCTGATCCCGAAGAGCTCGACCAGCGACCTGCTCCTCCGCGGCGAGTGGGAGGCGTCCGCCCGGCGCGCCGCGCTGGAGATCGGCGACTGGACGATCGGCGCGGCAGGGCTCGCGATCCTGTTCACCGTGATCCTGCACGTGCGGGCTCGCCGTTCCCCCGCAGCCACGTCGCCGGTCGACACGACGACGCAGGCGGCGGGTTGAGTCCGTCGCGTCGCCGCCGCCGAGTATCGTCTGACTGGTGCTCGAGAACTCCAAGCGCATCGACGTCTCGATCGAGCCGCTCGACCAGTACCTGGTCGTCCAGCCGACGAGCGACGAGACCGAGACGCGGGCCGGCTTGATCCTGCCGGCGTCGGCGGCAGCAGCCGCGGCGGTGCGAACGGGCATCGTCACGGCCGTCGGGACCGAGGCGACGGGCGTCGAGCCCGGCGACAAGGTGCTCTACCCACGGGAGGCCGGGTTCGACGTGCGGTTGAGCGGAATCGACGTCAAAGTACTGAAGCGCGAGGAGCTGATCGCGCGCGTCCACGATTGAGCCCCTGCCGGGGAGGACGCGGCTCCACCGACCTCGCGGCTCCGAGCCACGAGGTCGCTCCGTCGCCCGCTCGCCGTTCAGGCGTCGCGCGAGGCGTCCGATATCCTTGCCTCGCAGCTCTGGAGAAGTGGCCGAGTGGCTGAAGGCGGCGCCCTGCTAAGGCGTTATGGGGGTGAATGCCTCCATCGAGGGTTCGAATCCCTCCTTCTCCGTCGACGGTGGCAGGCTCCAAGGAGATGAACGGCCCGGCGCCGGTCGAGCTGTTGGAGGGGTGCCGCTGACCGGCTCGGAGATCACGGGTGGGTACGCGGCGCTCTGCCGTCTCGTCGCGTCGGGGCCGCCGCTCGACGAGCTGCTCCCACACGCGGCCGCGATCGTCGGCGACGCCCTGAACACGCGATGCGTCGCGCTCCCGGGCGAGACGTCCTCCGCCTCGACGCTCGAGCTCGAGCGCGAGCTCGACGAGCTCGCTCCCGACGAGCGCACGTTCTTCGAGGCCGCGAGCGAGCTCGTCGCGGGCGTGTTGCGGCGAACCGTCGAGCTGGAGACCGCGTCGGCGTCGCGCGACGAGTACCGCAGGCTGCTCGACAACCTCCCGATCGTGACGTACGTCGACCGGGAAGACCACCTCAGCTCCACGCTCTACACGAGCCGCCCGATCGTCGACCTCCTCGGCTACCCGCTCGAGCGGTGGCTCGAAGACCAAGCGCTCTGGGTCGAGCTCCTCCACCCCGACGACCGGGAGAGGATGCTCGCCCTCCTCGACGACACCGAGCCGTGGTCCCACGAGTACCGGCTGGTGGCCCGAGACGGCTCGACCGTCTGGGTGCACGACGAGGCGCGGCGCGAGGTCTTGCCGGACGGTCGGGCCGTCTGGCTCGGGTACCTGGTCGACGTCACCGAGCGGAAGCGGGCCGAGGAGGAGCGCCATGCGGCAGAGGATCGCTACCGGAGCCTGGTCGAGGAGCTGCCGCTCGTGACCTACCTCGACGCGCCGGACGATGCGCTCTCGACCACCTACATGAGCCCGCAGGCGCGCGAGGTCTTCGGCATCCCGCCGGAGGATCTGCTCGGCCCGGGCGATCTGTTCTTCGACCACGTCCACCTCGAGGACCGGCCCCGAGTGATCGAGCACGTCAGGCGTTCGCTCTCCGGTGAGCGGGTCAACACGGAGTACCGGTTCGTCCGGCCCGACGGCCGGACCGTGTGGATCCTCGACCGCGCCATCCCGCTCTGCGACGACCAGGGACGTCCGCTCGTCGTGCGCGGGTTCATGCTCGACATCACCGACCGCAAGCTCGCCGAGGCGGAGAGACAGGAAGCCGACCTCCGGTACCGGACGCTCGTCGAGGAGATGCCCGGCGTCGTCTATCTCGACGAGCCCGACTCCACCCCCAGTACGCGCTACATCAGCCCGCGCATCGAGGAGCTCGTCGGCTACACGGCGGACGAGATCATCGGGAGTCCGGGCCTCTGGGAGCGACAGATCGTGCATCCGGACGACCGAACGACGCTCCGCGAGGACATCGCCCGCAGCCGTGCCGGCGAGCACGTGACACGCGAGTACCGCTGCATCACGAAGGCACGTGACACGGTCTGGGTGCTCGACCAGTCCAGCCCCCAGCGCGACGCGGACGGGCACATCACGACGATTCGCGGCTACCTGCTGGACATCACCAAGCGAAAACGGGTCGAGCAGGAGCGCGAGGAGGCCCAGGACCGATTCCGGACGCTCGTCGAGGAGATGCCCGCCGTAGTCTACGTCGCAGCCGCCGACGCGACGGCCTCCACGATCTTCATGAACCACCAGATCGAGGACATCCTCGGCTACACGCTCGAGGAGTGGGCGAGCACGCCCGACTTCTTCGTCGACCGCGTCCTCCACCCCGACGATCGCGAGGCGATACTCGAGTCGATCGCGCGCAACAACGCGGGCGAGGCGAACAGCTGCGAGTACCGCTGCATCGCGAAGGACGGCCGCGTCGTCTGGTTCTGGGACGAGTCGATTCCGCAGCTCGACGAGAACGGCGTCGCAGTCGCGACCCGGGGGTTCATGGTCGACATCACCGACCGCAAGACCGCGGAGAAGGAGCTGAGGCTCCGAGACGAGCAGCTCCGCCAGGCTCAGCGGCTGGAGGCGATCGGACGCCTCGCCGGCGGCATCGCGCACGACTTCAACAACCTGCTCACGGTGATCATCGGTTACGTCGACATGATGCGGCGCAACGAGCCGGTCGACGACAGACTCGTCGTTCCGCTCACCGAGGTCTCCAATGCGGCAGAGCGCGCGGCGTCGCTCACCCGCCAGCTGCTCGCCTTCAGCCGCCGGCAGGTGCTCGAGCCCGAGGTGCTCGATCTCGCAGATGTCGTCACGGGCCTCGGGACGATGCTCCGGCGGCTGCTGGGCGAGCACGTCGACCTCGTCGTCCGCGCGAGCGCCGAGCCGGCGACCGTGCGCGTCGACCGTGGTCAGATCGAGCAGGTGGTCGTCAACCTCGCCGTCAACGCACGCGATGCGATGCCGGACGGAGGCGCGATCACGATCGAGACGAGCAGGGTCGATCGCGTGGCCGCAGAGGCCGACGGTCGGGCACCGGGGGGCGGAGACACCGTCGAGCTGATGGTCTCCGACACCGGCACCGGCCTGAACGTCGAGACGGCCAGGCGCATGTTCGAGCCGTTCTTCACCACGAAGGACGCGGCCGGAACCGGCCTCGGGCTCTCGATCGTCCACGGCATCGTCGAGCAGAGCGGTGGCTCGATCGCGGTCGAGAGCAGCCCCGGCCGCGGCACGACCTTCCGGATCCTCCTGCCCTACGTCGCGCAGGCGCCTTCGGACGCGAGCGACGACGTGCTCGCGGCGACGGGACGCAGCCGCAACCGCTGACGTTCAACGGGGAAACGCCCGCCCCGGTACCCTGTCCCGGCTCGGAGAGGTGGCAGAGCGGTCGAATGCGGCGGTCTCGAAAACCGTTACGGGTCGTTAGGCTCGTCGAGGGTTCAAATCCCTCCCTCTCCGCTCGATCAAGCCGAAACCCGGGTGCATGCTCGGGTTTCGCCTTGTTCTGGCGCCGTGGACTCGACCAGCTCGATAGCCGGTGAAAACCGCCTGAAACCGCTGGTGAGGAAGTCGACTGGCGCACGACTGGCGCGTGTACCCGGACACGAGCTGTGCCGGCTGACTTCGGTAGCGGTGACGATCTGTCTCCGAACACCTTTGACGCGTCAGACTCTTGGGTTCAGGCGCGCGAGGAGGACTAAAGAAAATCGGGCAGCCTCGGGTTGTAGAGGACGTGAGCAACGAGTTGTCGCCGTCGGGGGCATCGGTCGAGGCCCTCGGCGAGCTGTATCGGCGCCACTACCGCCGTTACCTGCGGGTCGCTGAGGCGATCGTCGGCGAGGTCGAACTCGCGCACGACGCCGTCCAGGACGGCTTTGCCCGTGCGATCAGAGGCCGATTCGAGGATCGGGGACCGGGAAGTCTGGAGGGGTGGGTTTGGCGCACCGTGGTGAACAGTGCGCTTAGTACCCGACGTGACCGACCTCCAGCCCGCCTGCTGCGACTCGACGCAGTGGGCGAGACCGCCGCAGTTGGAGACGGTCTCCCGCATCGAGATCTCCGTGCTCTGGTTGCCGCCCTGCCGGAACGGCAGCGACTCGTGCTGTTCCTCCGCTACTACGCCGACTTGGACTACGCCCGGATCGGCGAGGTGCTCGGCATCCAGCCTGGGACCGTCGCCGCAACGCTGAACCAAGCCCACGCTGCGCTTCGCGGCGCACTTCAGGAGGTGAGTGCGTGAGCGAGTACGAACTGGCAGCCGCCGACGCGCTCGACGCGCACATGCCACTGCGGCTCGACCGCCTGCCCGACTGGGACGACGTCCTCGTTCGCGCAGACATCACGCAGACCGCGGTTGCCGCAGCGCGGGACAGACGCCCTCGATGGCCTCGGCGGCACAAGCTCCTCGTCGCGATCGCGATCGCCGCGACCGTTGCCGTCGCAATCGGTTCGGCACTCGCGGCGCTTGGCTCTCACCCGTTCGGGAGCACGTACCCGTTCCACGGGATCAGATCATGGCTCGGGTTCTCAGCAGGCCCCGCCGGTCACTCGCAGGTCGTCGTCGCACAACCGAGCGGATCGAGCCAAGCCGTCGCGCCTGGAGTGCTGCTCTCCTGGTCGCCCGACGGCTCTCGCCTACTCGTGGGCGGCAACGGTGGGACATACGTCATACGAGCTGATGGAACGTCGGCCGTGCGCGTCGCACCGGCCTTGACATTCCCGAGCGAGGCAGGATGGTCGCCCGACGGCCGAATGATCGCCTACGAAGAGAGGGGCACACTCTTTCTCGGACCGGCAACCGGCGACGGTCGATCACGGCCACTGGCCAAAGGGCTGAACGTCGCCTGGAACGGAGGGTGGGCGTGGTCGCCGAGCGGGACCCGGATCGTCTACACGGGCTCCGACGCCGACGGCCATGGCGGTGTATTCCTGGTCAATACCGACGGCGCGCCGCGGCCGAGGATGATCGCGTTTCGCGCTCCTCCAGCTTCGAGGGTGGGAACCCGGCTGAACGCTCCAGGCTACGAGGCAGCCACGTGGTCCTCAGATGGCTCGCACATCGCATTCGAATGGGACGACGGCCGGTCGGGCTGCTGCGGGTTCCCGTTGATCTATGTCATTCGACCCGACGGCACCCACCTCACCCTTCTGCACCGGGGATGGATAGTCGGATGGTCCCCGAAGGGAGAGAAGCTCGCCTTCACACAGGGCGTGATCCGGAACACCAAGCTCTTCGTGATCGACGCCGACGGCACGGGCCTCAGACAACTCTGGTGCCGATGGGGCTGCGACCAGCCAACCTGGTTCCCGGACGGGTCGAAACTCGCCTACCGCGCTCACAACGGCACCGAGATCG
>Ga0187780_10002234_pt1 | contig 14566 bp, 10 predicted proteins | sample 1015_Q2_SP10_20__FD_132429 | JGI IMG/M metagenome (GOLD analysis project Ga0187780, IMG submission 132429) | Tropical peat soil microbial communities from peatlands in Department of Meta, Colombia - 1015_Q2_SP10_20_MG | ecosystem: Environmental > Terrestrial > Soil > Wetlands > Peat | place... | reverse complement strand
GGGCTTGTTGCTATGCGTGACGAGGTTCAAGAAGTAACCCGTCTCCTCCATCGTATCGGTGCCGTGCGTGATGACTACGGCGTCGACATCGCGCTGCGCGAGCACCTCGTTGACGCGCTTGGCAAGCTTCAGCCAGACCTCGTTGTTCATGTCCTGGCTGCCGATGTTCACCACTTGCTCTCCGCTGATCTCGGCAAGCTCACCCAGGTTGGGGACGGCCTTGATGAGATCCTCCACCTGGAAGCTGCCCGACTTGTAGCCGGCGTCCTGCCCAGCAGCCTGTGCTCCGGCGATGGTTCCACCAGTAGCGAGGATGACGACTTTCGGTTTGGCAGCTAGCGCCGGCAACGCGAATATCAGCGCGATTCCAATCGCTGCAAACAACTTCACTGCTTTCATCTTGCTCCTCCTGTCTGCCGTCTGATTTCAATCAAGTCTTGGCTGATACCGCTTTCTTACGTGACGCTTTCCACCGCTCGAGTGCGCGGTCCAGCAAGGCGCGCAGCTGATCACCTATCTGCTCGTAGGCCGCGTCGTCCAAATTGGCCAGAGACACGCGGACCGACCAGTCCGGGCCGGCAAACCCGCTGCCGTTCAACAGCACGGTGCCATGCCGCTCGGCGAGCGCGAACAGCACGTCAAAGGGGTGAACGCCGCGCGTCGCAAACTCCACGAAGTCGGAGCCATAGGCGTGTTTAGCCCAGTTGAGCAGATCGATGGTTGCGTAGTATCCCGCGCGCAACGGGTCATCCCACAGCTCGATGTCCAGCCCCTTTACAAGCTTGCGCAGCCGGCGATTGACTATGGTCTGGGTCAGCTTCTTGTAGCGATTCTCGGTGTCCAAGAGCGCGAACAGAGAAAACAGAGCCATTTGCACCTGCTGCGGCAGCGACAGACCCGCCGTATGGTTGAGCGCCACCTGCCGACTGTCCGCCACCATCCGGTCGATGAACTTGAGCTTGTCTGGGTGTAGGGTCATCGCCCCATAGCGCTTGTTCAGCATCCGCCGCGTTGTCGCGGGCAGCTTGGCCAGCTTCTCGTCGTAGACGTTGTTCTCGTGAACCGCCACGACTCCCAGCCGCCAGCCGGTGCAGCCGAAATATTTCGAGTACGAATACACGCCGATCGTGTTGCGAGGAAGCTCCGCCATGAGCGACCGGAAACCGTTGACGAAAGTCCCGTACACGTCGTCGGTCAGGAGCATCAGGTCGGGGCGCTTGCCCTTCACCAGCTTGATGAGGCGCTTCATGCTGTTGGGCCGCATCGCCACCGATGGAGGGTTGCTGGGATTGACAACGAAGAACGCTTTGATCTTGGGGTTGGCCAGTTTGTCGATCTCGCTGTCCGGGTACTGCCAGATGCGGTACCCGGCTTCGGCAATCTCCGAGGCTTCGATGTGCACGGGCTTGAATTGATACCGCCCGAGGTGCGGCATTTCCAGATACGGCGTGAACACGGGAGTGCCGAGCGCGATGGTGTCACCGGGCTTGAGCAGGTGATTCAGCACCAGCGTGTCGAAGATGTAGCACATGGCGGCGGTTCCGCCCTCGACTGCGAAGATGTCGTAGCGCCCCGGAGGCGGCTTGCGATCGCACATCTCCTGCATCAGATATTCATGCGCGACGCGCTCGCAATGCACCAGCATGCGGCCGGGGACTGGATAATTGTCGCCGATGATGCTGTCGGTGAGCTCGTGCACGTAAGCGTCAGCGTCGAAGCCGAGCTTCTGCACGCCGTAGTCGAGGCTCGCCCGCAGCAGCGGCACGCCCGGCTCATTGGCGTTGCGCTGGAGATAGGTGCGGAACCGCTGCGCGATGTCCTTCTTCTCCGGCATGCCGCCCAGATCGGGCTCGTCCCAGACGCGCTTGGATTCCTCGATGCCGAACCGCCCCAGAGCAAAAAAGGCTTCGCGCGGTGTCGTCGCGATCCAGTTGGGGTTGCCGCGTCCGGCGTTGAGCATCTGGCGCGTGCTGGCCTTGCCCTGCTCCGAGGCCAGCTGAATCAGCTTGTCTTTCAACTCGAACGGGCTGAGCTTCTCCAGTTCCTTCATCTCGGATAAATGCAGCTTCTCTTTCTTGCTTTGTTGCGCCATCGTCTCCTCCGATTGCCGCTTCAAGTCATCATCAATACGATGACCACGCCCCAGATGATCAACAGGGTGTTCCCGACTGCATAGGTCACCGTATAACCCAGCGCGGGCACTTTGCTCCCGGCCGCTTCCTCGATCGCGCCGAGCGCCGCGGTAGTGGTGCGTGCACCGGCGCACGCTCCCAGCAGAATGCCCGGGTGCATCTTGAACAGGTATTTGCCCACGTAGAGCATCACGACGAACGGGAGTGTCGTGACCACAATACCGGACAAGAAGAGGCCGAGCCCGTTTTCCCGAAGGCCGGCGACGAAGCCGGGACCTGCGCTGATGCCCACCACCGCGATGAACGTGTTCAGACCCACGTTGTTGAACACCCACAGCGCCGGTCCTGGGATGCGGCCGAAGGTCGCGTTGACCGAGCGCAGCCAGCCGCACACCAGGCCCGCGATCAGCGCTCCGCCGCTGGTACTCAAACTCAGCGGCACGCCGCCGACGTGAATCGTCAACGCGCCGATCAGCGCGCCGACGACGATGCCCAGGCCCATGAACAGCATGTCGGTCTTCTCGGTGATGCGATCGGCGTATCCGATCCTTGCAGCGGCGCGCTCTATCGCAGCTTTCGGGCCGGCGAGCTGCAGCACATCACCGCGATCGATCTTGGTTCCGGGTGCAAACGGCATCTCCCTGCCGGCACGGATCAGCTTGCGCAGGTAGACGCCGCGAAGCTCCCGTTCGCGGTCGGCCTCAACCAGCTCGAGCAAGGTCTTGCCCGCGAAGGTTTTGTTGGTCACGACCACGTCGAGAATCTCTGCGGTGATGTCGAGCAGCTCAGGCGCGTCGACCTCTTCACCAACGGCCTTCGCACCCTCCAGCACGAATTCGCGCCGGCCAACGAGAACGATGATGTCGCCTTTTGAAAGAACGGTGCTTGGCTCACAGTCGAACGTTTTCCCGTCGCGCTGAATGCGCAGTATGAACAGGCGCTTGTCGGAAAAACGCCGCTCGAACTCCTCGACGGTTTTACCGATGAAGGTGCTGTCGACGAGGCGATAGGCGCGAACTACAAAGCGCTGGTACGCGGAGATCACGCCCGGCTCCGCCTCGCTGGCACCCAAGCTGGCCTCAAGCTTCTTGCACTCAGCGGGTAGATCTACCCGCAGCAGCTTCGGGCCGAGCGTGCCCAGAATCCAAGCCGAGCCAGCAGTCCCAAACAAGTAAGTGACCGCGTAAGCCACAGGCATCGCATCGATCCACGCCTTCTTCTGCTCGGCCGCTACGCTGAGCTGATTGATAGTGTCGGTGGCTACGCCCAGCACCGCAGAGATGGTGCACGCACCCGACAGGAGTCCGGCGGCAAGGCCGACGTGATAACCCATGGCCTTGGCGATGAAGAACGTGCTGAGCAGACACAGGACGCAAAGCAGCGCAGCGAACACCACCTGCTGCAGGCCGTCGCTTTTCAAGCCGCGGAAGAATTGCGGTCCCACGGCGTAGCCGACAGCAAACAGGAACATCAGGAAGAAAACCGACTTCACGTTGGGAGAGATGGTGATGCCGAGCTGGCCGATCAGAACACCGGCGAGCAACGTGCTGGTCACGACACCGAGGCTGAACTTGCCGAGCCTCATCTGCCCGACCCAGAAGCCCAGCGCCAGGGTCAGAAAGATGGCGATCTCCGGGTATTGCCGCAGCGTGTCGAACAGCCATTTCATTCTCGTCTTCTCCCGTCTCCGTCCCGGCCAGCGGATCAGCCGTCGACAGCGCTGCGGTGCGCGGCGGCCAGTGCGGCCGGCTTGAGGAGCTTCAGGCCGAGCGCAGCCTGATAGCCGTGGATCTCCTTCACGTCCAGCTTGCGCATGAACTCGATGATCTCGGGGCTGATGACCTGGCCAGGCACCATGATCGGGAAGCCGGGTGGATAGGGAATCACGAAGTTGGCGGAGACCAGCTCCGGACCTTTCTTCAGCCGCTCATCGATATCTTTGCTGAACAGCTTGACGTGCTCGCAGTTGCCGGCGTCGTAGGCCATGTAATAGGCGCGGCGCATGTGACCCTCTGCGGTACTGCCTTTCGGGTTGTCGCGGAAGGCATCGTGGAAGCGGCTGAAGTTTGGCAGATCCGGTACATCCTCCACCAGCGACTTGACGCGCTCTGCGAAAGCCGCCCGCTCTTCCGCGCCGCCGTCGGCAAGGCGCTTGTCGACGGTGCGGGCCATGTCGGACAGGGCTTTGATGATGTGGGCCAGGTCGCTCCGCGTGTTGTTGATGTTGATCTGCACCAGGACGCTGTTGCGCGAAGTCTTGTTGATCTGGATGTCGTGCTTCTCCGCCAGCAAGGCCTTGAACTCGCTGCCGTCATAGCCTGCGTTCCCGCACAACAGAGTGATTCGGGTGGGATCGAGCATGAACTCGTCGTCATCGAGTGCCCGCAGCCAGTGCGCCCAGGTGCCGTTGGGCGAGCCGTACTCATCGAACCCGGAACTGCGGTACTGCGCCGGAATCATCTCCGCAGGCGTAGCCACCCGGAAATATTTGGAGATCAGAGGATGGCCGTTGATCTCGCGACGCAGTGCGAGGGCATTCTGGATCATGCGCGCGACCAACTCGTAGCCTTCGAGCTCCATCTGCCTGCGGGCGACGTCGAGCGTGGCGATGATCTGCAGGTTGGGCGATGTCGAGGTGTGAGTGAAATAGGCTTCGTGAAAGGCCTCCTCGACGTCGTGAAAATCCTGGTCTTTGACGATGACGATCGACCCCTGCCGCAAGCTCGACATCGACTTGTGCACGGAGTCTGTCTCGTACACCCGAATCCTGGTGCGGTCCGGATCAGGGAGCAGATGCAGCTCGAGCAGCTTCGGGTTACCCGGATCGAGCGCCCCCGCCTGCGCCTTGAACTGCTCGTAGCGTTTGCGGTACTCCGGATCCTGCAGCTGCTCCTGAAGAGCAGCAGCGGCGCCCAACGCGGTGCGGCGGCGCAGGAATGGCGTGAAGCGCGCGTAACCGTACCATGCCTCGTCCCACAGGAAAATCAGATCGGGCTTGATCGCGAGGCACTCCTCCATGGTGCGCTTCACGTTGGCGACGTGACCGTCGAACGTGCAGTTGGTCAGCACCACCATGCGCGCCTTGTGCAGCTTGTTTTCGGCTTTCAGCTTCAGCAACGCCTCTTTGATCCGGCCGATCGGCACGCTGCCATACATCGAGTATTGCGTCAGCGGGTAGGCGTCGATGTAGTACGGCTGTCCGCCGGCCAGCACCAGGCCGTAGTGGTGCGACTTGTGACAGTCGCGGTCGATCAGGACGATATCGCCGGGCCGCACCAGCGCGGAGTGGACGATCTTGTTGGAGGTGGAGGTACCGTTGGTGACGAAAAACGCGCGGTCTCCGCCAAATGCGCGAGCGGCGGCTTCCTGTGCAATCTTGATATTGCCAGTGGGTTCCAGCAGGCTGTCCAGTCCACCGGTGGTCGCGGAAGACTCTGCCAGGAACAGATTCGCGCCGTAGAACTCCCCCAGGTCGCGGATCCAGTTCGACCTGAACACCGACTTGCCGCGCGCGATAGGCAGCGCGTGAAACGTGCCGATCGGGCGCTGTGCGTACTTCTTGAGATTGTCGAAATAGGGCGCGAGGTAGCGTTCACCAACACCGTCGAGCACGGCGAGATGCAGCTCCATCAACTCCTCGGCACCGTGGAAGAAGCGGCGGACGTCTCCGCCGTCCGCGCGTCCGGCCATGCCTTCGATGTCGCGCTCCGACAACAGGTAGACGTCAAGCTCCGGGCGCAGGCGGTGGATCAGCCTGGCCAGCGCGGGGCCGTAGTCGCGCACCGTGAGCTGATCGGGATCGAAGCGGAACGCCTGTTTCAGAAACGCCCGCACCTGTGACAGGTCGTGGCGCGAGCGGAAGGCGAAGCCATCGAGCAACGCCACCGCCTGCAAGTTGCCATTGAACAACACGGCTAGCAGGGCGTCCTCGAAGCTGCCTACCTGCACCAGCTCGTACACGAACGGATCTTCCGTCCGGCGCAGCTTGCGCATATCCTGCCGGCCGCGCTCCCATCGCGCCGGGTCGGTCGGTGTAACGCTCAGAACCTCGAAAAAGGGCCGGTACTTTTCGCCGGCCGCCAGGGAAGGCGGAAGGAAATCAGCGGGCGAGATCTCAGCCTGCACGCTCGGCTCCCAGACCGTTGGATCGTGACGATAAGCGCCCGACGACAGCGCTGCGTTGATCTCGCCCGCGAGTCTCGCGAAAGCGCTTCCGTCGCCGCTGGTGAGATGCTCGCGCAGCGCGTGCATCAGCCGCAGGCCGGGATAAGCCCAGAACTCCTCGAGAGGAGCGACCTCGCCGAGGAGCGTGGCCGCCTCCGCCGCCAGTGCGTCGGACGGCTGCCCGCGCCCAGCCGCGGCAATCCAGGCGCGTCCAACCACACTGAGCTTCGCCCAGACGTCGCTGCGCCGTTCGGCGGCGGCAAACAGATCGGAAAGGTTCAGGGCCATCACCAAGTTTCCCCCCTATTGGGATGGGCGCACAGCGAGCCGTTCTAGCCTAGATGATATAACAGTCGCGAGACCGCGCCGTGACAATCAGAGCGGCAGTGCGGACTCCCAGCGCGAGACCAATGTTTTGATACGAATGCCGCGCCGCAACAGCGATGGGGCGCGTCTTGGTGCTGCTCGGAACAGTTCCCCTGTATCGGGCTGCGCAGAAGCAGTGTGTTTCTAACCCGCGACGAGTTCGTCCTCGTGCGCTTCGCTTCGTCGCGCTTCGTCGGGTTTTCCGCTGCGCCGCAAACGCTCACGCAAGCGCCGCTCCGCCAGCAGAGGCAAGTAGACGTCGATCGTGGCGCCTTCCTGCAACCTGGCGAGCTCGGGCCAGTACAGATCGGCGACCATCGACTCCGGAAGATCGAAGTCGTGAGCCAGCTCGTTTATGGCGATGATGTGCTCATGAAAAGTGCCGCGAGGCTCGAATGCAGCACCTGTAGCGGTCCGAATTCGGGGTGACATGTTCCGCTTCTCCGTTAGCCGCATCCATTGTTCGGCAGCGCACGCTGGGGCGGTTGATTTGGGTCAAGCCGGGCTGAAATACGCCCTCCGGGCGATCAGCAAGGCAGGAACCCGACCTCGCAACTCGCGGGCTTTTCCTTGATCTAACGCAACTCTGTGCGAGCATATGGTTGCTAAACTGTTTTTTATTGAGGCAAGGGGGAATGAAATGAACATTCTCTATCTCGTCATCCCGCTGGTGATCGCCCTTATGTCCATAGTTGCTTACGCGCTGTGGTGGTCGAACAAGAAAGGCTTATTCAACAATCTGCAAGGTCCGAGGCACTGGTGCGTGCAAAAAGACGAGCGGATCAACGAGGAGTTGCGAGAGCGACGGCGAGATGCCTAAATGCACAGGGATCCACGGGGCCGTAGAGATGCGGCCCCTTTTGTTTCGTCCAGGACCCAAAAAAAGAGCCCGCAACAAAGCGGGCTTGGCGAAAGGTCGGTGATCCCAGAGAGCAGGAGATTGCGCGTACAAGCAAAACTATAGGCGCTCCCGGTTACCTCTGTATGTCGGAATGTTGCACCGTGCAGGTGCAGGGGGACGAAAGACCATTTACGCGGCTGTCTCGACTCGAAAGAACCGTGCCTGACTTTCCTGTTCCCGCTTTGCGCTATACATCGCTTCGTCGGCGTGGTTCATCAGCGTCTCAAAGTCGCTTCCCGTCTCTGGATAAATAGCCACGCCGAGACTTGCCGTGACGCTCACGATCTCCCCACTGCTGAGCTCCTTGGGCTGCGCAACTGCATTCAGCAACCGGGCCAACAGCCCATCCGCCTCCTGCGCGGAGTGCAACCCACCTAACAGCAGGCCGAACTCATCTCCACCCAGGCGGGCCACCGTGTCATGAGCCCGCAGTGAAGCTTGCAGTCGAAACGCGGTGGCAGCCAGCACTTCGTCACCCGCAAGGTGTCCGTACCGATCGTTGATCGGCTTGAAATCATTCAAGTCCAGACAGCAGACGGCCACCATTCCGCCTCTGCGTTGAGCCTCCAGCAGCGCTTGATCTACGCGATCGAAGAATAAAGTCCTGTTGGGCAGGCCTGTGAGCGCATCATAGAACGCGAGGCCTTCGGTTCTTTCTTGCTGACGCTTCCGCTCGGTGATGTCGGAAAAGAACCCGATATAGTGTTTGCAATCGCCGGTGTTGTGCACGGTCCGAATAGCGACCTGCATGACCGCCAGCTCTCCGTTCTTCCTTCTGTCCCAGATCTCGCCTTGCCAGCGCCCGATCGCGAGCACTGCGTTCCACATGTCGCGATAGAAGTGTGGCTCCTGATGACCGGATTGGAGGATGCGTGGGTTCTGGCCGATCAGCTCCTCTCGAGAATAGCCGGTAAGCTCGGCAAACGCTCGGTTGACATGAAGCATGATGGCATCCGCATCTGTAATGATGATGCCTTCCATAGCCTCTTCAAAGACACCCTCCAGCAACCGCCGTTCGAGAACTTCGCTATCGCAAGCCTGCTCAGCCGTCATAGGTGTGTTACCAACTGATGCTTGATACAAAAATACGCTTGCCTGCAGTCGAGGAAGTTGACCAAAGTCAATAAACGCTGAAGGGTCTCATCTGCGGCTCGCCCACGCGCAAATGCTCTGCGTCAGGCCACCAGCGTAGCGTACCGATGCGACCCTGACGACCGCCTGTCGGAACGAAGCCGTAATGCCGTACCATGCGTCATCGGAACCCGACATCGGGACGACATCGTTTTGCCCTGGGGGCGCTAATGCGATCAAACAAACTCACGATGTGGATCTTCATTGCGATGCTCGTCGGCATCGTTGTCGGCTACATGTGCAATCAGCTTCTTCCGGATCCAGCCACTGCGACGACTGTCGCCGGTTACGTCTCGCTCTTGACCGACATCTTTCTGCGCCTCATCAAAATGATCATCGGCCCGCTGGTCTTCTCGACGCTGGTCGTCGGGATAGCCCATCTGGGCGACATGAGCTCCGTGGGCCGCGTGGGGCTAAAGGCCATCAGCTGGTTCCTGTGCGCGTCGCTAGCCTCGCTGCTGCTCGGCATTGCGATGGTGAACCTGCTCGAGCCCGGGGTCGGCCTAAATTTGCCGGTCCCCGACCCCCATGCCAGTGCGAATCTCCAGGCGGGTGGGATCACGCTCAAGGAGTTTGTTGCGCACCTGGTGCCCAAGAGCATCGCAGAGGCCATGGCAAATAATGAGATCCTGCAGATCGTCGTGTTCTCCATTTTCTTCGGCCTCGCGGCCGCGAATCTCGGTGAGCGCGCGAAGACGATCGTTGCGGTGATCGACGATCTCACCCGGATCATGCTCAAGATCACGGCTGCCGTGATGGCGTTTGCCCCGCTTGCCGTGTTCGCCGCGATGGCGTCGGTCATCACCACTGAGGGCCTCGGCATCCTGCTCACCTATGGCAAATTCATGGCCGGGTTCTATCTGAGCCTGCTGGTCTTGTGGGGCGCTCTCGCTCTCGGCGGATTCATCTTCCTCGGGCCTCCGGTGTTGCATCTGCTCGGGCTCATCAAGGAGCCCCTGGTCCTGGCGTTCAGCACGGCCTCGAGCGAGGCGGCGTACCCCAAAACCATGGAGCAGCTCGCGAAGTTCGGCGTCAAGAACAAGATCACGAGCTTCGTGCTGCCGCTCGGATACTCGTTCAATCTTGACGGCTCGATGATGTACTGCACGTTTGCCGTGTTGTTCGTCGCGCAGGCCTATGGAATGCAACTTTCGTTCGGCCAGCAGCTCACGATGCTGTTGATCCTGATGGTCACCAGCAAGGGCATGGCCGGCGTACCTCGCGCTTCCTTGGTCGTGATCGCCGCGACGCTTGCGACGTTCAACATACCCGAAGCGGGCTTGCTGCTGATCATGGGTGTCGATCAATTCCTCGATATGGGCCGCTCGGCAACAAACGTCATAGGCAACAGTCTCGCGACGACGGTCGTTGCGAAGTGGGAAGGCGAGCTCAAGGCGCCACCCAGCATCGAGGGAGAGGTGGGTACGGCCACGAGCGCGGCGCGGGCGTGACCGTCGTGTGGAGATGAGAGCGGATGGCTGAAGTGGAGGACGCCGGGTCCTCTGCGCGGGGCGCGGCGCTCGCATCCAGGGGGTCCAAAGACGTGGCCGCTTTGCTCGAGCTGATGCTCGGGCTCGGCAAGGCGGAGCTCGCCTCCGGCGAAGCCGTCACGCAGGTAGAGTTGTTCATGCGCCGCATGGCGCGCGCCTACGGCGTCGGCCATGCGCGCATCATCGTTCTCCCCACAGCGATCTTCGTCACCATTGAAGGCGGCCCTGAAGATCGCACGGCTCTGTCAGAAGGGCCGCGCGAGAACCTGCGTCTAGATCAAGTGGCCGACGTGTACGCTCTCGCCGATGAGGCCCAGCGCGGTACCCTGGACCCGGCAGATGGCCTGCGCAGGCTGACGGAGATCCTGCGCCGGCCTTCGCGTTTCAGGCCGCTCGTGGTCGTCCTTGGGCATGCGATCCTCACGGTTGGCCTCGCGTTGATCCTGCTGCCGACCTTCACCAACCTTCTTGCCGCGGCAGTGCTGGGTGCACTGGTCGGCGGCGTCAAGATGCTCAACCGCGATCAGCCCGTCCTATCGATACCGATGCCCGTGGTCGCCGCACTGATGGTGTCAGCGCTGGTGTTTCTCGCCGTGCACTACGGACTCAAAGTCAACCCGGTGCAATTGCTGATCCCCCCGCTCGTGACGTTTCTGCCCGGCGCGATGCTGACGCTCGCGATGGTCGAGCTCGCATACGGGGACATGGTTAGCGGCACGAGCCGGCTGATCACGGGCTTCGTGCAGCTGGTATTGCTCGCGTTCGGAATCGCTGCGGGCGCAGCGCTGGTTGGTGTAAGTTCGGCTGCTCTGCTCGCAACCTCGGTTGAAGTCGGCATCGATCCATGGGCGGCCTGGGTCGGGGTGCTCATCTTCGGTGCCGGCGTGTATCTGCATTTCTCCGCGCCGCGCCGGTCTCTCCTCTGGATGCTCCTCGTTCTGTTTCTGGCGTTCGCTGCCCAGAAGGCCGGAGGCCTGCTGTTCGGAACTCAGATCAGCGGGTTCTTCGGCACCCTCGTGGCGACACCCATCGGTTATTTGATTCAGCTGCGCTTCCGCGGTCCGCCGGCAATGGTGACATTCCTGCCCAGTTTCTGGCTCGTCGTGCCCGGTTCGTTTAGCCTAGTCAGCATGACCCGCATGTTCATTGACCGCGCCGCGGGACTGGATGGAATGGTGACAGCAGTGTTCGTGGTTGCATCGATAGCGCTCGGGTGCCTTGTGGGAGCTTCGCTCTACAAATGGCTCACCGAATACTTCGGCTGGTGGTGGCTGCAGATCGGACGCGTCGGCTCTTACATCGGGCGCATCGCACAGCCGAAGCGTGCGAGGAAGGACGACTAGCGGTTAGTAAGGCCAGACCCAATTGGCGACCTCGGGCCGGTCGGTGCCCTGCTCGCGCGCGTAGCGTAGGTTGAGGATGATCTCGTTTTTCATCTGCTCCTTGAGGTGCGCGGCCTTGGTCTGCAACTTCGGCACTCGATCGATGACATCGATCACCAGATTGAAGCGGTCGACCTGGTTGAGAATGGCGAGCTCGAGCGGCGTGTTGATGTTGCCCTTCTCCTTGTAGCCCCGCACGTGCAGATTGTCATGGTCGGCGAAGCGGTACGCGAGCTTGTGAATCAGCCAGGGATAGCCGTGGAAGTTGAAGATGATCGGCTTGTCGGGGGTGAACAGGCCATTGAACTCACGCTCGGTCGACCCCTGCGGGTGCTCGCTCGCCGGCTGCAGCTTGAATAAATCGACCACGTTCACGAACCGCAGCTTGAGATCTGGCACGTGCTCGCGCAGGATGGCGGTGGCCGCGAGCGCTTCTTGAGTCGCCACATCGCCGCACGAAGCCATCACCACATCTGGCTCTTCGCCCTCATCGGTGCTGGCTCGAGTCCAGATGCCGATGCCCTTGGCACAGTGCACGACCGCCTCGTCGATCGTGGTGAACTGCAGGTGCTTCTGCTTGTCCGCCACGATGACGTTGATGCAGTCGGTGGACCGTAGACACTGATCCGCCACCGCCAGGAGGGTATTTGCATCCGGCGGAAGATAGACGCGCGTGACCGTCGGGCTCTTGTTGGTTACCAGATCGATGAAGCCGGGATCCTGATGCGAGAAGCCATTGTGGTCCTGGCGCCATACCGTCGAAGACAGCAGGATGTTCTGCGACGAAACCGATGCGCGCCATGGCACGTGGTTCTTGCAGATGTCCAGCCACTTGGCGTGCTGGTTGAACATTGAGTCCACGACGTGCGCGAAAGCTTCGTAGGTGTGAAAGAAGCCGTGCCGCCCGCTCAACAGATAGCCTTCGAGCCACCCCACGAGCGTGTGCTCCGACAGCATCTCCATCACGCGGCCGTCGCGCGCCAGCTCGCCGCCATCCGCATCCTCGGGCAGCAGCTCCGCCATCCAGGTCTTCTTGCTGACTTCGTAGACCGCCTGCAGACGATTGGAGGCCGTCTCGTCAGGGCCGAACACACGGAAGCTCGTCATGTTCGCGCGCATCACGTCGCGCAGGAACTCGCCCAGGGGTTTGGTGTTTTCGTGCAGCACCTTCCCGGCCTGGGCGACATCCACCGCGTACTGGCGAAAATCCGGAAGCTTCAAGTCCTTGCGCAGCAAGCCCCCGTTCGCATGCAGATTCGCTCCCATGCGGTGCCGACCCTCTGGCGCGAGCGCGCGTAGCTCGGGTAACAGCCTGCCGCCCGCGTCGAACAGCGTCTCCGGCTTGTAGCTGCGCAGCCAGGTTTCGAGCAACTTCAGGTTGGCGGGATTACCACGCACATCCGAGAATGGCACCTGGTGCGAACGCCATGAGCCTTCAACCTTGTGGCCGCCGATTTCCTTCGGCCCGCTCCAACCCTTGGGCGTGCGCAGCACGATCATGGGCCAGCGCGCGCGCTCAGCCCTGCCGGTGTCGCGCGCTTTCTTCTGAATGGCGCTGATATCGGCGAGGATTGTGTCGAGCGTGGCGGCCATCTTCTGATGCATCTCGGCGGGATCGGAACCCTCCACGAAGTAGGGGTCATAGCCGTAGCCCACGAACAACGATTCGAGCTCTTCATGGCTGATGCGCGCGAGGATGGTCGGATTCGCGATCTTGTAGCCGTTCAGGTTGAGGATCGGCAATACAGCGCCGTCGCGAACCGGATTGATGAACTTGTTGGAATGCCACGCCGTAGCGAGCGGGCCGGTTTCCGCTTCGCCGTCGCCGACGACGCACGCGACGATGAGCCCGGGATTGTCGAGCGCCGCCCCGTACGCGTGCGACAGGCTGTAGCCCAACTCGCCACCTTCGTGGATCGAGCCCGGTGTCTCTGGCGTCACATGCGAGCCGATGTGGCCTGGGAAGGAGAACTGCTTGAAGAACTTCTGCATGCCCTCCTCGTCCTCGCTCTTGTCCGGGTAGATCTCGGAGTAAGTGCCCTCCAGATACGTGGGACCCAGCACGCCGGGCGCGCCGTGACCCGGCCCGGCCATGAAGATCACGTCGAGATCCTCGCGCTTGATGACGCGGTTCAAGTGGGCCCAGACGAAAGAGAGCGCCGGGCTGGCGCCCCAGTGGCCGAGCAAACGATGCTTGACGTGCTCGGACAGCAAGGGCCGCCGGAGCAAGGGATTGTCTTTGAGATAAATCATCCCCACCGAGAGGTAGTTACAGGCGCGCCACCAGGCGTCGATGCGCTGCAAGTCCTGAGCTTCGAGGGGTCGGGCGCTAGCCAGGTTGGCCTTCGGCGTCACGGCTGTGCTGGGTGCCATCTGACATCTCCTTGAAACATGAACCGGCTGAGAGGCTCGCGCGTTGCTTTCCAGACACGAGCGAGCACACTGATCCTATCTGAAAAGCAAAGCGCTCCGCTGGTTCCCGATGTTGCGTGCTCGCCACGTGGCCGCCTAGAATCACCCCACGCCGATCGGGGCGTGCCTGGAGATCAAAGCATGCTTCACCACGATCTTTTGCGTGACAAAGGAATTCTGGTTCTCACGCCCGAGGGTGCACTGCAGGCCGAGGATTTCACGGCGCTCGCTGCCGTGGTCGATCCGTACATTGAGCAGCATGGCGGTCTGAAGGGCCTGTTGCTCGAGGCACCGTCGTTCCCGGGCTGGGAGGATTTCGCTGCGCTTGTGTCGCACTTGCGCTTCGTGCGCGATCATCATCGCCGGGTCCGCCGCATCGCCGTGGTCACTGGCAGTGCGCTGCTTGCGGCGGCGCCGAAGATCGCGAGCCATTTCGTCAGCGCGCAGATACGCGCGTTCGACGCCGATGCGCGCGCGGCAGCGCTCGCCTGGATCGAAACCGGCTCGTAGGTCAGTGCTCGCCGGGTGGCTTCGGCCAGATCAGCGCAATCTGCCGGGCGCCGTTACCCTTCACCGAAAAAGACCTGC
>Ga0187780_10002233_pt1 | contig 14567 bp, 13 predicted proteins | sample 1015_Q2_SP10_20__FD_132429 | JGI IMG/M metagenome (GOLD analysis project Ga0187780, IMG submission 132429) | Tropical peat soil microbial communities from peatlands in Department of Meta, Colombia - 1015_Q2_SP10_20_MG | ecosystem: Environmental > Terrestrial > Soil > Wetlands > Peat | place... | reverse complement strand
GCGCCCACGGGAGGAAATCCTATTTCCTATTCGCGCGCCACCAATTCCTGCGGCCTTAACTGCCACGGCCATGCGCATACATTCACCAGTTCTGCGAATCGACCCATCCGCCATTAGAAGCTCTGGTTCGAGATTCAATTCTAAAGTTCCGAAGCATAATTCTCTGTTGGGCATGGCCGCACCGTGAGCGGGTTGAGACTGGAGTCTCCCGCAAGCTAAGAGCCGGTCGGCCGCTTCAGGACCGGTCATTTTGCATGTCTCAGTCTATTACCCGCAATCAAGCAACTGTGATCAGATCGCGAGCGAGGAAAAGCCCCTGAGCACCGAGACCACCGCAAAGATTTCTTGTATCCTTTACGGCTACACAACGTCCGTTGTTCTGGAGCCGGTCGACGGAAAGTCCATCGTGAGGCAACCGTTGAAGGCCGCGTATGCAAGCTCACGAACGAACGCGGCTGGGCCAGGGTCTGGATTTGGATGACTGGATCGGAACGAGAGCTCAAGACGAAGCATCAAACAGGCTAGTCGAGCTGGTTTATCATATCTGGTAAATTAGCCATTAGAAATAAAATTTGCGGCTCCGCAGTCCGGGAGAAGTGGAGGCTGATTATGTCATCGAGGGCGTTCACCCTATTTTTATTTCTCACTGCTTTGTTGCTGGCGGGTTGTACGCAAACAAAGACTAATCCTGGCACGACGCTGCGCCTCAGCATGATTCCCACGACGGATCCTGGGAAAATTGTCCGTGAGAGCCAGCCTTTTATTGAATACCTGCAAAAGGAGACGGGGGCAAAGATTGAGCTAACTGTTCCCACAAATTATGCCGCGGTAGTGGAGGCGGTGGCCAGCGATCGCGTGGACATCGCTTATTTCGGGGGCTTCACCTATGTGCAGGCTTCGGCGCGGGCAGGCGCCAAGCCTCTGGTGCAGCGCGACCGGGATCAAGCGTTCCATAGCTTGTTTATCACTCAGACGGATTCCGCTATTCATTCCTTAGGAGATCTCAAGGGGCACAGCTTCGCTTTCGGCGATGTGAATTCAACTTCGGGTCATTTGATGCCTGCCTATTTCATGCGACAGCAAGGGGTGGACCAGTCCGTGATCGAGAAGGCTATTTACACCGGCGGTCATGACGCAACTGCCCTGGCTGTCGCCAACAAGAAGGTGGATGCCGGAGCCATGGACGAACTGGTGTATGCGCGAATGATTAAGGAAGGGAAACTGAATGAATCCCAGGTGAGAGTTTTCTACACCACACCTCCATTCTTCGATTACGTTTGGGCCGCGCGCGCCGGACTGGACCGCAAAACGGCGGAAGCGTTTGCCAACGCCATGCTCAAGCTGGATGAAACCAATGCCGAGCAAAAATCAGTTTTGCAGTTGCTGAACGCGACCAAGTTTGTGAGGGCCGAAGATGCCAGCTATGACCCGCTGCGCCAGGCGGCCAGAGACGCTGGACTTTTGAAATGAACTACGCGCTGGATGGCGTGGGTAAACAATATTGGGTGCGGCGTGAAAGCGTGGCTGCCCTCGAGGGGGTGTCCCTGTCGGTCCAAAAGGGCGAGGTGATGGCCATCCTGGGCAGCTCCGGGGCGGGGAAGACCACGCTATTCCGCCTTCTGAACGCCACGCTGCTTCCCACGAGCGGGTCGATCCGCGTGGACGGCCGCGAACTCGGAGCCATGTCGACGGGCGACTTACGCCGCACCCGCCGGCGCATTGGCACGATCTATCAAAAACACAATTTGGTCCCTTCGCTTACAGCGTTAGAGAACACGCTGTGTGGTTGCCTGGGACGATGGTCGCTGGTGCAAACCGTTCGCAGCATTTTGAGTCCCGCCAAAGGTGACGTTGAGCAGGCCTTGCATGCTTTGGAGCTGGTCGAGTTGGCCGACAAGCGAAACGCCCGAGCAGACGAACTTTCCGGCGGCCAGCAACAACGCTTGGCTATCGCCCGCGTGCTTATGCAAAAACCCGAAGTGATCCTTGCGGATGAGCCTGTCGCGTCGCTCGACCCGGCACTCACGGATGGAATCATGTCTTTGCTTATCCGGGTCGGTTCAGAGGGGAACCGCACGCTGGTTGTATCGATGCACAAAGTAGGGTTGGCTAGGGAATATTTCCCGAGGGTTATCGGCCTACGGGGCGGCAGCGTTTTCTTCGACCGTCCGCCGGCCGAGGTTGACGAAAACCTCTTGCAGGACCTCTATACCGGTCATAGACAGGAGCGACGACGGATTCAGGATGACGACCGCTTCCAACGCGAATTTGGCTGTGCTCGATAACGCCGCGTCATTGGGGCGCTTCTGGACTCTGCGGCGTGTGCTCGTGGTCCTCAGTGGTTTGCTCGTTCTGGTCATCTGTTGGCAGGTAGACGGTGTCCGGCTGGCAACAATGGTCCAGCCCGCCACGCTTCGCGCTCTCTGGACTTTTCTCCGCGGGCTTTTTCCTCCGGATTTATCCCCCGGCTTCCTGCGGACTGTCTTTCACGCGCTTGTCTCCACAGTGGCAACCGCGATTGCAGGGACAATTCTCTCGGCCCTGATCGCTATTCCGCTTGGCGCGCTGGCGACTCCCGTCCTGTGGCGGAGAGGAATCCTGTTAGCCAGGGACAACGGAAATTGGCTCGCGCCGTTACAGTCGTCCGCCAGTCGCACCGTGCTTGCGCTCCTGGGATTTGTGCGGGCGGTGCCGGATTTGGTCTGGGGGCTTTTGTTCGTAACCGCAGTGGGCCTGGGATCCCTTGCGGGTGCGCTGGCGCTGGCCGTCGGGTACGCGGGCGTCCTGGGCCGCGTTTACGCGGACGTCTTCGCGCATGTTGAACTGGAACCGCTCGAGGCGCTGCAGGCCACGGGAGCCACACGTGCGCAGATCTTCCTGCTTGGCATCTGGCCCCAGGCTCGTCCCAGTGTGACGGCTTACACGTTGTACTCATTTGAATGTTGTGTGCGGGCTGCCTCGGTTTTGGGTTTCGTCGGTGCAGGGGGGATCGGGTACGAAATCAGCCTTTCCATGCGGCTGTTCGAGTACCGTCAGGTCATGACGCTCATTCTAGCGTTTGTTCTGCTGCTGGCTCTGACGGATGTGGTGAGCAGGCGGCTGCGAGCGCGTTTGCAACCCAACGCTGGGAGCATACGGCGGCAGCCGCGCTTTCACAAAGAGCGGGTTGTGTGGCGGACACTGGGCTACGTCCTTGTGATAGTGGCTGCGGTCGTAAGTTTTTATTTGGCTGGATTTTCGCCGGAGCATTTCGGCGAAGCGAATATCCTGAAAAACATGCTCCGGTTTTGCCGCGGCATGGTGCCTCCGGACCTTGCGAAGGAGTTTCTGTTCAGCCTGGGTCCATTGCTGATGCAAACGTTAGCCATCTCAATTCTCGGAACCGCCATCGGTGTGCTAATCGGAGGGATTCTGGCAGTTCCTGCGGCCTCCGTCCTGGTGTTAGGGCAGCCGGGCTCCCCCGGAGCCGGATCGCAGGCTCAGCGCGCGTTCCGCTGGAGCGCCTTCTGGGTGGCGCGGCTCCTGTTGAACCTGTTGCGATCGATCCCGGACTTGGTCTGGGTCTTGATTTGTATCCTGGTGATTGGCATCGGCCCGTTCGCAGGGACACTGGCCATCGGCCTGCACACGGCCGGAGTGTTAGGAAAATTGTATGCGGAGACTTTGGAGGAGGTCCCTATGGCGCCGGTGGAAGCGTTACGCGCTCTTGGTGCCAGACCGCTTCAACTCCTCGCCTGGGCGTTCTGGCCGCAAGCCAAGCCCATGCTTGCGAGTTACACGGTTCTGCGCTGGGAGGCGAACCTCCGCGTTTCTGCCATCTTGGGACTGGTTGGTGGCGGTGGCTTGGGGCAAGCGATCTACAACAACGTGGAGCTTGGCTTCTACTCCAGGCTAGCAACACTGCTGCTCCTCGTGTATTTGCTGGTGATGGTGTCCGATTGGCTTGGAGACAGGGTGTCCCGCAGGACGGTTGGAGTCTAGGATGCACGCACTAGATGCTGCGCAGTTCCGGGATGCTGACCGATACTCGTCCTACTTGGAGACCGCTCTCGGAAGATTGCGTTCTGAACTCGCATGGCAGAACTTGCAGAGATTCCTGCCCGCTAATCCATTTCGACGGCGCGTTCTTGACTTGGGCGGTGGAACCGGTTCGATGAGCCTGCGATTGGCGGAGATGGGATTTCGAGTCGTGCTTCTCGATAGCTCCGAAGAGATGCTGCGCATCGCGAAGAAAGAGGTGCAGGCCAGCGGAAATGCGGAGCGAGTCTCCTTCCACCACCTGGATGCAAGCATGCTGCAGCAACTCTTCGCTGCTGAGTCGTTCGACCTCGTTCTTTGCCACAATCTTCTGGAATACGTCGCGAACCCCGCTGCTATTCTCGCGAAAACCGCTTACGTTCTGCGCAAGGAAGCTGTCGTTTCCCTCCTAGCACGGAATCGCCCTGGAGAAGCGCTGAAAGCTGCGATCAAATCAACTGATTGGGAACTTATGAAAGCGAATCTGTCTGCGGAAACCGCGGTAGATTCTCTCTATGGCAAGCCCGTGCGAATATTTGATTCCAAGGTTCTACTGGACATGCTTGCCGAGGCTGGCTTGGACGTAATCGCACAGCATGGAGTGCGCGTCTTCTCGGACTATCGAGACCCGAAGGACTTCACCGACGAAGCGGTTTATGGGCAAGTGCTGGCACTGGAATTGATTTTTGGAGCGCAGCCGGAGTTCGCTGGGATTGCCCGTTACACGCAATTGATTGCTCGCCGGTCTAGCGCATCTCGGGGAAAAGGGGCCGAACGATGACGCTATTCCCCGTGGCCCTCGCGAACCCTGTTTTGATCCGACCTGCCGCCTCTGGAGGTTTTGCGCTCGGACTCGGGCTGACCAACGAATGTAACCTCTCGTGTTCCTTCTGCTACCGGGATCCGGCGCGCGTCGACCGCCTGAGCCTCGAGCAGGTGCGATCTGTGATGGAATGCCTGCCGGTCCGCTCTGTGAACTTGGGCACGGGTGAGAACGGCATGCACCCGGAGTTCCGCGAGATCCTGGCCTACCTCAAGACTCTGCCGGTGAAGCTCACGATCACGTCCAATGGACACAGCGCAGCTGTTCTTACCGATGACGAACTCCGAGCCTTCCACGATGTTGAGTTTTCCCTGGATTATTCCAACGAGCGTGCGCAGGACGCCCAACGCGGTTCCGGCAATTGGGCCTTGATCCATGAGCAGGCGGCGCGCTGCGTGCATTTGGAAATTCCCGTGACATTCATCAGCGTAATGATGAAAGCCAATTACCTGGGCTTGGCCGACGTGGCGCGGGTGGCCAATCGTTACCAAGCCCCGCTCCGCGTCAACGTCTATCAATCGGTGCGCTCGGATATTTACGCTCTGAGTTACGAAGAATATTGGAAGGGATTTCGGGCTCTGTTTGCGCGAACCGACGTGATCGCGATCGGAGAGCCACTGGTCCGCGCGATGGCGGGTCTGCCTCCGAGAGTTGGGGGCTGCGGGGCAAGTACGGTGCGGGTCACGCCTCGGGGCACGACGCAGCCCTGTGTCTACTGGCCGGGTGTGGGAGAACCACTCTCCCTCCTGCAGTCGCTCCGCTCGGAGGTTGTGCACTCGCCGCCTTTTGTCGAGGCGCGCGCGACTCCTGACGCATGCCGTTCCTGCTCTTTCCTCGAGTCCTGCTATGGCGGCTGTGCAGGGCGTCGCCGCATTCAGAACGCCTTGCATCAGCCGGACTTCTATTGCCCTATTGTCCGTGGAGAAACGCAAAAGCTGGAGGTCCGCATGGCTCCAGCCCGCGAGCTTCCGAAAAGCGAAAGCGCGTGTACAACCATCGTGGTGGCGCGCGACTAGCACGTCTGGCCTGGAGGAACGCAATTCAAAGAAAACTGTAACTTAAGTGGCCGAAGGGAATCGAAGACTCGGAGGACTACAATGGTGACAATGACCACCCAACCTCAAGGCAATCCGTCCCAGACGGTCGAACAGCCTTATGCCCGAATGGGACTTGCTTTGGTGCGCCTCACGATTGGCGCGGAGTTCGTGTGGGTGTTCTTCGAGAATCTTGGGAAGGGCCTTTACAAACCCGCGGCTTACGCAGGACTCATCAAGTATTACATTGCAAAGGACACCGCGCCTGCGGCTTGGAAGAGCGTGATGGCACTGATGGCAAGCCACGCATCCATGGCCGCTCCCCTGCAAGGGATGACCGAGATTTCCGTTGGAGTGTTGCTGGTGCTAGGTCTATTTACGCGTCCGGTGGCACTCGTCGCTTTCGGGTTCCTCGCCAGCCTGTGGGTCTCGGAATGGGGCACATCGTGGATATGGGAACTGTTGGTTCCCGTACTGGCTTCGCTTGCGCTGGCGATCGGGAGCGCGGGCCGTACGTGGGGCATTGATGCGGTTTTAGCGCGCAAGCGGCCGAACTCCCTGCTGTGGTAGCCGTCGAGGTCGAGTGCGTGTCACAGTAATCATCCCTACCCGCGACGAAGCTCAGGCGATTGGCCGGGTCCTGGCTGATCTTCCGTGGGATCTTGTCAGCGAAGTGATTGTCGTTGACAGTCACTCATCAGATGGAACACCCGATATTGGTGCTCGGATGGGTGCGCGAGTTATTTCTGAAGGTCGTCGTGGTTACGGCCAGGCGTGTTTGACAGGGCTTGCTGCGGCGAGTGCGCCCGACGTTGTCGTTTTTCTAGACGGGGATTACAGTGATCGGCCCGCGGAGCTTCCGCTTCTCCTCGCGCCGATCGCTGAAGGGCGCGCCGACATCACCATTGGTTCGCGTCTCACGGGTTCGCGTACTCCCGGTGCGCTTCCCTGGCACTCCCGGTTCGGCAATTGGCTCGCTGCGAGTTTGATTACAAGGCTCTATGGGGTAAAGATCAGCGATCTTGGCCCTTTTCGCGCCGCACGCGCCGATACACTCCGCGCGGTGGAATTGGAAGAGCCAACCTATGGCTGGGCTGTGGAGTTAATCCTGAAGGGAGCCATCGCCGGCTTCCGCATCGTCGAGGTCCCTGTAAGCTATCATCCACGCATCGGAAAATCGAAAATCAGCGGCACGGTTAGGGGCACTCTCGGAGCAGCCTGGTTCATTCTCAGCCGGATCGCGCGCTACTATCTACGGCGGCGAAAAATCACCGTGCGGCAATCGGCCTGAGTTTCCATGCGACAATGCCTGTGGAATCTCGACAATTGGTGAGATCTTCTATGACCTCAGTTAATCGTACGCTAGTCATCATGGCCAAGGCGCCGCGAGTGGGCTCGGTGAAGACCAGGCTGGCCGGGAACCTTTCCTTGCAAGCGGTCACCGAGTTGTACTCTTGTCTTCTGCAAGACACCATCGCCCTGGCGCAGGGACTCAAGCATGTCGAAATCGCCATCATGTGCCCAGAGTCCGACTTGGAGGATTTGTCGCGTTCGCTGGTGGAAGACGTGCCCATCGTGCCTCAAACGGGGCAAGGTCTTGCCGCTGGTCTCACCTCTGTGTTTGCGCATTTTACGAGGCCCGGCAACCACCGGGTCATTGCGTTCAATAGCGACAGCCCGCATCTTCCGGCATCAATGCTGGAAGATGCGTTTGATGTGCTCAAAACTTCCGACTTGGTTGTCGGACCAACGCACGACGGCGGCTATTATCTGGTAGGTGCCAAGGCGTCCCATGCGGATCTTTTCTCGCACGACGGCATGGGTACGGGAAGCGCCTTTGAGGAGCTGTTAACGCGCGCACGTGCGCTTGGACTGTCGGTACATCGGACTGATCCGTTCTACGACATCGACGTAGTTGCAGATCTCAGTCAACTCGCGCAAGAACTGCAGCGCATACCAGGGAAAGCCCCAAGAACGGCTAAATGGCTTTCTGAGTGGGCCGCTGCGAGCCGCGAGTAGGAGGTCTGCGCTTTAGCGATAAACGCACTATCCGTAGATGCTTGGCAAAGCGTAGTGAATACAATTTATCCGGGGCTCGACTAAATGTCGTCCATTAGTGATAGAATTCAAAACGAGCGGGCGTCGTACAATGGCAGTATAGAAGCTTCCCAAGCTTCGGACGTGGGTTCGATTCCCATCGCCCGCTCCATAAACCCTGATGACTCAGTTGACCTTACACGGCTAAGTTACCTGAATTCAACCAAAAAACGGCTCGTTTTGGACGGTAGTTGGACGGTACTGCGCTCAATTGGACGGTCCTGCTAGCCCCTCCGAACGACCTTGCTTAGAGCACTTCGACAACAAGTACGAAAAGCCGACTATTCGGCAAAGTGGTTGCGAAACCGGAACGCACCCGTGCTCGGCGAGCGTACTGCTTAAGACTTTTATGTGGCCACAGAGACGACGCATGGCTCTATTTACTCTCTAGAGTGTTTTTGATGGTCGCGAGTGCGTTTCGGAGATTTGAAACGGAACGACCTACCGCAGCCTTTCGGACGATGGAGCCCTTGACACCAGTCAGACCCGCTTGCTCGGAACCCATGGCCATGATGAGGTAGAAGCCGGGCTGCTTCGGGTCGTCATTTCCGCGGATGCAAAAGGATAGATCCAGCGCGGTCTCGAAGTAGTGGCTCGAATAGAGCTGTTTTTCGGCGATGGCATAGGCCATTTCGTCCGTGGCTTCCCCCTTCATGGTTACTACCTGCACGACGCGCAGCGTCGGCTTCAGACCGAATTTCACCCTCGCCCAATAGAACGTGTCTTCGACGTTCATGGGCTTTCCATTCGGATACCTAAGAAGATACTGATAGAAATCCGGCAGACGCTCTGGCAAGGCCTTGTTGTAGCTGAGCATGTACGCGAATTGCTGGGGTACCTCGGTCGGGTTGCGCTTGTCGTTATAGACTCCAAGGACTTGATTGCCCTCGCGCTGGTAGGCAAGCAGGCGTTCCAGTGCCGTTTTTTGCAGATGTTCATTCACTTGCTCTTTCACGTTGGAGGCGGACCAATCGATGGACCGGTGAAGCTCTTCGATGGAACTCGCAGGCATCTGAATGAGGCAGTCGCCGGGCTTGCAATCCTTCAAAGCCTGGATGTCATCATCGTCGAACGAAAAATCCTTCAAGTCAGAAGGCTGAGGAGGATTGCTGAACACGCCGAGAGCGAGATAGCTGGGAAGCTTGCGAAGCCGGTCGAAATCGTGGGCAAACAGAAGGTAAACCTCAGGAGCGGCATGGATGTAGACAGCGCCCAATAAGAAGACCTCGTCCGGAGTGCGGGACGGCATAGCCTTCGCCACGGGTTGTCCGTTTCGGATCGCGGCGATCTGATCCTGATTCAGTCCGATGCTCTGCTGGAAAAACGTATGCAGGTCGGGATTTGATTGTGAGAATCCCGGCAGAGGCGTCGCTTCCATAACGAGAAGCAGGGCTGCTATTTGAATGACGGTTTGCTTCATGGCAAAAACTCGTCCCACGTGCCTTCCGTCGCATTATTCATGGCTCATGCTGTCTATGGCACGGATATATTCTAGTTTGACGACTATATCGTCCAAACCGAATTTTATGATATTTGGCCAGTTGAAGAGTGCACAAGGCTTCAGGGACGACGATAGCCTAAGTTACTTTGTGGAGTTCGATGCTAACGATACTCCTTTTGATGGTGTCGGGTAAGTCAGTGTGGAAATGGATCCGCGGTTTGGGCGGACCTGGGTTAATTCTGCTTGGCCTCGCTGACAACGCGCCATTCTTCTCCGCTCCGGCCGGTAGCGTCGACGTGCTCGTTATCCTGCTCGCGTCACAGAGCCGGGAATTGTGGGGATATTACGCCTTGATGGCGGCGGTTGGGGAAATCGCTGGCGGGTATCTCACATACCGTTTCGCCGAAAAGACCGGCGAGAAAGCCCTGGAAAAGAAATTTGGAAAGCAGCGCGCAGCACAAGTGTATAAGTGGTTTGAGAAGAGGGGTACGGGCCTGGTTGTCATGGTCGGCGCCATGCTGCCGCCACCGTTTCCATTCACTTCTGTTCTGACAGCTGCAGGGATAGTGCACTACCCAAGGAACAGGTTCCTACCGTGCCTATTCGTCGGGCGCAGTGTGCGGTTTTTTGCTGTGGCCTATCTGGGCCGGGCCTATGGTCAACAGATCATTGGCTTTTTTTCGCAGTATTATCGACCAGCGCTGTATGTTCTTATCGCGCTCGCCATAGTGAGTGGCATCGTCGCTCTCGTGTACTTCAAATGGTACAAGCCTCGGGCGCAGCGCCAGGACGGTGACCGGGATTGAGTTCCCTCAGTCTCTTTTCGCGACAAGAGCTGAAGCAGCAATGTTCCAGCACTGCCGTTTAAGTGACGGTTCCCTCGATTCACCCCTGCGCTGCCCCTGAAATCTGTCCAAAGGTGTGCGCGGTCCGTGCCAATCAATTGGGCAAGGATGATACGCTACAGCACGAATCGTGAATAAGGACGCTCAATTCCGCGTCTTCAGAGGACTGGCTCTCTCGGCCACGCTAGTCTGTGGCACCGCCGTTTTCGCGCAGGAGCAGGCGGAGGGTGTTCAAGAACCGTCCCTTCCGCCAGAATTTTCACAGGCACAAACTGAAGGAAACACGGCGGTGCCCTGCGCGCAACCTCCGCCCTTGCCGGGCTGGAGTGATTATCAAGGCAAGTTTGGGAAGGGTGTTGGAACGTTTGCCCGCAAGCTGGAGCGCAAATCGGTGCACCCGCCGCACTACAAACCGGGAGCCGTGCTTTGCACCCTAGTGGTAAAAGACAAGTTTTTTCTGTTTGCCAAGGACGGGCTTGATCCTGCAACGTTTCTCAGCGTGGGTTTCGACGCCGGGCTTGACCAAGCTCAGAACAATGACCCTACTTTTGGCCAGGGCGCTGCAGGCTATAGCAAGCGATTCGGCGCCAATTTTGCGAGTCAGGCTTCTTTCAAATTTTTCAAAGATTTTGCCTACCCAACGATATTTTCGGAGGACCCTCGCTACTTCCGTTTGGCCCATGGCAGTGGTAAGAAACGTATTCTCCATGCGCTGGGCCACTCTTTCGTAGCGTACCGAGAGAATGGTACGTCGACATTCAACGTTTCGGAGTGGCTGGGGACGACGAGTGCGGTCGTGCTCGGCAATACCTTCCACCCGGGCAACCGGCGCGGGTTCACGCCAGCAGCGCGTGGAGTCGGCTACAGCATTCTCAATGACATGGGTTTCGACCTGCTTCGCGAGTTTTGGCCCGGGGTCGCCCGGAAGTTCAAGCTGCCATTCCGCGGCCAGAATGAGCTGGTCAACCGAAATTCCAATCCGGTTAGCAGGTAAGGCTTTGCAACCCTGCTGCTGACAAGAAAAGGAGCGGGTTGGCAAACTCTGTTCTGCGAGCTAGAGTTCACCGCCGGCAGCAGCACTAGCTCCCTTTTTCTATATGAGCAGCTGCCTTTCTCAACTGTTCGGCGGTTGCGGTCCTCAGGTTCGCTGAAGCTTCTTCGTATTGTTTCTTAATTTCGGCTATTCGTGCGTTTATAGCTGTCTTGACTTCGTGACGCGCTTTGACAGCTTTTTGCTGCAAAGCACTTATCTTTGCGTCGGCCTCGTTTTTGATTGCTTCTGATCTTTGTTTCGCTTGATCAAGCTTGTCTTGCAGCTTCCGGCTGAGGGCGTCAACTTTGGCTTGAATTTTCGCCTTGCGATCGGCACGAGCCTGAGCGTGCTCGGCCTTTAATTGAGTAATCTCAGCTCTGAGTTCGGCCAGCTCTCTCGCCCGCTGTTCTTCTTCAAAGTGCTCCCTTGCTGTGCGAAACACGGACCCGCCTAGTGCTTCCATCCGGGCATCCACAGGCGTGATCCATTCCTCGCTAACATCGGCAAGCACTGCGAACTTACCCGGTGTGAGAGCTGTTGACGCATCCTCAAGGAAATCTGTGTTGACGCCAGCCACATAGATATCGCTGAGCAGGCCGGTTGTCGCTCCAATTGCGGCCCCCACACCAAAGCCTATCGGGCCGCCAAGGAGTCCAATGAGACTGCCGATCGCTGTTCCTGCTACCGCGCGAATTGGGAAATCGCCTTCTGTTTGCTTTACGCTTATGGTTCCATCAGCATTTTTTTGGATCACGGATTCAGCGTGGATCGAAATGCTCCCTTCTTGATCCAGTTGATTGAGGGTGCGCGATGCTTCATACGCCTTTGTTTCATTCTCAAAAACTATAACCAACATTCTTTCCATTGGGCTTCTCCTTCCTGGAAAATCAGTGTGAACTTGGGATGGGAAACGCTTCAAGCGAGCTCCGGCCAGAACCATGTCCAAGCCGATCGCATAACCGCCAACATCTTCCGCAGTTCCAATTGGAGTTCCTTTCTTGTCAATTCGGGAGGGACGCAGAAAGGGCCCGGCCATCGTCTTGCTTGCTGACCTGAGAGCGATAGCACGAAGGGTTACCCATTTGCAGTGATCTCGGTCACAGACACATGGTGCAGCGGTGTAGTAGGAGGACAACACCCAACGATGAAGAGAGACCGACCGGAGGCAACTATGCCGGAACCTAGAAAATCCACCCACAAGCCGACTCCCGATGACAAGAACAAGCTGGAAGAAAGTCGGCGTCAGGCCCGCTTCAGCATCACTTACTTGCTAGCAAGCCTGTTTTTTCTTTGGCTGTTTCAAGTATTGGTGCTGACTCCGCTTCTGAACCGGAGCACGGAAATCGCTTACAGCGATTTCAAGAAGAAACTGGCGAGTGGTCAAATCGTGGAAGCGACCGTCGGGGATAGGAGCATTGAAGGCGTGATGAAGAACCCGAAGGCAGATAAATCTCCCGCCACTGTCCCGTTCAACAGCGTATTTGTCCCCGGGGACGATCCCAAACTGATTGAAGAATTGCAGAATGCGAATATCTCCTACCGTTTTCAGCGTCCGCCAAACCCCATCGGCGGCATCTTGGCGGCGTATGTTCTGCCTCTCGTATTGCTCGGCGGTTTCTGGTACCTGGCGTATCGGCGAGCGGGTGGAAGCGTCGGCGCGGGCGGAGGACTAGGCAGCATCTTTGGCGTTGGAAAAAGCAAAGCTATTGAGGTCAAGCCCGAAGACGTCAAGGTGACGTACAAGGATGTTGGGGGAGCCGACGAGGCGATTGTAGAACTAGGAGAAATTATCCAGTTCTTGAAGGAACCGGAGCAGTTCGCAACGCTCGGCGGCCGAATCCCGAAGGGAGTTCTGCTCGTCGGACCGCCTGGAACTGGTAAAACGCTTCTGGCCAAAGCTACCGCGGGCGAAGCAAGCGTCGCATTCTTTGAAACAAGTGGCTCGGAATTTGTTGAGATGTTCGTGGGTGTAGGCGCAGCGCGGGTGCGCGATTTGTTTGAGCAAGCCCGCAAGTCAGCTCCCGCGATTGTGTTCATCGATGAGATCGACGCTATCGGCCAAAGCCGCGGAGGTGTCGTGCGGCTCGGAGTTAACGACGAACGTGAGCAGACGCTTAACCAACTGCTCGCGGAGATCGATGGCTTCAAGACAGACGCGAGTGCACCGGTCATTATCATGGCTGCCACTAACCGCCCGGAAGTGCTCGACCCAGCGCTTCTCCGCGCCGGCCGTTTTGATCGCCAGATTGCCATCGGCAACCCGGACCTTATCGGTCGAACCCAAATCTTAAAGATCCACAGCAGGAACGTAAAGCTCTCCTCCGATTTCGACATCGAGAAGGCCGCTCGTATGACGGCTGGATTTAGTGGCGCCGACCTCGCGAATGCGATGAACGAGGCAGCGCTCCTGGCGGCTCGTCGGAAAGCTCCCGCGGTTGCCTTGAGTGATTTTGAGACTGCCATCGAACACATAATCACCGGCTCAGAGAAAAAGAGCCGCGTGATGAACCAGCAAGAACGAACGACAGTGGCATTCCATGAATCAGGCCATGCTCTCGTAGCCGAACTCGTACCGCGTGGAGAGCCAGTCGCGAAAATCAGCATCGTTCCTCACAGCCGTGGTGCTTTGGGCTACACTCTGCAGACGCCTACCGAGGACCGTTACTTGCTAACGACCGCGGAACTGAAGGACAAACTCGCGGTCATGCTCGGCGGACGGGCTGCGGAGATGGTCGAGTTTCACGCCATCAGCACGGGTGCAAGCGACGATATTAGCCGCGCGACTGATTTGGCTCGACGGATGGTTTCCGAATTTGGTATGAGCGATAAACTTGGGTCGGTTCGCTACGCTGGCCAACAACTTCAATACCTCGGCGGAACGGTCGAGGATAACAGCGGGATCAGCCCGGAGACTCGCGAACAAATAGACAAAGAAGTGCAGCGGCTGGTCACTGAACAATATGAGCGTGCACAAGCGTTGTTGACAGAGCACCATACGGCGCTGAAGACGCTAGCCGGGCAGCTTTTGGAGCACGAAACGGTGGATGGCAGTGCTGTTCGGGAGGCTCTGAGAGAAGTTCCCTCAGTTGAAAAGGCTTTCGCCGCAAAATGAAGCGGGTCGTCGACCTGCCTTCACCCAACAAGCGGAGCAGCCGCAGTGACGGAGGTCGCATGGGCGGTCATCCGCCATGCTGCGCAAAATCAGCTCGCTGCTAAGGCCGCAGCTCGGGGAAGTTCCCGGACCATGTGACGTGGGTCACAGACTCAAGCGCAAGGC